>Ga0098044_1000336_pt1 | contig 25130 bp, 4 predicted proteins | sample 10_taG_FD_75053 | JGI IMG/M metagenome (GOLD analysis project Ga0098044, IMG submission 75053) | Marine viral communities from the Subarctic Pacific Ocean - 10_ETSP_OMZ_AT15264 metaG | ecosystem: Environmental > Aquatic > Marine > Oceanic | place: Pacific Ocean | collected 2015-01-16 | reverse complement strand
TATCCGCGCCACAAATGGCAAAGCCGGGTATGCAAAGCGCTCTTAACTTGATGAACCAAGGTCACGTTCCAAATTTCCAAGAACCGCCACAACTGCCGAACGCTGACGGAATAATTAATAATTTATACAAAAGATTTGGCATCAAGCCTCCGACTCCCGAAGAGCAGGCCGAACAACTCAAAAAATTCCAAGAAATACAAGCAAACAAACCGTACGAGGGAATACCAATGGGTCTTGTGCCGCACGATGACATTCCTAATATCGAGAAAGCTTTAGGGGCGCGACCGGGTGATCCTTTATATGGTTTCGCGGAAGGCCCCGCTCATAAAAACTTAAATCCATTCACGGGTAAACCAGTTGTTAAAGAACAGCCTACTCCCGAACGTGGTGATCTACCATTCCCAGATATGACAAACGTATGGATGGATGAACTTAACCCACTTGCGCCGAAGTTGCCTGCGTCAGTTACTCCAGAAACTCAAGAAATATTAGATGATATTGACTTAAATGCGCCGAAGTGGAAAACCCAGAAGCTATTTAGAGACTTAGGATATCCAGAAGAAAAAATAAAAGAACTAGACAAGGTATTTACCCCGAAAGAGCTACATAAATTACAAAAAACAAGAAGCGGCCATTCTCAAGGTCTTGTTCCGAAATTCCATTCAGGTGGTATTGTTCCAAACTTTGTTGATGAGGAGTTCATGGAAAGAAATCGAGAGAAAGCGATTCACATGGTAGCGAATCAATTATCTAGCACCACCGGAGTCCAAAATCCAGAATTATATAAACGAATGGTCGATCATTTACGAACAGTACCCGTAAATTATCTTACGCTGAACGATCAAAAATGGTCAGATAAAAACTGGGGCACCACATACACAACAGGAGTTCAAGTGGCTGGCGCAGGTTATGGTAAGTGGGGATGGGATAAACAAAACAAACGATGGAGGGCTGTACCTCAAGGAAAAGAATCTAGATATCAAAACGTTCAGCAACGAAAAGAGATCGATATTGGTTCGGGTATTTCACGAGCCAAGGAAGCTCAAGGATTTGGAATACTTACGAATGAATATTACCATGCTATTGGCTTTGACAAAAAGTTCATGGATAGTTCGGATACAAAACTTGGACAAGAACAAAGACTCAGTACTATATATGGAACAGATGTACATAAATTATCTCCAGAACAATTAGCTAAAGGTGATTTTGCAAAAGACTGGAAAGGGGGTATGTGGGGACAACTTACGCCTGAAAACCGTAAGAAAGCCATGAGCATATGGAAAGAGGGAGATTACCATAAAAAAACCCGTGAGAGATCAAAGACTTTTGCTAAACAGTCTGGACGAACTGATATAAACAATTTAATTAAAGGTAGTCGATACGATGAGTGGGGTAGCACTATAATGCATATGTTTGCCGCACAAGAGGCGGAAAAACAAGGAGTTAAAGCGCAAGGCTTTGTTCCGAATTTCATAAAGCTCCCTTGGTTGGGAGAAACGGAACTGCCATCACTGAAAGATATAGGAAGCTTTATGAGAGACGCTGGTCAGAAGCGTCAAACACGAAACTTGACCACATACGATCCCACCGCAGCAGGACCCGAAAGAATACGTCAAGCTTTACGTGCTGACCCAGATCCTCAAGCAAGGGCATCCCGACCGTGGGAATGGAAAGCTGAGGTCCGGAGGACAGATAAACCAAACGAAGAAAGAACTATTGCACTAAATGATCTCCCGCCTCAATCAAATATAATTGATATAGGAAAAGACGTAGCTAAGGGAATGCAATTAACGCCAGAAGAAAGAGAGCGGCTATTAGGCTTATTAAAGCGCAAACAAGCTTATTTAATTCATGATTTAAAGGACAGTGGGGATTATGAAGTTGTTGGAAACAAGAAAAAGGGAACGTATAGAGAAGCAGGTTTTCATGCGCCCACAGACAACATTGTTTTGGGAGAGAAAACTGTTGATGATCTTTTAAGCGATGACCCAAAAAGGGTCGCTATTGCAAGAGGACATGTGGCTAATGAAGTAGTGCATTTTGCTCAAAAGAATATTCTAGGACAAGATCTGGGCAACATCATGGGTGCGGAAGGAAAGACCCTTACTTCTTCCGCTCAATCTCGTATTGAAAAAAATATAAAACACTTAGAAGAAAGAAAACGACGGAAAATTAAAGAGCATAATCTAACTAATATAGATCCTTATTTTGGCGGTAAATATCCCGCACAACGGTCTCCAGTAACGGGAGAAGTGCGGTCCGAATTTTTTGCTGCTACAGACGCTTCTTCTGACGGATGGATATTTGATGCGCCTTTATCAGAGCATAAACATTCAAAACATTCAAAGACAGGCTCCAAGGCAAGATGGCTCATAGAAAGACAATCTAGTCTAGTAGATGTTATTACTCGTTTAGATAGGCTAACGCTGCCACGCGCTAGTGGCTTTGTTCCGAACTTCGGAGCACCCCCTCAAACTCGTCGTCGTTCAACCCTCCGGAGACAAAATCCCCTTCAGAAACGTCTTGAACAATATATTCCAGAAATTGAAAAAGCATATGATAACATCAATATTAAGACAGGATTCTCGACAATGCAAAGACTTCATCATCCAGACGCAATGGGATTGATGACAAAAAATCTAACCGGTGGACATAATATAGCTTTTGAGAAGGGTCTTTCTCAAGAGGAAAGAAAAGAAACCGGAATGCATGAAGTCGGTCATGTAGGACAAGATATAATTAAGAGTGTCGTCCAAGGAAATTTAAAACAATTCCAAGAAAAAGATCCCGAAGGGTACAAGCAAGTGGTAGAAGGTATGAAGGGCGCTCCATGGTTATCCGGCTACAAAAAACAAGAAGGATTTCTTGGTTCTCTTGTGGATACCTTAGATGAATCTGCGATGTCTGGGTTAGAAGAAGGCCGAATAAATAAAGAGACATGGATGGAAGGAATATCTCACATGCTAGAGCAAAAAAGAGGTGGCTCTAATAGAAGAGGTGTACCTAAATCAGTTAAAGGATATACTTTTGGATATGGTGCATCTTCAATGGAAGAAGGTCACCTTATTGATAAGCCAGCGGGACAAACTCCACCTGAACTATTTTTGAAAGGAATAGGTGGAGGCGATATTAGACAAGGTAAAGTAATAGTTGATTTTTTAAGAGAACAACAAGAAAAATTTAGACCAGAATTTACGTTATCCCAAGGCTTTGTTCCGAATTTCAGTACGAAAAATCCGGACATTCCAGATATTGGTCCAGCAGTAGCAAGAGAACAGAAATCATTAAATGAACGAGGGATTAATGCTGATATTTACGCGTTCACACACCCAGCGATTACAACTAATGACCTTCATGTAGGGATAGCTAACACCCATGATGAAAACCCCTCAAAGGGTGGTGGAGCAATCGGGGTAAATAGAGTGTCAAGATCGGGAGGTAACCCTGCAGTAAATGGTCTATTCTCTAGTGGCGGAACTATTCCAAACTTTGCTACAAGAGCGGAGAGTAGAGCTGGGGAGCTTGACCGATTAAAAAACGTCAACAACCCCCTTGTCAGATTAGCTGGTGTTCGAAGAGGAACTACGAGTAGGGGTGGTGACACGGCTCCACACGGTAGACCAGCAGGAGGAAAACCAACAGCAAGGACTCCAAGAGTAGGACGACCACCAGTACCGGGAGGATTACCGTTACCGGGAGGTAGTAAAATTCCATATAGATACGTACCGCCAGCAGGAGGCGCAAGGAGTACAGGTGGCGCAGGAAGCACGGGAGGCGCAGGAAGAACATTACCGCAAGGTCCAACCGCTGCAGGATTGTTCCAAAGTGGTATGAATCGAGTACGCCCTGAAGACATAAGAGCAATGAGAATAGCTCGACATCAATCGAATAGAGGAGGATTTAGACAACGCGCAAATGGAATGGGATTTAATCCAACAGGTGGAGCTCGACTCGACATGATGTCAGGATACGAAAGAAGAATGAAGGCGTCTAATGAAGCTGTCGAACAACTAACAGCGAATATCCAAAGATTAAGGCAGCGAGGCAGTGATCCGGACGCAACCCAAGCAGAACGTGACGCTCTTCAGGTTCAAATAAATCAGCAGATGGGACAACTTCAAATAGCAAGACAGCAACAGGGTAACAATACAGCAGATTTTGCTGACTATAATCAAGGCTCACATGGACGCGAAATGAATCGCAGATATCGCGTTCGTGGCGGATGGGAAAATCAACGAGTAGGTGGTGGAGGAAGAAATCGTGGTTTAAGTACTCCCAATGAGGTTGTAAAACCCCCCGGCTTTGCAATGAATCCGTTCAGTGGAAGCGGCTCCAATACCGGCGGAGGCGCTCGTGGAGTAGGTGGCATAATTGATCCTTATGGCCGTAACCAGTTTTTGAGAGGCCAAGGTCCGGGAGGCGCTGCAGGTGCTGCTCGAATTACTGCTGACCCCATTTCGAAACCCACTGCCAGACCTTTCTCAGGTAGAGCTTTCACTCCAAAACCACATCCTCTGACTGGAATCAGAGCAGCTAGAGGTCACGGTCCGGGTGGTGGCGGAGGTGGCGGCAGAGGTGGCACTGGTGGTGGTATACCGTGTTGTGACAAACTCATAGCACTTCTTACGACAATTGCCCGTTGTGTTTGTGCCACAGCAGGAATGAGAGGACCAGCAACAGGACGACCAGCAGGAGGGCCAGCAACAGGACGACCAGCAGGAGGGCCAGCAACAGGACGACCAGCAGGAGGGCCAGCAGCAGGAGCGCCAGCAGCAGGAGCGCCAGCAGCAGGAGCGCCAGCAGCAGGAACGCCAGCAGCAGGAACGCCAAGCGTGCCCCCAGTCCCGTTAGCAGGAGGACGACCAACACCGAACGGAGTATCGAGCGGAGTACCTAGTACACCGCAGCGAGGGACGTCTGGTAGAGGCCCCGGTCCATTCCCGCATGGTTTACCAGAGGTACCTGCGACACCAGTGTCGCCATCAGGAGGACGACCACCAGTGTCACAAACAACAAGAATGCCTGTAGAGCCTGTTCAATCACCCGTAACTGGAGCTGGACACCTACCAATGAATGAGACAGTAAATACTCCGGGAGGAGAAAATCCTGCATCATTCAAAATTGAAGGCTTAGAGAATACTTTTGATAATTTCCTTACAGGATTAAAAGAAACCCTCGCTCCGAAAGATGACAACGAAAAAGGCGGCTTAGAAATTTCAGACTTATCTATAAGCACTGACTCAATAAACGAACTTAAACAAGGAGTCTCAGAAGCAATATCAGCTGGATTTGATAATTTTATAAAAGCCCTTAACGAAAATAAAGATAAAGAAGGGGGAGGAGATAATAGTACGATAGAAGGAGCAATTAGCATCAATCATGGAAAGATGACTGTAGGTGGTCAGGTTGATGTAGTAATGCCAGAAGATATGCAGAATTTAGCACAAACAATCGAAGACGCAATTAACGCAAAATTGGCGGCAGTTGGAATAGATCCTAACAAGATTGCAGAAGCGCGATCAGGCAAAGAAGCCCCGGGTAGCGGGGGGAGAAGCCGGTAGAAATCATTAATATTTAATAAATTATGAGCGAAGAATTAAGTCATGCAGAACTTTTAAAGAAAAATGAAGAGCACTATTTAAAGCACGGGAAAGATGTACCATGGGTTATTTGTCCATGGAACGATCCCGAGCCTGATATGTATGGGTGTACTTCTTATATAAAGGACTATGCAAAAAAAGATCCAGACTTCAAGAAAAAATATATAGAAGAAGAACGAAAATCCATTTTAAGACTAAATGCTCAAAAAGAAGAGATATGGTACCCGGGTCAACAACTGCAAGTTTGTACTGTAAACGTTTATGTTCATGTACTTTTTTCTAACCCAACAACTAGATGCACGGATCAACAAATTCAAGATGCAATAGCTTATACTAATCAAGTTTATGCACAATCATGCCAATATTGTTTAAACGGTGGCGTAAGAGGACTATGGGGTGCTGAACAATCCAATTCTTATGTACAGATTGCATGGGACCCAGCGAACAGATCAAACGTAAGTACAAGTCAAACCTTTGCCTTTGGAAATTACGTAAAAGAAGCCTCAAGCGGAGGTAGTGATGCTGTTGGCCTTGGCGAATCCGGGTCGGCGGACGACATATACTGCAACTGGTGGATATGTGATCTTGAAGGCGGTTTATTGGGTTTTGGTACGTTCCCATGGATGACCAATCATATACAAGGAATTGTTACCGACTATGACTGTTTTGCTGCCCCTCTCGGAACTAATCCTAAATACCAAGATGGCCAAGTAATACCTCACGAATTTGGGCACTACTTTAACTTGAGGCATGTTTGGGGTGACGGAGATTGTACTGCGGACGATTTTTGTGCTGACACACCAATGGCTTCCGGCGCAGCACGAACTTGTGTTCCGCCAGATAGAGACACTTGTCCGAATTTACCGGGACTAGACATGGTTGAAAATATCATGGACTATAATCCGGGACATTGTTCAGGGATAATCACGCATGATCAAACAGCAAGAATAAGGGATTGTCTAACTCAATTTCGTCCCGGTTTGGGTGGATGCACGGGAGCTCCCCCTATCACTACAGCCCCTCCTCCCGCTGGAACAACCACCACTTACCCCGGACAAACAACTCCGCCCCCGAGCGTTACGACTCCACCTCCGAGTGGTACAACTCCACCCCCGGGCGTTACGACCAGCACAACCGCATGGACCGGGCCGGGTCCTCCACCGTTAATTGGTGACATATGCATTAAAACGAAAGGTGTTACCGTAAAGAAAGCGTACATTGGGGAAAATTTAATTCTCAAAAACATAATTACTACTGATTTAGAAATATTTTTCGTAGAAGCATCAAATACTGAAACCATAAACAGATGGCTACTTGAAATTCAGAAATATTTTGAACTTGGAAGACTTATATATGACCTTGATATCGCAGGCCAAATCTTTGGTCCGCTAATCGGTTCTACAGGCTGCAGAATTTTAAAAGCAGATTTCCCCACGGGACCAGCAGCCTCAGAAAACGCAATTAAAAGAGGCGTTTACAGAATAACGATAGAAGAAATCACACCTTTTGGAAAAGGAAGCTTTACTAATTACCCTTTGGAAACCGATTTAATTGGCCAAATTACCGCCGATTGGCTTGACGACATAACAGAAGATATTTCTTACAGCATTGGTTTAAATAATCAGTATTCTGTAAGTCATACTGTAAGTATTGTTCCAAACGTAGCGCGTTTTAAATGGCAAGACACAACTCAAGCAGCAGCAATAGCAAAAAATATTCTTGATTCATGGAGGGTGCCGGATAATTGGGAAGTTTCTAATAGTAGTATTCATCGTCTATTTAGAGACGCAGCCGTTGAGGGTCAAGTGTCCTCTTCTGTTAATCAAATTACGGGAGAAGTCTCTTGGACTAGAAATATAAACACTTTAGCTAACGCTCCTACAGAGGGTCAATGGGCCAGCTCCTACCATCAAGAAGAACATGCTCATAATATAAATTTGAATAAAGAAGGCTTTATCACGGTTACGGAAAGTGGAACACTTAAGCCTTTGCCACATGTTACGTTCGCAGATATTCTTCAAGATGGCGTTAGTGTAGACAAACTTTTAGAGGATCATCTCTGGGATAATGTAGCGCCTAAGACGACATGTAGAGATCGATGTAATGAGATATTTCTTCATTATGTTGATTACTTGGACGGTAGCATTCCTGACTCGACAAATAGACCAGTAGACCCTTTAATAATTGATCTTCCTTTAAGTAATGTCAGAACTTTTAATAGCGTAAGTCAAGAAGTTTCTTATACTGTTAGTTTTACAAACGATCCGAAACTTAGCAGTGATGGTCTGCTTGTGGATAGAGCTGTTAGCTTGGACCAAAACGAAGTAGGTGTAGTAACTATAACAGAAAAGAATAATATGACTCAAGTGGGTAATCGAGGAATGCCTAGTCAAGGCGCACGACCGATTCCCGATATATTAAATTGGTATTTGCAAGATATTCCTGATGCTAATACAAGAATTGGTGAGTATTGGGCAAACGCTCCAGATATATATGCACCAGATAAAAGTTTAGAGGGACAAGTTAATACTTTTATTTTTAACGAAATTAAAAGAAAAATTAATTACGGTCCTAAAAGCAAAAGTATAAATTATTCTGTAATATATACATCCGACAGAAGTATTATGTCTCCCGAATCTCCTGCAGGATTAGTGGGAATCAAAAAACTTGAATCAAAAATTTCCGATAAAGTTCCGCACCAAATGAGAAAAGAATTTCCTATCGCTGGGTGGAAAATGTTAGTACACAACCCGCATCAGTCAAATCTTGGATCTAGAACAGTATCTTTTACCGCAACATTATCAAGACAACCCGGTTATTTTCTAAATACTGGACCTAATAAATACAGCAAACCTCCTATCCTAGAAGCAACTATAGATCATTTAGCTGACCTAGCAAGAACAGAACTATTAAATGTCTTCGTACCGGGCTCTGGTCCACCGGGACTCGTACCAGACGATATATATGTAACAGATTGTACTTGGACAATTAACTCACAAAGAATGTTAACATTAACAGCCACAGCGCAATATGCGCAAGCAGCAATGGATTAATTATGGCAATAGAAGTAACATACGACGGAAATAAGCCTTGGGGAGACTATTCTCCTTATGTATCTACAGAGTACTCTCCTGTGATGTATGGGGATGTTTGGACTCAGGGTCGTATTGTATTGCTAGAAGGAACAATTACTAAGGCAATGCTAATACCCTACGGCGGGTCTTTAAACTTCCCGACTTTAGAAGACGCAAGAGATGCGATCATTAATACTTTCAATGACAATAATAAAGTGCTCAGTGTTGTAGATCTCGGCGGGGCTTCCTTGTCGCCACTTCAGCTGCCGCATGTTTTTGTTGATTCTATTTCTTTCCCAAGCGGACAATTAGGTCAAGTATTAAAATACTCTATAGCATTAAAAACGTACGAAGGACTAGCGGGTGGAGTTATGTCCGGCTCATTAGGGGCTGGTGACGCAACTGGAATCTTCGATCCAGTAGATAAATTTGACGTACAAGTAAACGAAAACGCAACAGCAACAATTACTCACACTGTATCCGCAAGAGGCGTCTTCCCTAAACCAAGCCCACCCAATACGCCACCACAAAATAGCGCTGCGCCGCAAGCGATGGCTAATGCTATAGATTGGGTTAATGATAGGATTAATATTGGTTCTACAAGAGTTGTTCCGGGGTGGGGTCTTGAAAATTATAAATATGTTTTGCTAGACGAGACGGAACAGATAAATCAATTTACACAATTTTTCTCTAAAACTAGAGTATATTTGATAGATGGTCTAGCTTACTCTTGGGCTCCTACTCCGGGCGGACCACCACCAGACTGTGATGACGCAGACTATTGTCTTTTTGCTGAATGGGTAGACCCAAGCTGTCCCGGTCCAGATGGCTGCGCCATTGGTTCGTGGTATACCCACGGCACTTCGACTAATGATCGAGTTGATGTAAGAGCTCCTTTAAATTGTTTTACAGTGGGTCAACAAATTTGTGTCCATGACCTGCAAGCCGCCACGCAATATTCAACAACAATTGACGCTATAGTCGATGGGGTTTGTCCATTTTGGAATGTCGGTACACCTAACTGTCAAGAAATTCAATTCGTTTTACCCCAAGGCATAACTGTCCCAACCGGCCAAGATATAAAAGTATGCGCTTCTGATTGCGGCTCAGGAGGAGGCACCACAACAACAGCGGCATTGCCACCAAATCAATCTCCACCCGGTACCCCGTATGTAAGATACAACGCTAGTCTTAATACCGGAATACACCAAGAACTTAGTTCGATAGATATAATTGGTGAAATTAAAGGTGGCATTAACACCTCCATGGCTGATTTACGTGCAATGGGCGGGGTTACTGAGCTTGATCTAAGAGACAAAGCAGATGACATGTTTTGGGAACAACAAGAACGAACCTTTCAGTTGCCTGATAACTGGAAGGAAGGCAGAGAAGATTCGTCTTGGCACCCACAATGCGAAAACTATACCTTAGAAGAAGACATAAACACTAAAACAATAAGAGCAAAAGCAACATTTGTAGCCGGTTATGCTTTATACGTTCAATATGGAGAGCCCGGTGGAAGAGAGACGGCTCCAATAGATGGAGAATTTGTTTACGAAATTTCAGTAGATGTCGATTTCTTAACGGGTGTTATCTCGCTAGATATTGATGGTCAAATTGAAGCAAAAGGTACAGTTAAAGAAAGAAACGCTTGGATAGATATGTTTTTAGATGGCACTATCCAAACTGTCTTAGGACGATGGCCAACTTTACCACTTCTTCCAAGCAATCAACTTGATGTCAAAGAATTCTTATATCAAAGAGTTCATGGCGACCACCTTGTCGACACTAAAGCACACAAACAAATTTGTGATAATTTATGGACAATTTACGCAGGAGGTAATCCCGGCGCACCATCAACGACTACCGGTGGTGGAGGTGGTGGTGGAACAACAACCTCTGGCGGTGGTGGTGGTGGTGAGCTTTCTAACTTTTGTGGAAATGAAGTAAACAATAACCCCACTTCCTTTTCGATGACAAGAAATATTAAAAAGGGAACTTTATCTCTGAGCGGATCGTTTAATGACGAAGACATGAGTTCAAAATTAGCTAGCTCTGACTGGGAAGTGACTACCAAAACTCAAGTTCCCTTTACCAAGGCTAACGCTTCAGGCAAAACCGGCACTAATGGATACTGGTCTATACAAAGTTTTGATTTTTGTACAAGAAAAAAAGTTAGCGTAGAGGGTAGTCGAACATTTAGAGAAGATGATGACACTCCTACAGCGGACTTAGAAAGCGCAATGAGGGCCGATATTGAAGGGTTTAAAAACGCAATAGCCGAAACGTGGGGTTCGATGCTCCTTGGCTCCGACTACACTACTTCAGAAAACGTAAGTATAGGAAATAAAGATTCCATGACCAGTTCGTTTTCTGAAGAGAGAAGCCTTAGCATTAAAGAAAAGCCCTTGATTGATATTAATTTAGTCGAATTATTAACTGATCCAGACCAATTACTACCGTAATGAAACTCACTAAAGACATATTTGATAAGATTATTGAGAGAACGAACGTTGTTACTACGGACGTTAAGGTTATGTTTAATTGGAATTCTCCAAGCTCTCTTACTCCTTCTGAGTATAATACGGCCGCAACAAATCATCAAATGCTATTTAATAATTATAAAGATGGTCTGGCTCATTTTTTAGAAGAAGACCAAACAAAACTACTAAGTTCTTCGTTAGCAGGAATATCTGTTGGGCTTACTAATCACGCTTTATCTACTATTGGTTATGGAACTTTTTCAGGCACAGACCTAATATCAATACCAGAAAAAATGTGTCACGAAGATTGGACGGTTATAATAAATTTCGAAGAAGAAGATTGCCCATCGGACCCAAGTAAAAAAAGAATACTTCTTTCGTCTAAAGAAATTTGTAGCGCTTCAAGCGCTTCAATAGAAGGAGGAACAATAGCTGGAGAACAGCCAACAACGACAACCATAGCAGGCACAACAACGACAGCTGCGGTAAGCACGACAACGACAGCGGCAGCAACGACAACGACAACAGCGGCAGCAACGACAACGACAACAGCGGCAGCAACGACAACGACAACAGCGGCAGCAACGACAACGACAACAGCGGCAGCAACGACAACGACAACAGCCGCTCCTTTAGATGTAGGATTTTCTATTGGAATAAACGGGGCCAAAAACTTATTTTATGAATATTATGATACTGATGGGATTTTAAAAAAATATACAATGCCCTATGCCTTAGCTGAAAGAAATATTATTGCTGTCTCTAAGTCTGAAACAGAACAATCAATAAATATATATATATTTAATGCTGTTGATTTTACAGTACAAACGGCTTCAATAAGGCCTGAAGAACATAGCCTTAGCCAAAAATGGTATTTAGGAGGGTCTTCACCTATTCCATTAGCAAACGAGACTTACCAACCGTTTGTCGGTAAGATTTATGAGTTTTTACTTTTTTCTAACAAGCTGACAAAAGAACAGGTTATTGAATTTTCTAAAGCTTTATTAGCGGACGACATAACAAATGAAGGACACCAATCTGTTACAGAAACTTATTATGAATCAACGGGATTTACAGAAAACCTCGTTCAAACAGGTACAAAAATAACGGGATACGAAAATCAACCATATACTGTTCAAGATGAAAATAATAATACAATAACTTTATATGAATTAATTCCTATCGTTTCTCCTGTCTTTAGGAAAGAAGTCGTTTATACTCAGTCGTCTACCCCCTCAACCAGAGAAATTGAGCAATATTTAACTGCTTCAGAAACATATGATTATACATATATTAAAAATTATGCTTCGACTTGTATTCTTTTATCTACAACAGATACATCTTCAAAAGATTATCAACTTCTTACAAGTAATAAATACACAAAAAATATAGGTAAAAAAGGCACCTATTCTGGCTCTGGATTTTTCTTTATAGAAGAAGATTACGATGCTACTAAATCTGTAGTTATTTACATTAATGGATTGTTGCAAGAAATCGATGCAGATTACACTCGGGATGGAATAAATATTAATAAATATACAGGAACCTATACTCAAGACGATGTTCTTATTTATGATGTAATCGATGGGGGAACACAAGCTTTCTTTTACTACGATGGTAATCATTTCGTTGAACAAATAGGAGCCGCTGGAAAAGACTGTTATCTAGACGGCAAAAAACTAAAACGCGATACCGACTACTTCGACGAAGGAACTGATATCGAACTTTCAGAGTCTTTACCTAACGGTCAAATAGGCGTTATCTCTAAACATGGAGATACAAACCAAGATTTAAGCGGGACACTTAGCGTATATAATTGCTCTGAACACCCCTTAATAAGTGAACAACTTTGGATAGATGGGCTAAGAAAGCTAAAAAATACCGATTATTTTTTAACAAACCCATGTGATCCAACTAACTCTAACTTTGTCGTAGCAAATAATACGACACTTATTTATGAAAATAATGAATCTTACTTTAATATATAATAGATGATTGTGCTTTTTTTAGAAAACTAAAAAAGTGTAATTATCAAAGGAAAAAGGTAAAATGTTTAAAATTTTAAAAGGCGTATCGTATGCTGGTGGACCACCGGGGCAAGCTTTCGGAGGTGGTATATATAATATGTCTGTTTCTTTAGGGTTAGGGGGTGAACCGACAAAGGTAACCTTAAACATCGTAAATGAAAATGGAATTTATAATGAACCGCTCCTCGACGTTACTCAAGGCGGAGCAGTAGAGATATCCGTAGGAGACCCGACAATCGGGAAAGGGATAACGTTTTATAGGCTATACCCTTATAAATGGGGTATGAATCAAACTGCTAACGCAAAAACCTTGTCTGTTACTTTAGTGGATCATGCCGCATGTTTTGATAAAATATTTATAGGTCTAACCGCTAGGCATCTTCCGATCAATGATGGAAACGCTTTTCTTTCAAACGAGTCTTTTGAGTTTACTGTCCGATGCCTAGAATGTAACTCCCTAAACCCTAATTTCAATAACATAACTGGAAATGTAACAAGACCTTTATTAGAGGGGAAATCTCCGTTTGGAAACTATATGCCCGGACTGGGATTGATTAATGGAGGATGGGCTGTGTTAGGGAAAGAACAATGGACTGATTCAAATTGCGAAATACCCAAGGTAGAATATACTTTCGATGATTTACTTATTGTATTGTCGTCTATGGGATTTAATGGTATTGGTAACCTAGCGTTATATAATAGAAGCGCAGCTTATACGGCAGCTTATTCCGGAACGCTAAAAGAAGTTTTAAGTGCTTGGGCGTCTGACTTTAGTTTTGGTTTTGCAATTGATCCAACCTCACCAAGCGTTGACCTTGTAACTACAGACTTGCAAATACCTGTAGGTCTAGGAGCCGTCAAAAGCGTTCTTGCATCTTTTAACAAAGGAACAGGAAGTTTAATAAGATCAAAAAATGAAAGTAAGACTTTAGAAGGATCATATATACAAACTCCGATTGTAAAAAGTATCAAACCCGCGAGAACCTTCTCGAGACAACAAACTTCCTATAACCAACAAACAGGAAACGTTATCACTGTTATGGATGCTATAGGTACTAGCGCTAATTACGGCAGGACTAGTGATCAAGTAGACATTTCTATAGCTTTAGCCAAATACCAACCACAAGCTAGATTAATTTGGTTAAGCGATCAAGCAGCAAAAGCAACAGAAGCTGGTGCGGCGCAAAACCCTTTTCCATCGTTAGGATTTATCCCTCTTCAAAATGGGCAGATAACTGACCCAAATCATAAGAGACAATTAGCTGAAATGTTTTATCAAACCAGTGGTCCTGCAGGCGGAATGTTTTCGCATCCTATATGGCAAGACACAGATAATTATAGTGTTTTTATAGGCGTATGGAATCCGGCCGACCAAGGATATATGGAATCGTTTGATAAAGAGCTTGCGGGTTTTTTGGGTAAATATGGATATTGGGCTAATGGAAATCCTCCTCCGTCAAGTAGAGACTGTCCTCTTTTTGGGTTTATGGGGGGAGATCAACATAGATACTATGATTTAGCTTCGAAAATCTCAACCTTACCAGACAGCAAGGCTTATAAACTTAATTCTTACCCTTTTCAAAATATTTTAAGGGCAAGCGACGGGGTATTCTCCTCAACAGTCGGAGGGGATCCGGATGGTGATTATATATTTAGCTTAGAAGACAATGCTTGGGGCACAAATCAAGAACACGTAGAGAACGCTTTGTATAACCAATGGGTCTATGAAGAGGGTGATGCAAAAAATTGGAATCAACCCGGAAGATCCATAACAGATTTAGAACATTACTTACCTATATACGCTAAAATCGACAGTAATGTGTGGCTAGAACAAGAACTAAGAAGAATCATACCAAATTTACCCGGCGAATTTCTCAAAGACGACCAAAGAACTAAGGGTTATTTTCCCGGTATAGCATTAATACCCAAAGTAGAAAAAATGATGGCTGCAGACGCTATAACTGGTGAAGAAAAAAGAGTGCTAGAAATTAGCTATAACTCTTCCCCTTCTTATCCTAACGCAAAGGTTTATGACAATACAAAAAGACGAGCTTTAGAAATGGTGGGAGACAGCGCAAAAGACTGCACGATTTATTGCGAAGAAGATATTGTTAATGATTTATGTGAATGTCCAGACATTGACGATCCGCTACATAAATTTAGCAGCTACATGTCAAAATACGTTACATTAAAACATGTAGGAAACGAAGTTAAGCTCGTATTTCCAGTACTAAATGACTATATAGGTTTTTGGAAAGCAGAACAGGTATATAGAGGAACATATCCAAAACAGATAGACATCTTAGGATATCCACCTCCCCCCGGCGCCAATGTTATGGAAACTCGCATCCTAGATGCGGACGTTACTAATCAACTAGACCCCCAGCATGATGGTAATGGGTTCCAACAAACCTTTATAGTAAGAGGAGCAGCCCAAACCTCGCCAATAACCTTAGCCCAATACTACAACCTTCTCTCGACAACAAGCCTTGGATGGACAGGTGATACAGAGCATATAAATGTTAAAATAGACGGCGTAGATTATGGTGGCGAGGGCGGTTCAGCAAGCTTGTATCCTTTTTTAAATCCACAAAGCGGATTGACTGGATTCAATATTACCGTTGATGGAGAAGGAATGGTTTCAGATATAACTTTTGACAGTCGTCCACCAAAACCTCCTAAACGAGACGTATTTATACAAAAATTAAACGCTGTCAATGCTCATCAAACAATGCGGATGCCATCAAGCAATACCTCTCACGGTGGAGTAGGTTTGCCGTTTAACCCATAACTATAACAATGATATTAACCGGACAAAATAGCAGAAAATTGACAGGACAAAGAAGCATGTCTTTTTTGTTAGAAGACTGCTATCTGGATAATACAACAGGCTCTGCGGAGTTTGGTTTTAGTGGGCAAGGACATACAATAAAATTTAAGTTTGAAGATGGAGATATAATTGACTTCAATGATCTTCGATCAGGTTCTGGCGAGCTTAGGTTTTGGAATTATGACGTAGGGAAAAAATTCACAATATCTGGAGATATATCTCCGACTATGTATTCTTATACCATAAACGATGGATCAAATTCTCAAAGCTTTAGGGGAATAACAAAAAATGATTTCAAATTACAAGAATTTTTTATTAATGCTGATAGTTGTACAATAAATACATCTTTAAAAATTTACGCCGAAGAGGATTCGTTGCCAAAAGATCTTCCCGACTTGTTAACTGTTCCGGCAACTATCGATTCAGGAGAGTCGTTTGATGTAACAATTACTAATCCTGAAACTAGCGGCGCCACTATAACGATTTTTAGCGCGTCTTTGGATGCTAATTCTGCAGATAATTTTTCTATAGAAGATTTTCCTAGTCCTCTATCAATAAGTCCGGGCGCCAGTCAGACTATAACCTTAACTCATAAAGGCACGGTAGTTACTACATCGAGGTTAGTGCTAAGTCTTGACACAAACTTAGATATAATTAAAAAATCATTTAGTTTAGAAATAGCTTCACCCCCAACCTACATGACCACAAATGAGCTGGAAAGAATAAGTGTAACATCTACATCTACCGGAACAGAACATTTATATAAATTTACTTCTACCGTATATAAAAACGATAACAAAAATAGCGCCAATACGGGTTATATACCGCAACAATCAACTATTAGTCTGGAATATGAAGAAGGTAAAATAGGAGCATTTTATCAGGTTCTTGGTGTTGACATAGAAGATGGCGGACAAAATTATTTAAATCCAGAAGTAACTTTTAGGGCAGCTAATTTTCCAGACGTAACAGCCATGGGAGATGTTGTAAAGGAGGATGGTGTTATAACGTCTGTTTCCGTGAGCAACAGTGGAAATTATTTCGGATTTGAACCAACCATTACTTTTTCAGAAGCGTCCGAATCGACAACAACTACTACTACTGGAGGTGGTGGAGTTACGACAACTACTACACCTTGTACTACTTGCGCCACGGGGAAAGCCTTAACGTCAACTTACAACAAAACCTTCGCCAATACTTTCACTTTGGAGGTGGGAACTGATGAAACAGATCTTACCGCTATTACTTCTACTCAAAACCAAGGAACACGCTCATATCCGCATGACGCGCATGGAGATGGAATGTATAAACAAAGCACGCCTGTTAGTATTAATGATGGTGAAGATTATTATATAAAAGTAACATTTACCTCCCAAGGAGATTTTCACCCGATAAAAGCAAGATTAAAAGTTGAAAATTTGTATGCAGATTCAAATACAAACAGCTCGATAGAAAACAGTCTCGTATCAGTCGAGCCCCTACCTAAAGCTACATTAGTAGCGCCTGTAGAATCGGGAGATACAGTTTTATGGATTGACAACTCATATGGCTTTAACATTGGTGACAGGATCATCCTTGATGCATGGTCACCGAGTCAAGAAGAATTAATAATAGTAGGCTTTGCCTCGGAAAACCCCCCTGCATATCTTAATGATAATGATCGAGGTTTTGCTATCTCAGGCGGAACTTTGATTGGTTTAGTCATTGCGGGGGTGGGTACGCTGGCAGGATACATTTTTTGGCCACGCGGATCTGGTTCAGTGGTTATACCTTCCGTAGAAAATCCTTGCTACAGGGGGTGGAAGTGTGACGCCCACGCAAAGGGCGATGATAAAACTGGGGACAACGCAAAGAAAGTTAACTTTAGATTAGGTCCGCAGCGTGGACTTCAACGCCAGCATCTACGGGGCCAGGGAGTTGCTAGAGTGTATCCATACGCAACAAAATACGTTTGGAGAGGCAAAGGCGGAGGAGGAGGCTATGAAGAGTATTTTGAAGTCCATGGTTTGAAACACCCAGATACAGGCGATGACCTTGACCAAATATCTCACTATGCCCAAATGCAGGCAACAGGTGGCGTTAGCCTCGGTAAAGGGGTATGGGATGCAATACCTGTTCCAGAAAGCGAGATGAGGGGTAATGCTATCGACGGTCCGCCCGGCCATAAAGGTTTATACGGGCCGAATAATAATCTATGGCTCGCCATGCATAATCCTGATGGCAGTATAACTGGTGCACTCCATGGTAAAGTACCGCACTATTTGGGTGGTCCAATGTTTTCTAGTGGATTAAATGATTCCGTTATCAATCGTGTGGTTCTCGTTGGTGATGGGAAAGGAGAGGAAAGAGTGCTAAAAGCGGTTAAGATTAAAAAATCACATTACTATTGGAAAGCTGCCGCTGCCGAAGCAGAGAATCCGGGACAGCCACTCATGGCGGGGGAGGAGTCTGAGATCTTAGTTTCCAACTGGGATGAGGGTTTAGGTCTACCAATTGAGAAAATTTCCGATAAGCACGCGGCCGACGTGTACGGCACGCTAGAGAATCCTTCAGGTTGTGACGAATGGTATGCTATTCCTTGTCACGACGCCAAAGCCTACAATAGAACGCTTGTATCAATGCACGATGACCCCAAAGACGGGCCGCGGGGCGAGGATACTTATTTAGTAGAGGAGAAAGGTTTGGGCAATTGGCCGGCAGTGTTAAAAAACTCCACGGATTTTGAGAGAATAGAAAACGTTTCTCTCGGTAAGGGTGATGCGCCATCTTGCGAATGTCCGATTTACCCATTCGTAAAAATTACAGTACGAGATAGTTTAGCGAACCCACCCATCGCTATACATAACAAAAAAGAAGGAGCTTGGCGGGCGGGCGTCCAACCCCCAAGAAATACTAGTACAACGAACTTGACCGTTGAAGTTGAGTTTGAACTTAGCGAGCAGCCAGATGACGAAAACCCCTTCACCTTTATTGACGTGCAAGTCACAAACGGTACGTTACAAAATTTTAGGCGTTTAGCCGAATGGAACGGAACGGTCGAAATTTGGGCGGCTGAATTCAATCCGACTAATGATGGAGAATGTACAATCAGGGTTAGGCGTTTTAATGAACTCTTCCCCGAGGACGGATTCAAAGGAGTCACATCAAAAGCTGGAAATATAGATTCGTGGCTCGTTGACGTGGAAAAGACTGATGGCCCCCCCGTGGTCACTGAGAAAGTACGAGTAAAGAAATTTGCCTTCGATAAAGAAGAAAGTAATTTACCTGATAACACTCAGTGGCAACCACAATGGTATAGACATTTCCCTGATGTAGATCCAGCTAACCCCTTACAAATAAGTGATTTTTGGACCAATAGTGGGCAAGCGGGAGGGCCGCCAGACCCAAACAACCCAATAATCGACGCTGACCAACAAAAACAACTTATATTCTTTGGAGGATTCCATCCTATGGTGCGGCCGGGGAACCTGTACAAAAATGAGTATCCTGCAGTATCTGACCCGTATGAGGTTTGGCCCGGTGGTGCAAGCGCTGGTGATACTTATAGCCAGATATCCGAAGGTAGTGATGTGGTGTTGGGGATGCCCGGCGGCCCCCAAATTCAGGTGCAGGAATACGCACTTATTCTCCGACGACAAATCTTTAACGAAACAGCTTTCAGAGAGCATATGAACAGTATTTTTAACAATGTAAGTGTTCGGGTTCAGTGGGAGATCTGGGCGAGTCGGCGGCCGGGTGTGCCGCCGCAAAATCCTGCAATTAATACAGAATTTCAAGTGGAATTCCCCTTGGGCGGCCAGAGGGGTGGCTTTGCACCAAATCACAAACCGAACGCTACTGACGATTTCAAAGAGAGATATGAAACGTTCTTTGTTCTTGGAGGACAACCCGTGGATGTTGTTGTTGGCCGCGGTCATGTAGATTTTAAGACAGGCAAATGGGGTCGGGATGAAAATGGCGAACAAACGCCAGTATGGCTTACCGGTGACGCAGAAGTAAAGATTCCAATTCAGATTAAGATGGATGAACGACGAGAATACAATGAATCTTTTTATGTAAAGATCTGGGTCGATGATAATTGGCGCGTTGATGCTGAGACAGCGACTTACACCCCCGAGGCGGGGAATGAGGGGAACCTGATGCCCGATAATAACCCTGAAAAGGGAAGCCTTGAAGTGGAAATCGCTAATACGGGAATTCATCTAGTAACAATTGAAGACGATGATTGGACTGATGAAGCAGATGATTGTTCTGAGACTACCTTCGATGATGATGGCGTTGCACAGGGTGGAGACTATGTTAGTTGTTGTGATCCTGATGGTAACGGTAATGAATGTTGGATTGGCTGGACATGTGAGCACGTTGGGGGCACTGGAAGTGGCGATGACAATTGCTGCGACGACGTTGCACCATGCACAGGTGAACCAGTTCTTTTTAAACCGTGTCTTTGGCAGGACCCAATAACAGACCAAATAGTAGGTCCAGATAATTTGGCAACAGGGGCTTCGGTAATTTTACTCAGACCCGGCGATGACTGCCCACCTTCAAAGATTGCCCCGGGAGATCCGGGGACACCGGCAGGGGGATACTGTCTTTGTGATATCGCTCCGTGGGATAATTTCATTCAAAATATCTATGGGCTCCAAGACCGTGCTGGAAAACAACCTAGTCCATTTCTTGAGGATGAGGAAACTATGATGCTTCCTCAAAGCGTACATGATAGAGCATGGTATGCTTGGGCCCCTCCCGCAGGCGAAGGTCAAGGTTGTGCTTATTCAGGATGCGCTGCCAACGGTTCAATAACCACAACAACTACGCCGCCACCGCCACTAATTAGCAGACCTGATAAATCAAGATTTTTCTGGCAGCATCTCCCTACAAGACCTTGGCCTCAGCCTTTCTCTCGGTGGGCAACTGTTACTGAAGAAACAGCGGGAGCACTACGAAGCGTTGGCTCGATTGAAGTACGGCGAACAAATCCCGTAGGAACACATACAATAGAATGGGTTGCGGAAGAAGCCGGAAACTTTACGCTCATTGATGTTGAGCGTCGCCTTGAGGATAACCCTAATGCAGATGTAAGAATTGGAGCTGACCCCGGAATCAAAAGAGATACATTAAGGTTTAATGACGGTGAAGAAAGCAAACGAATTGAGATCTTCATTAATCCTGACTCTAATCATGAATCGACTGAAGATCTAATTATTAGGCTAGAAAACCCGCGCCTGACAAGCGACACGGGTGTAGAGGGGCAAATCGTTGAAATGCCAAATTCCACTATAAAATTTGATCCACCAGCCGGCACTTGGACGGATGTTGTCACATCTTCGTATACTCTTCGTATTCTTGATGACGATCCAGCAACAACGACAACAACAACTACCGCTGCTCCTACAGCAACTAATTTTGAATTTAAAGGCGCAGGAGATACTTGGGTAAGCGCAGAAGGAGATGCAGGAACAAAAGACGTTGTTATAACGGTTCAAAGAACGGGCGATTTAAGGGGTGAAGCAACAGTTGATTATGCAACTGATCCAACCTTGTCGACTACTTATCCAGCAGCATCAGGAGTAGACTTCGTACAAAAAAATGGCACATTAACTTTTCCTGATGGAGTAAATGAACAAGAAATCACGGTTGAGATAACCGGTGATACAGATGTAGAAAATGCAGAAATATTTGGAATCAAATTATCAAATCCTACAGCAACCTTTGCTCTAGTTGGAACTGTTCCGGCTAACGCGTGGCCTATAACTATTAATAATGATGATCCAGTTATTATAACTGTCGGTGGCTTTTATTCATTTTGGAACCGTGGTCGTACCACGCTACCGCTTGGCTACGAGCCAAGCAGAACCTTTAACAGGACCTCCACTGGGGCCACACCGGGACCAAATCAAGACCCATTAACCGAAGGAGATAGTATTGATATAGAATGGCAACGTAGCCAAAGCGTCGGGTCTTTCGATGAAGATATAGATCCGACCACTGTGACTATTGAAATCATACCCGGTAGTGATGGACACGGACCTTATGGGGCCGCGGCTGTAGCAGGTGTTGATTATGTTGCATGGCCGGGAGGAAAGAAAACGATAACTTTTGCAGCGGGAACAGAAGGACGTATGGGCCCTGACGCAACGTTACCCGCAGGACCAACGGTTACTTTAGAGACGATAGCTAGACCGGAAAAGAACGGTGAGAGATACGTTACTATAAAAGCTGTTAAAGTTTCTGGGGCTGGCGCATTACCCGGAGGATTGGCTGACGATCACTTTAAGGCACGCGCAAGTTACATAATTGTCAAGATAGTTGATGATCCAGCTCAAGGACTTGGAACAACAACCACAGCTGCACCGACAACTACGACTACCGAAGCACCTACGAACGTCTACTTTTTAACAAGGGAAACTCAAGTTGACGAAGGTGAAGTCCCAATTAAAGACGTTCTACCAAATTTACAGATCGCCGTCTTTAGAGCGGGACCATCGCGGACTTTCCCTGACTTGGGACCGGCCCCAATCGTCCAAGGGTATGTTGATGTAGATTGGACTATTTTTGGTGGTTTAGCGAAAGCTAATGACGATTATTCAATTGCGGCACCCGCAAGCGCAACAGGTACGTTAGAGTTTAAGCCCGGAGAAAGCTTAAAGCTTATTGACGTATGGATTCTTGATGATACAGATGTTGAAGGCGACGAAGATTTTCATATTCAACTTTCAAACGCAAGAGTTTCATACGTACCAGCTACAGGAGGTTACGATGGTAAAGTTTTCATCAGTGTTCCCGGCGAGGAGCTCTTAACCTGCATCGATGACCCGCAAACAAATCAACCACTGGAGGAGGAGGAAAGGTTTAGATGCCGTAACGAGAAAGGAGAAATACATGTTGTAACTATCGTTGATAACGAACCGACAACAACGACAACAGAAAGACCACACGGCATATTTAAAGTTATGCCTTGCGACGGTATCAATTTGGCTGGTGTTGCAGGATATGATGTAGTCGACACTGGTAGTGTACATCCAAGCCTTCTTGTACCGGGAACTATTATTAATTATGCCGGTCCATTTAATTGGGGGACACAAAAGCTCGATACCCCGTTAATTTTTCGTTGTGGAAAAGTTATTGGAGTTATTGTTGAAAAGGCAACGGGTCAAGTAATCACACCGTATGATGAATTTGATTCACTCGACAATTTAACAAGGGTAGATCCGCCCGGTGGGATTCCTAGTTGGGAATTAGTAGATTCCGCTGGCAAAGTTAATAATATAATTACCCCTGCGATTACTAATCTAAGCGACTGTCCTCCCGCTGAAGACACTATTCCTATAGGCGATGATACGAGTAAATTTGAACTCATTAAAGGTGGCGGTCTCAATGCTCGTAGTGATAACGCCACAGGATGGGTATGTGTAGACGATTGGCCAACGACTACAACTGGTATACCATGGTTTGAAATCGATCATTGTGACCATCCAGCAGCAAATTTAACTCTCGATGGAAAATTTTATCTTCCACAAACGGGTGACCCAACTTCAACTCCGACTTTGCATAAATGGGTTAAATTTAAACGCAACAAACAGACTATTGATGGTAAAACGGTCAAGTATCAAATTTGTGGAAAGTATATAGGTCCGATATCGGACAGCGATAAAACAGCTCGACACATTGCAAACGCTCAATTACTCGAGGCTGCGGCGGCGCCTGTCAACTTGGGGCCTCGTATTGACACCATAAATAAGCTTAAAGACATGTCAGAAGGTACTCATAAAAGTCATCCATATGATGATTGTGATGACTGCAAAGCTCAACAAGATTTTCGCTTTGAAAAAGCATCATCTACTGCTTATGAACTCAACGCACGCGCAACAGGTAGTTATGTTCATTGGGTAACCGTAGAGAGAAGCGGTACTGAGTTTTTCGGTCTTGGTCAATCTAGTATAGATTGGATTGCGACAAATGAAACCGCTTCTGATCCATTTGATTATAAAGCCTCTTCAGGTACATTGATATTTCAAAGTGGAGAAGATAAAAAATCTATTGGGTTTGAGATATTTGATGATCGCCCGATTGTTGAAGGCGATGAAACATTTATCATTACGCTCTTAAATCCGGTAGACGAAGGTGGGGTCAATCAACAGGTATCAATTGTTGGACAAAACCCACATAGAGTAACAATTATAGATGATGAGTCGACAACTATTACAACAACAGCAGCACCAACAACAACTACATACTTTAGAAAAAATTGTCTAGACGGCTTTACGTCCTATGACATAAACCCAATCTCACCAACCTATGGAGAAGAATGCGCTGATTGTGGTCAATGTGGTCAGCCATATCCATCAAATTATGAGATAATACGCTTTAATTTTGTTGGCGGAGGCTATTGTCAATGCGTTGAAGACGAGCCTGTATGGCAAATTGAACCCTGTGGCACTAGTGCAATAGAATATGTACGAATTCCTACCGCATTCCCAGAAGAATGGCCTACTGGTTATAGCCCACATACTAATAAAATAATCAAAGTCAAAAAAGAATTATCTGACGAATCTCCCCCTTCTACGTATGAATATTGTGCAAAAGTTATAACTATATCTGACGAAGCACCAAACAATGACTTACTTTCTATCGGAGGAACTTGCTCAAACTGTGAGCTAACAACGCTCCCACCATGTATTGGTTTTACAGATTGGGCGTGGCTGTCCAGTGGCGGGCTGATATGGGCGTACGAGAAAGTTTGTCATCAAGGTAGTGCTTATGAATGTGTAAGGACGCACATCAATGCGGCCGCGCAAGAACCCTCTGTATCAAGTAATTGGCTTGACCTCGGTCCCAGTTTCGATCACTGTTGTCTGACGACGACAACCACTGCCGCACCAACAACAACGACAACCACTGCCGCACCAACAACAACGACAACCACTGCCGCACCAACGACAACGACAACCACTGCCGCACCAACAACGACAACCACTGCCGCACCAACAACGACAACCACTGCCGCACCAACAACAACAACGACAACAACCGTTGCGCCAACAACGACGACAACCGTTGCGCCAACAACGACAACAACCGCTCCGCCAGACATTTGCGTGTCTGGTGAGAGTTTT
>Ga0098044_1000335_pt1 | contig 25131 bp, 43 predicted proteins | sample 10_taG_FD_75053 | JGI IMG/M metagenome (GOLD analysis project Ga0098044, IMG submission 75053) | Marine viral communities from the Subarctic Pacific Ocean - 10_ETSP_OMZ_AT15264 metaG | ecosystem: Environmental > Aquatic > Marine > Oceanic | place: Pacific Ocean | collected 2015-01-16 | reverse complement strand
TAGAAAACCCAACATGCATTGATGGTGTCATTCCTGACGTTATATTAGATAAATGAAATTGAGCAATTTCTAGTTCCATTTGAATCCAATCTGTAGAAGCAACATAATCAGGTGCAAAGCCATAAAACAAAGCAGGGTTTTTGTCTCTAATCATTAAGATTTGACTAGCTTGGGTTCTATCTTCTGTGTTAAATGCTGAATAAGCTCTAGGTCTGTATTCGCCTTTTTTATACTTTGACCAATCAGCACTATAATAGTATGTGTCTATTTCGCCATCAATCATTTTTCCACTTCTAATATATTGTGCGGGGATATGTTTAAGTTTAGCAATCTTACTTCTATCTCTTGACCAAATAACATTGACATAACACCCACCAAACAATTTTAAATCCATTGCAAGGTCTTTTAATACATCATCATCAGAATTATATAACAATTCAGTCAATCTTAAATATGATTCTTTTGTGTCTGTGTTTTCATCAGCATTTGTTGCTTCTAATCCTTCGCCATAAATCATTGCACCAATAGATTTTATTAATGCACCATTTATAGCAGAACCTAAAAACAGCTCTAATAGATAATTCGGATATAAATTGTTTTCTCCAAAACTAACCCAATCTTGGTTAGTCTTTTCAACTAAATGAGGGATATTGTAATGTGATAATTTTACTAAATTTAAATTCATAATTAAATAGTTATATAAACGCTTTCTGTGTCAGAATCGTTATCATTATATTCTGTATATCTAACAGGGTTAGTGTTTGAATCACTTGTTAAATTCATTAGACCTTGATAAATAACTGTTAATCCTGTTGGATCAAGGTTTGAATTGTCTGTGTTTTGATATATTGTTACATCATAAAATCCAAGCGGATAATCTGTTGTTCCAAGATACATTGAACCTGCTGAAAGATTTTCAGAGCCTAAAATAGGGGCAACATACATCAATAATTGAACATATCTGTCTTTATAAGCATAATTAGCACTTGCAAAAATACAAGTTTTTGATTTTCCTGTTAGCTGACTTGTCACAGTTATTAATGGTCTGTAGTCAGCATTAGTCATTTTATCATATATATTAAGATAAATAAGGTGGACTGATAATGATGTTTTTCTTATTAGCTGGATCATTTTTATATAAAGTATTTTAATATAAAATCAGAATGAGTTTTTAACGCTTCTATAAATTCTGTGTCTAAATCATTTAAACAATGAATTATTTTTCCTTTATATTCATTTTTCAGTTCCAACATCTTTTTCTTTCTTTTTTGGTTTTTCTTCTATGAACCATGTATTTTTCAATGCTTCATTTAGTTTGTTAATTTCAAGTTGTGTTAGATCCTCAAGTTTTTTATCAAATCTTCTGTCTTGATAACCTTTCCATTCTTTTCTGATTTTCCAAGCCATAGTATTTTAATATAAATATAAAAGTTAGTAATTCGTTTTTTTAAAAACAAAAAAAGGGACAAAACAAGTCCCTCTTTTCTTTTTTATTGAATATCGATTATGCTATGTTTACAACTAAACTAGCGTCCAAATCTGCTAATCCGTCAAAAGGATAATCTGTTGCTCCTGGCGTTCCCTCAGGTATTTGATAATATGGTGCTTTTTCTTCTGCACTTATTTCAAATGTAAATCCTGATAAATCACCTTTAGCTGTTCCTGTTATAGCTGTGCCACCTGTCATATCACAACCATTATTATAACCAAGAAGCATAACATTTCCGTTGTTATCTTCAACAAAGATTTGCGGTCTGTTATATGCTAACAATCTTAACTGATAAGCTGTTGCAGTTGCCAACTTCTGTAGTGTTATAGATAATGTCTGCGTGTAAAATGTTGTTCCATTGTTTGGATCAGCATTTGTGTTGATTGTCATAGAACTTAGATTTGGTCTTAAAGCATATCTATAAACATTAACAGTTCCAGAAGCAGCACCGCCTGCGCTACCTACCCAATTAGCAAAACCTGCCGTTGTCATATCAAAACTAGTCGCTGCTATTGTGTCAACTTCTTCTATATTTTGGTAGTAATCATCACAAACATATATATATATTAAACCACCAATTTGATCTTTGCAGTTTATACCAATCGCTGAACTTAAATTACAAGCCATTTTATTATTTTATTAAAAGGTTAATAAAAGGGGGATATATTGCAATCCCCCATTTAAAGTGTCTATTATGAATCCCAAACAGTTGAGCCATAAATTCCATCTGAAGCAACAGCAACTTGAACACCAACTGCAAAGTTCATTGTAACTCGCACATTGTCTGATCCATCGTATTCATATGTAGGAATTAATCGAGCTTCCGTCCAATCAGTCGCTAGGTTAGTTCCAAATACTAGGTTTTCAGGATAGGTTGCAACTATCACATCATTAAACATTCCAGGACATACATATATTGGGAATCCCATATAAGTCAAAGCGTTAAAGTCACCTGCAGCACCCAAAGATTGGAATGTTGTATTAGCAGCCAACGCTTGACAATAGAATGAATATGTTTTTGCGTTCATATAGAACCCAAATCCAGGTTTTGTTAATGCTTGTGGTATATTAGCAGCAGCAGAAGCATAAACAGAATTCAAGTCTGTTATGATGTCAGTAGCAGCTAAAGGGTCTGCAAAATCAACTTCTGTGAAGTCTTTCATTGCTGAAGCGTCTGCACCTGCTTCATCTTGTGATCCATCATCAGACAAGAAACCAACACCAAATGGTGATGAACCTTGCCAAATTCCTATTTCTAATTGAGCAGCAGCTTTCCTGCAACTACTTTTAATAAGAAGTCAGAAAATTCATTTGGTAAATTTCCATTTCTGTCCATTCCTTGACCAAGCCACGTTGGGAAAACTGTTCCCCTGCAAATTTCTTCATTAACTTTTAAATCAGTCAATGTTAAAACTTGTTCTGTTGAAGAAACGCTATCTTCACTTGAAAAAGAACAAGCAGCAGCAACAATAGGATTGCTTGAAGCAATGTTATTAATAACCGCACTTTTTGTTAAACCGTCTATTGTTCTAACATATCCTTTTGCGATTGTGTCAGGACTTCTAACAGCAGCAGTCACATAAGGCAGTGCGTGAACACCTGCATAAGTATCACCTGTGATAGTTATGTCAAATTCACGTCTTTTTGATAATTGTATTTTATTTGCCATTTTTTTTAAATTTATTTATTGTTAATGTAATATGCTGTCCGTTCACTTATAGACAGTTTTCCTAGATCAATAGTTGTGTTAACATTATTGCCTTCTGGTGAATATGTAATACCTTCATCAGCAGGTGCATTTGATAATTCAACTATTTTGTTTTTAAGTTCTTCAATTTGTGTTGTAAGTTCACCAATAACATCTTCTGAACTCATTTCTGTTTTTTCTTCTTCTTTTACTTCTTCTGAAAGTTCTTCTGTTTCTTCTTCTGCTTTTTTACCAAAAACTTTTTCTTCTAATTCAGCAACACGATCTTTCAATTCTTCATAAGTTTTAGCCCAATCTGCTTTTTCAGCAGGTGATTCACCTGGCTCATCAAATTCTTCTTTTACTTCATTAGATAGTTCTTCTTCACTAGCCTCAACATCTTCTGCTTCTTTTTCTTCACCTAAGTCAAGAATTTCAGAACTGTCTCCAATAGTCATTTTATTTCCGTTTTCCATTGTATAACTACCTGCAGACAATGCTTCTGCGTTGCCATCATCAGAAACAGCAAATACTTTTGATCCGATCATAAATTGCTCATCTTCTGTAGCAATAACACGACCATCATCAAGTTTTAATTCTGCATACATTTTCACAGAATAAGATTTAACTTCGTTTTTCATTTTTAAGATATTTAAGATTTTTTCTAGTGTTCCCATAACAGTAATATATATAAAAGGATTAATATTGTTTATTTTGTTATCTTTTCACTGTCCTGTTTTTGATAGCAGAACAGACTTTTGCAGCGGTTTCTTTATTGCCATATTCTTTGACTTGATCCCTCATGCAATCGTCCCATGAGTATTTAAGCATTGCCTTGCGTTTAGCCAAAGCAACATATTCAAGCATTTTGTATTTTTTCTTGTATGTTCTTTTTCCTGTTTCAGAATGTTCTTCTTTCATTGTTGCTGATGAATGATCTGCACAAGGCATATATAATTTCACGCCATCAACATTGTGTGTGTGTGAACCCGAACACCCTTTAAACATTTCAGCATAAATATCAGCTTCTTCTTTTGTTCTAAATAGTGGTTCACCATCTAACGCACCAACAGGACGTAACTCATTAGCTAGAATAACATCTTTTATTTTTCCCATCATTACTTCATCAGGACAATCCTCACAGACTTCATCTAATATATCTTTATGTTTAGAAGCTTCAATTAATTTGTCCGTAAAATAACCTTCTATAGAAAAACCACGAACTTCTTTGTTCTTTATCTTTTCCCAAATGTCAGGATTATTTTCTGCACTTACTTGAACAAACCAAGTTCCAACAGGCATATTTTTAAATCCATACATATTTGACTTATCAAATTTGTTGTTCTCCTTAATCCATGATTCAACAACTGTTAGCCCTTGAATTGGATCTTTATGTTCAAGCGTGTGATTATTGTTGTTTAGATTTGACATAAACAGCTTCTGTGCCTGTCTTATGGTTTCCTTTGTAAAGTAAACATCATATTCTTCATTAGTTTCTTTGTCTAGTCTAGGAATCTTTTTATCTGGCACTAACACAGCACCGATTAATTGCTTTTGTTCTTCATCTACTTTTGCAAGTGATAAAAAATCATTATTAAAGAATACAAAATTTTCTTCTATTGCAGGAAATTTAACAACTGAAATGGCATCCACACCGAACATGTCTGCTGTTTCATCTATGATTAATTCAATAAGTTTTTTCTTTTTCATATTAATAAATATAAAGTTCTTAATTTTGTTTATAATGTAGACTGTAGGTCTAACTGTTCTTGCAACGCTTGAGCATTAGAAATATCATTTTCAACAACAAATGCTTGAACAGGTTGCATTTCTCCTGTTCCCATTCCTGTTATGTTTTCAAGGTTTGGGATCATTCCACTAATGCCACCTTGTGTTTCGGGAATTGCGCCTGTGCTTGGTGGCGGGGTGCTTGGGGCTGTTGATCCGCTAACATCCGTTTTTCTAATTGCTTGAACATTTTTCATTCCTGTGGCAAAAATACCAATAGAAGCGGGAATCCCCCATGGTCCTAATTTTAGCGCTGCCGTTACCCCTGTATATGTGTTTATTAATGCCTGACCGATTGCTAACGCCTTCCCTGCTTTTGTGTCTTTTCCAATAGCGTCTGCAATTTGCCCCATTGACGTTGCAACAATTTTAACTTTTTCTCGTTCTTGTTCATTTAAAAGCTTGTCTAAATCTAATTGTTCTTGTTTTAAAGAATTTATATTAGTTAGCTGTTCAGCTTCAAAGCCTTTCACCTTAGCCTGAATTGCAACTTTTTCTGTTTCTAATGAAAATATCTCATTTGACAATTCTACGCTTTCACCTTCTAAATCTATTCTTTGTCTAAGTGAAGCAATCTGCATATCAACTGCTTGTTGTTCTGCTAGATTTTGTTCTTGTAAAACCTCACCTAATCTAGTGTTGGCATTTATTCTGTCCTCAATGCTTCTTGAAACATCATCTCTAATTGCTCTTTGACTTTCAGCGTCTATGTCAAATTGTTCAACTAATCTTTGTTGCTGTAAAGCTAATAATTCATAATTTTTTCTTGTTTCTGTTATTGCTTTTCCTTGCTCAAGTATTGATTTAACTGTAACATCTTCAAAGACTTTTCCAAATTCTTCTGTTGCAGTTTTTCCAATGTTCACAACTTCACCGACAGCTTCGCCAAAGTTTTTGACAACTGCTTTTCCTGAATCCCAAGCGACCTGTCCTGTGTCTTTTATTGCTTGTTTTGTTGAATCAATTTCTGCTTTAAGTTCTGCAATCCTTTCAACATCTTTTCCTTTGCCACCAAAAAAAGATTGTTCCCAAACTAATGTTGCGGATTGTATTCCTAGCTTAATTGCTTGAAAAGCTAATTTTAAAGGCGCTATAGCTATATTTAAAAGGTTGGTTATAACCTGTCCAAAGGCATCAAAATTTTCGCTTGATTTTGCAACTGCTTGATAAGTATTAACAATAGAATCTGTTACCAATTTAAACACAACACCAATTGAATTAAATACAGTTTCTAATGTGTCTGCAATTGCTTCATTTCTCATTAAAGCTTCTGCTAATTTATTAAAACCAGCTAAAACAACGCCAATTCCAATTGCTTTTAGAGCTAATCCAACGCCCACAATTCCTGCTTCTAGGCTTCCTGTCGATTTTTCTGTTTTGTCTGCTGACTTCTTTATATCTTGTAAAGATTCATCAATGTTTTCTAATTTATTTAATGCTTCTTTTGCTTCTACTTTTAACTCTATTGTCTTTTCTATCGCCATATTATTCTAATTATTTGTTTGAACATTCTTTTAAAACTTGAATGATATTCTTCTATTCCATAAGCAAAATCTAATTCTTTGTTTTTATGTTCCACCAATTGCAAGTGGTCAATACTTGGAATGATAATCTTTGCTGTGCTTTCTATATATTTTTTTAGTTCCATATTAAATAATTGCCATTTTGAAATTTGATTTTCTGTCCGTTTTGGAATAACGCCCAATTTTCATCAAATCCAATTGATAAATTTCCAATTCTATTTATTTCTATTTCTGCTGTTATATTCCATGTCCTTTTGGTATCTGTTTGACTATCATCTAAACCAAAGCGCAAAAGACCATCTGAATCAATGTCAATGTGCATTGTGCAGGTTGTTGGGTTTGCGCCTTCTCTAATACTAAATTCTTCTACACCGCCTGATGTTCCCATTTGAACTGTCCGATCTGATAAAACAACAAACCCTGTATAATAACCAAAAGTTTCTGTTGATCCAATTAAATATGTCGAACTTGTGCCACCAACAACGCTTGATATTCCTGTTAATCTAATTGCAACATTAACATTTGGTGGCATATATAGGGGCGTTGATCCTGAATCATTTTGAGGATAAGCATAACCCCTAGTATTTCCTTCTGTATAACCGCCAAGAACTAACTTGTGTGATTCACCATCATAAGCAGGACTTTGAACATTTTTATTTTTGTATTTAATAATTCTGTCATCACCATAATAAGGCAGGATTGGTGTTGCGTATTTATCATTTGCTGTTCCTGTTACTTTGGGTCTATTTAAACCACCTATTTTGTTGTTCAAGATCGTTTTTAATTGCCCTGCACTAAATAATGATGTAGTTCCAAATATGCTTTTTAGTCTAATTGGCAAACTACCTGCTAATGAAATACAAGGATATAAACCATTTGAAGCTTGATATGTCATATTATACTGGGTCCATCCCCCATTACAAGCACAGCACTCAGGGTTAGCATATAAGCCAAGAACATAAATAGTTGTTATATCGGGGGTGCAGTCAGGATCGTCATCAGGACACCATAAATAATAATCACCCGCATATAAATTTGACTGACCCACTGTCCCTGTTACATAATCACATCCAGCGCAATTTTCTTTGCTGTCTAGTGATTTTATTAATTTTACTTTTGTTGAAGCTTTTTCACCTACCTGATAATTCGATATATTTAAAACACGCCAATAAGTATCTTTTATAAAAATTTCATCCGCAAAGCTAAAATTGAAAATATCAACTTCATTTAGATTAAGATGGCATTCCATAATTCGTGCTTCTGTGCTGTATATGTTGTCTAAATATGGTTTCCAATATTTGCCGTAAAGTGTGTTATTAAACCAATCCCCGTATTCGCCCGTGTAATTAAAAACAGTAAGATTCCCAACAATAGGCGGGATTGCGTTCCAATACAATGATGTGTTTTCTGTTGTTAAGCTGTATTGATTAGCAGGATTTGATCCATCACCTGGCGTTATATTGAAGGGTGTGCATACGGGATAGCTATTGAAGTCAAATGCTGTTATTCCTGATGACGTTGTTCTGTGTAAATAATAATCTATTGTGTCCCCGTTAACATTCTGTGTATATGTCGCTTCTCCATTATACCAAAAAAGCTTTGGTTTTGTTTTTGTAACTTTGTTTTCTATAGCACCACCTGATCCCTCTTGATAACTATACTCATATTGAACAGCCATGTTTGGCAAGAATGTCCCCAATTGCTCATTATTATTAACAAATACTTGACCATTAATAAAAGGTGAAAATATAGATTCATTTTTTAATTCCCCTGTTGCAAACTCGTTATTAAATTGATCTATCTTTAAATGACCAAAAACATTAACATCTGGATAATTTTCTTTTATGGATTTATTGTATAAATCATCATCTTCTTGATCTGTTAAATGAATTGTTTTTTTCTGTATTTGTGTCGTATCTGTCACAACTATTTCCTTTGATGTGTCTAATTTGTTGGTCCAATCTTTAATTTGACCACTAGCAATAAAATCAGGATATGGCTCTATTAATAAATTTGTGTCATCATTTGGATCAGTTAGTATAATTAAATTAAATCTTTGTATCAAATCTTTTAAAAATGCTTTTTGCGTTATCTCAGGATCAATGCATGATGGAACATCAACAGTAGCCCCATAAACGTCATTAGCATATCCCGCCCATTCAATCTTCACTAGACTTCTAGGATTTGAGCAATCCCCGTTGGGATTTGAAGGCATTCCCGCATACTCAAAAATAGGGGCAACAGTTGCAGGTGTCCAATAAAGATTGGTCGATGTTATTCTTACCTGTGCAGAAGTGCCAATTGCCATTCCTGAAATGTCTAAGTTAAAAATCACCCAATCAGAAAAAACTTGACATGGGCTAATAAAGGATGTTGAATCTGTTACTGTTCCGATTGTTTGTGTTACCCAAGAAATAACTTCACCCGTTGATGAACTTGTTGATGGGTCAAATTTTACTATTTCAACCAATAAGTTAATAGTTCCAGGTTGCTGGAATTGCTGAATTGCTTGTGTCTTTAAATATGTTAAAAACTGCAAATTATCCATTGATGAATCTTCTTTTGTAAAATAATTATCATTCGTGCTCCATATATTGTCAGGATCATCAAGATCTGCGCATGTTGCTGTTGGCGGTGCAACTATGTTGTTCGGAACAATTTCTTCTAAATTTGTTACTACATTTCCAACACCAGCGGATGTAAAGTCAGCAGAATAATCACCCCATCCAACATTAGAAGCAACATTCATAAAGCCCCCTAAACTTGGGTTTGTGTTTGTCGTTGGAATGGTAGCTAGTTCTAAATGGTTGCATGTAGTCATAAAGATTTTCCCGAAAGAATCCCCATCTAAAAAATTAGATGTATAAGAAAATCCCGATTTTGCAAATATCAGAATTAGCAACGTTTTAATTTGTATAGCAGGTCTAAATTGGCTCATGCTAACGCTATTGTCATAAGCGTATTCAATCCCACTACTAGCAACAACAGAAGTTGCGGTTGCTTGATCCATTGCTAGGTATTGAGGTATAGCAGGATTATAATAAAAATTAGGTCTTGTTACTGAAAATGGATATACAAGCCTAGAAACACCAACATCCGGATCATAGATTGCCAAACCCGTGTCACTTGCGGTTACGCCAACGCCCCATGAGTTCTCAAAATTAGTTTCATTAAAAACATGATTAAACGCTGTTTCATAGCTTCCATCATCTTCTCTAAATGCGTCCTTTAGCCTTTGTTCTCCTATTGTAGAAAAAAGCGTTGCGGTTGTTGACATTAAAACAGCTTCATATAATTGCGCTTTTTTATATACAGATTTTAATTGCAAATATCCCTCAAATTGTGGCGTTGTTCCAACATATAAAACAGCTTCAAATTTTGCCCTTGAACTAAAAACTAAAGTGTCCAAATTCACATTATACCAATTTTGAAAGAACTCGTTATTTCTGTCCGTAAATGGTAATTTAAATGTTTGTGAATAACTTGCTTTTCTTGTTGCAGGTTCTTTAATGTCACTGAATTGATAATTTAAAGCAACATTTGGTTCTTCTTGTAAATCCAGATCATAAGCTGTTGTTGCTGTTGATGAACTTGTTTCTTTTCTATATACTACTAAACGAACCTTCATTAACTATTAGTGTTTATTGGGTTAGCGTATTCTATGTTAATTGTGTATTTTATCAACTTATCGTTTGCGTTTGTTTTTCTAACAAATGATGAATCTGTCACAATAACACCTTCTGTGTATGTTGTTTCTGCGTTTTCAACTATATAAACATCTGTTGACATAATAAGCTTTTCCATCAAATTTGCTTGTGGTTCTGTTAACCAATCTGTGCTTAATGTTTCTTTTAAAATTGCTGATGTTTGCCTTGTTGTTTTTCCTCTTTGTGTGTTGTTGTATCTCCATTTAGACTTATTAAATGTTCCAAGCATGGTGTTATAATTATCTCTTTTAACTTCAACAGTTTGTGTTGACTTCATTTTAAAATTAAAATAATCATAACAACCTAGACTGTTTCGCCATGCTAATCTTCTAACTTTAAACCCTTTGCAACTTCCAGCTTCTTTAACAAAATAATATGTTGCTGTTTGGTTAGTTGCAAATTCGGTGTTGATATTAGTTCCTTTAATAGTATAATACGCCCATCCGTCATTAGCTGAATCTGATGGCTGTGCTTCTTCTTTGTCTGTTACTGTTTGAGCATTTAAGTTTGCTGTTCCGCAACCAAAATATATTAGTCTTTCATCATCTGTATTAGTAAGATTTGGAGCTTCCCCGCCATAAGTTCCTACATTACTAAAAAAAGTATTAGATAATTCTACACCCGTTGAATCATAATATACTACTTCTATATATTTAACATCACTTGTGAAATTTGTTGTATCGTTTAAAAATGCAACTGTGTGATAATCACCTGTATTTGTTGTGTCATTCCATCTAACATAATTTATATAGCCTGACAAATTATATTCTGCATTATAATCTGTTACCAAATCACTTAAAAACTTGTCTGTTGATGAGCTTGCTTGATAAGGACTAAAGGCGTTAGACTGCACATACGTTGCGCCCCCGCTTCTTGCTGTTAGCAAAGGCAATGAAGCACCTAGCCATAATTCTGTATTGTCAACACTTTCATCACTATCTTCCGTTGGCACTTCATTAACGCTTTCACTATATTGCTGATAGCCTTTGACATATATGGTGACTATTTGCGTTTTATCTGTGTTTCTATCACCATTTTTACTGAACACATAAGCTGTTTCATTTGCACCAAGTTTGTGTATGCTTTCAAATGGTATTCCTATTTGGTTTTGGTCAAATACTGTGTTAACTATTTGGCTGTTGATTATTTCTCTTAAATCAAAAAATGCCCTTGCTTCATTTCCGCTAACGTCTGGACCATATCCGTTTCTCCTTTGTTTTATCTTTGCTAATAATGTTCCTGATCCATCTGTTAATCTAACTTCTAATACTAGCTTGAAATAGAATAAACCACCTATGCTGTCATTATGTAGCATATAGCCAATAGCAGGTGTCCAATTCGTCAATGCAGGTATTTCTGCTGTTGTTAACACAGGATATTGTTCCCAAGATATTGTTCCTAACGCCATAATTTAATCTTTTAATTTTTCATCTATTTGTGATAATAAGTCATCAGCAAATGATTCTGTTATTTTTTCCGCTTGTTTATTTAATTGTTGTGTAAATGGTTTGCTAAAAAATTGCGTTCTTTCTAAACCTCTTTGGTATATTGCCCTCTGTATTAAAAACGCTAAACTTTTACGTTTTATAAAACGCCCGTTTTTATCTCTTGCTTCTTTTAATGGTTTGCTAACAATCCATCTGTCAATGAATCTTCTAGGTGGCATTTTAGAGCTATATTTAAAAGGGCTTCCTTGTCCCATCATTTTGCCTGATCCTTTATAACCACCTGCACCCCTAACACCTTCATCAACAAACGCCCAATAATCCTCTGCACCACCAAATTCAAATTCTAAGGTTACAGAGTTTTTATCTGCTGTAACTAAATAATCAAAATCATTATATAAGGTGTTTTTGCTTGTTGTTTTTTTCTTTCGCTTTAATATACCTTTTCCTTCTCTAACGACATTAGAACCAAGTTTCTGCATTACTTGTATGGTGTTTTTAAATTCCATTAGCTATTAGCGCTTACGGGAACAATACAAAGATTGTTCTGATTATTAACTTGAACATTCATAGAGGCTGACCAACCTGTTAATTCATTGTCAAATCTAGCTGTGAATGGCTCTGCGTTTATTGGTAATTCCAAAACAACTTCATTGTCAACCCAACTCTGTGTGCTTAGATTTTGATGAAATTCATTAATGACATCTTGAATGATTTGCAATGTTTCAGAATAGCAATCAATTCTTGTAACTCTTTCATTATTTGGGGAATCACCAAGAATCTGATCGTTTATTAAATCCATAACATATATTGTGAATGTATATGTTAGAACGCCCCTGTCTATTGTTGCTGTTCCTGGCTCTGCATATAGGATTGTATAATCTGTAGCACCAAGCTTATTAATATCAACTTCATCAAGCATTCCACTATGAAAGCTGTTTATCTCATAGTGTTTATCAGCAATCGTTTCTAAATATCCAACTACATTTCTAAATGTTATCATAATTGTTTTTTTGTTTATTATTATAATCTTGCATATAAGACAAATAAGTTAATGTTTGCAAAATTGGAATTTTAGTTATTTTATCAATGTTTAAAATGTTATTATTTGCCAATCCATATAATATGTTATACCAACCCCATTTAGAACTCATGCTTACACCTTTTGTTGTTTCGTTTCCTGTTTGCTCAAAAAGTGGTGCGAAATCCTTGCCAATCTTTCGCCTAAATTCAAAAAAAAACCTAAGCTTGAAAGTGCTATATCCATTGTGCATTTTTTAAATAATTCTTCTTTAAATTCATCAGGATTGTATGGCTCAATAGCAAATCTTTTATTTACTTTATTTGTTATCTTTCTATATAATATGCTCATTATAGTGTGCAGATTTTCAATAGGTTCTTTGCAATATGTTTCAAGATCAATATATTCTCCTGTGCTTATTCCAGATAGATTTGGAACAAAACCATATTCTTCATTGTTGAACATGAATGTTTTTTTAAATTCTTCTTTTTTTGGTTCTGTGTCAATCATCTTTTTTATTATTGCCATTATTTCAAGCAAATCTTTATACGCCATTTTTTTAATTACAAAAGGACTTACGTTGCATAACAACGCTAGACTTTTAATAACCTTTGTTTTTTCTGTTCCTTTTCCCTCTTGGATTTTAACATATTTTTGATAGGTTTCAATTGTTATATCTGACCATCTATCAGGAATCGTTAATTTAATCTCTTTCATTATTAATAAATATAAAATGTTATAATTCGTTTTTTATTCTTTGTTCTGCTATTTTAAAATACTCTTTGTCTAATTCAATTCCTATAAAATCTCTGTTAGTATTGCAACAAGCAACCCCTGTTGAACCACTACCCATTGTTAAGTCAACAACTAGGTCTTTTTCGTTGCTAAATGTCTTTATTAAATCTTCTAATAATAAAACAGGTTTTTGTGTTGGATGATGTCCATCATAATCTTTTTTGTGTTTTAATATATTGCTTTTGTATTTATTGCCTTCCCATAAATTGAAAGTAGATCCAAATTTCTTTTTAAATTGGTTGTCTATTTCTTTGAGTTCTGCAAAATCTTTAAAACCATCCATATTGTTTATTTCAAAAACTTCAATTAACTCTAAGTAGGTTTTTTTAGTGCATAAACCATATTGTGTGCTCTCAATATAAAAAGTATGTTCAGCCCTTCTATGGCTTAATTTGGTGTTAATCTGCTTTAAATTTAAGCCTATAAAATGCATAACAATTTTAAAGTAAGGTCTTAGTGGGTGTAATGCTTCTGTATCATGCGTTTTACTAAAAACCAAAACATCCTCATAATAACTAACAGGTGCTTTGTTTACACCTAAACCATTTGCAAAATTATCTTTTTCCCACACCATGCGATAACTAAACGGGATATTTGGTATTGCTTCTATTATTAGTTTAGTTGTGTAAGGCTCTTGACTAAATAAAACCATTTTGCCGTTCTTTCTTAAAATACGATTTGCAATTTCATAAACTTTTTTTGGCTCTATTGCTAAATCCCAACCATTAATGCCAAGTTTTCTGCCTCCGTCAGTATTCATATTTCCATAAGGTAAATCAGTTAATATCAAATCAACGCTTCCACTTTTTATTTTTTCGCTTTCAATTAAGCAATCTCCGTTGTATAATTTCATGATATATAGTATTTCCCAGAATAAGAAACCATCAGCTTGTTTAAAGCAACATATCTAACAGAATCTATTGCATGATTAAAAGAATCTATTGGTTTGTTTGTTATTTCGTTATTCTTGTTTTTAATCCATTTATAGTTCCTAAATTCCTTTATTGCGTTAACGCTTCTTTTGGTTATATTTAGCTTGTGCCTTTTTAAAACATCAATACCAATACGCACAGAATCAGCACCTTTTTTTGTTGGTTTTATATTAATGCCACCCATTCTGAAAATTTCTTCTATTGATTTAGGTTCTGCACTATCTGCGAAAATCTCAATGCTTCTATCAATTCCTAGCTGTTTGATCTTGTGTGCAATATCTTGGTTTGTCAAACCTCTTTCATAAATCAATTCATCAATGTATAAATTAAGGTCATGCTTATATACTTTAATTAATGATGTTGGATCAGCAGTAAAGCCAAAATCTAATCCAAGTGCTATTTCAGAAGCATTATCTGGAATGTTATCAATTATATTAAATACAGGGAAAATGGTTTCCGTCGCTACCCCACGCTGACCTTCACCAAAAACCCTGTATAAATTCTCATCAACATCTTTTAGTCTTTCAATTTCTCTTATTGTTGCTTCTGCTAAAAATGGATTGTCTTTATATGTAGAGATATAAAAATCAACATCATCTCTGTCAGAATCTATTATTTGTGTGTATAACCAATGATATTGTTCTGATGGGTTAAAATCAATTATAATCTTAAATGTTGTTCTTAATGCTAATTGTGTGTATTCTTCAAATCCAAATTCATTGCATTCATTTAAAAATAAAATATCACGTTTACGCCCTCTAACCCTTGCAGGTTGGTCAACGCTTATAAATTCAAAGTAATTGCCGTAAAGCGTGTATAAACTGCTTGATTTGTTGTGTAAGCGTTCATCATAAAGATTTTCGTTTTTAAGAATGTCAAAGAAGTCACGCATAGCTGTTCCTCTTAATGCAGGGAATGTTTTTCTAGCTATTGTTATATATAATCCTTTGCCTTTGTTTTTATAAGCAAATTCAATCAATGCTAATAATATAGAATATGTTTTTCCTGATCTTGTCCCGCCCTGCAAAACGCATATCCTTTTTTTAGATTGTTTTACATCATAATATGGTTTAGCTTGTTTCTTCATCATCATTGATCCAAGAAGGTGGTGAAGCACTAACATTAACATTCTGATCTGGCAATCCTTCAATCCTGTCAAGTATTTCTTTTATTGCTTTTAACTTTTCGTTATTATTACTGTCTTTATGGAATGCTATTTGTATTAACATCTTTGCAATTGGTGATCCAAATTCACCAACACCCCCCATGTTTGTGTCCTGAACAGATAATAATTCTTTTAATACTGTTGCAACATTTCTCCTACCTTTTGGTCGACCATTCTTTTTTGGTTGATTAGTAGAACTGAATCTTGTTGCTTCATTTGGAAATTTATTCATTGTGTCCGTTTTTATTCCGTTATTTTATTTGCCTTTTGTCCTGTAAATTGTTCCCATCTTTCTATAATTACATCACAGTATTTAGTGTCTAATTCCATTCCATAACATATTCTATTTATTTTTTCACAAGCTATTAATGTTGTTCCACTTCCTAAATATGTGTCTAATATATATTTAGGTTTTTTTTTGCTATGTCTGTCAGCGTATTCAATACACCAATTTATTATGTCTACAGGTTTTTGGGTAGGATGTTTTTTATTTTCTTTATTTGATTTTGCTCTTGAATACTCTTTAATCCTTAAAGCATTATTAAAAGATGTCCACGCCACTTCTCCATCTGCTAAACTAAAACCTCTTTGTCCTTTATCCCATATTAACCAACCCATTGATGGTTTTAAAATATCCGTAAAATAATTACCACCCCATATAATTTGATTGTCTGTCATATTAATTAATCTAACAAAAATATGTGCTTCGGGTTTTTTTTTATCCCATTCTTTTTTATCCCATTGTGTCCACCCATTTTCTTTTTTTCCTGCGTGGTTTTCTGCCCCTATTCCATAAGGTGGGTCTGTCAATAATAGGTCTGCTTTCTGTCCATTCATTAATTTAGCTACATCACTTTCTTTTGTGCTATCTCCACACATCAATCTGTGATTACCTAATTCCCATACATTACCAAGTTTTACTCTGCTTTCTTTTACTTCTGGTATGTGGTCATCTTCTGTATTGCCTTCAACTATTTTATCTATATTAAGTCCTAACTCTATTTCTTTAAAACCCCAATCTTTTAGTTCTTCTATTTCAAAATTACTTAGCAAATCCATATCCCATTCACCACCACTTTTATTAAGTCTTATATTTAATTCTCTTTCATCTTCTTTTGATAAATCTAATACAACACAATCAATATCTATGTGTTTTAGTTCTTTGCATATCTTTAATCGTTGATGACCACCAATAACTGTATTATCTTTATTAATAATAATTGGATCAACTAATGAAAACTTTTTAATTGATTCTTTTAGATCTTTATATTGTTTGGTGCTAATTTGTCTTGGGTTATATTCAGCAGGTTTTAAATCTGAAATTAATCTATTTTCTATTTTCATAATCTTTTAGTCTTTTATTTACTTCTATTAAACTATAAACTTGAACGCATACATTTTCCAGGTGCTTGATCCTAACATACATATTAAAACTTTTGTCACTTTCTGCGTTTATATGACAATCCCTGCACAATCCAACAAGATTTTCAATATAATCGTTTGTGATCTTGTTCCTTGTTCTGCGTTGCAAGTGATGAATGTCCACAGCCATTGATTCGCACATTTCACAAGGAATAAAATCTTGTTCTTCATAATTAAAGAACTGCATGTAAATCTTAGTGTGTTTCTGCAACTTTATTTTTTCTTTTCATTAGTTCTAAATCATCTTTTAATGATGAAACAATAAATTTTCCATTGCAAAAATGACAGCCCTTTGTTTTGTCAATTAGGCTCATTCTAACACACCTGCAGCAAAATCTAAACATCTGCCCCATGATCCTCTATTTTACAACTGTTAACATATACCTTAGCTAATTTGGCTAATGTCTGTTGAACACAAGAACCACAGCTAGATGTTTTTTTATTTGCGTTAAATACTTTGTTGTATAATTTAACCATAATAGCTTGATCTTTTCCGCTTATTCTTTCGCCCTTTATTCTAGGCAATACAGATTCATAAATAGATATTTCATCAGGTGTGAATTGTCTGGAATATGGAAACATTTTATTCAATGCTTTTTTTCTTTCTTCACAGCCACAGTCATCACCAAGCACTTTTTGTGCCACCTTATCAATGCCTGTTTTTTTTAAGACCTTTTCTATTGAATCTCCTAAACTTTTACTTTTTTGTTTCATTTTTTAAAGAATTTAATAGTTTATCTTTCACTTTTTCATCTTCTATCATGTCAAGCAATCTGTGTATTGCATATGTTACAGCTTCATTAATTTTTAAATCAAAACCTGCTTTTGTTCCTAATACATGAACCAATCCTTTTTCATCAGAAAATGTTACCATATCATATTTTTTAATTAATGATGTATCTGCTTTTTTGATTGCTCTTAATATCCTGCTTTTTTTCATAATAAAGCCAATATAAATAATGTTAATACTATAAATACAATTGAACCAACAATAATGTCAGCAATTAGGTTTTCTTTATTTTTCATTTTTTATTGATTTTTTCATTTCATTAAATAGCTCTATTATTTCTGGTGGCAATTCTTGAATTGACCTTTTAAGTTCTTCAACGTCCCTTGTTTCTTCAAATCTTTGTTGAATCATTTTTATATCATTTATTAAATTATCTTTCATTTTTTAGATATTTTTTGACGTTATTAATTGCCTTGAATAGTGTGTTTCTGTTAATCTTAGTTGCCTTTGCCATACTGTTCAAACTGTGTTCTTCTAAATAATAAACTTTAAAACATTGAGAATCAAACCAATGTAAATCTTTTAATTTATCTTCAATCCATTCTAATCTTTCTTCAACAAGTTCTTTGTCTTTTATGGTATATTCTATGTTATCTGCTGTAATGCTTTCAATGGTTGTTGTAACGTGATATTCATAATACTTTTTATACTTATAATAATATCTGCTTGTTTTTGAATGATATTGATTCAGCATTACTCTAACAATATAGAAAGTTAATTGATTTTTTTTTATTATTTCATTAATTCTTTCTTGATCGCATTTATATAATTCTTCAATAACAAAACTAAATAAATCATCTTTTTGCTTTTCTCCTGCTATGTTATAAGCAATGTCTTTGAGTTTATGATAGTTTTGTATTAAATAATCGTTTAGCATATTTTGAGTATAGTGGGCATATTTTTCTGTTTCATCAAATTATATTCTACATTTGAAAGTTTGTTTGCTTCTATTTCAATTATATTGTCAAATCTTTTGTATAATTTCTTAGAAATATAATTTAATACGTTATCATCTTTTTTTAAATTTCTGAAAATAAAAGACATTTCTGCACCACTATCAAACAAAATTATGAACAATACGCTGTTTGTATCTACATAATCCCAATGCAACCTATCTGTTCTAGTGTTAAAAAATGTTGGTTTAACTTTCATTGTGTTTTTTAATTAAATCAATTATTCTATCTTCATCAAAATAAGTGTCATCTTCTCCATAATAGGAAATGTTTACGCCATTTTCATTAACATTAAATTGCAAATTGTATTGTATATTATCAGCATATCCATATTGTCCTATTTCTTTTCTTTCCACTATTTCGCCTTTGGGCGTTAAATCAAATGATATTGGCAAATTCATAACTTTAAATGTTTATTTATTCTATTTTTCCTTCTAAATAACGATTAATCACTTCTAATGCTTCATCTATTCCTGTGCATATTTCTGCAACATATCCCCGCTTGTTTAGTTCATTACGCCAATATAATTGTTCTTTTGTTGCTTTATTATATCCAACTTTTAACTCAATAGCTAATCCATGAAATTCGCCTTTTGGTTCATATATAAATAGATCAGGAAACCCTTGTTTATATCCGCTTTTTTTGGCTCTAATTCTAACAGACATGTGTGCTTGATAGTTGCCACCCATTGAGCCACAATATAAAACATTGTTTAAATCAAGATATTTGCATACAGCTTTTTGTAATTGATATTCTTTCATTAATTATATTTTAAATACATAGAATCCAATTCTGAACCAATCTGCATTATTTCTAACTGCAAAGAATCTATTAATAATGACTGTGAATTATCTTCAACATTTTTAATAACATTGTTAAATTCATTAACTGTATTATTGGTATATAATAACAATATAGCTGTTATTACCCAACACATAATAATTAATATATATTTCATTTTTTTACCCATTTTTGCCCTGCATTTGGATTGTATTCAGTTTTATATCCTAATTTCACAAGGTGCTGTTCATATTCTTTTTTTGATGATTCATCAATTCTTTTCATAAGCAGAGAATCAAAATAATCTGGAAATCTTGATTTGCTTTTATTAAAATTATTTGAAATCCAACGCTTTGATCTTAAATTTAAAGACCACGTTCTTTCTAGTTCAAACCTCATTTTTGGATTTGTTTTTGATTTGTTTAATTCTGACCAATATAAATAAAAATTTTCTTTATCTTCTTTATCCATATCTTGTATTGATTGAACGGATTTTTTAAAATCCGATAATCTATCTTCTATATTTTTACTTTTATTTACTTTACTTATACTTTTACTTATACTTTTACTAATACTTATACTAGCATTGCGGTCGCTATGCGGTCGCAGCATTGCGTTTGCATTATTCCATCTTTTAGAAGCGTTTTCTTTTGCCTTATTGCTTTTATTATTAATGTCCTCAATATGACAATTTAAACGCTTAGAATAAAAACAGTTATCTTCTATAACAAATAAGTCAAAATCTTCAATGACTTGTTTTAATATAGAAGGATCACATTGCAAACCAAATGCAAGTGAATCATAATCATCAATACAAAGTTTGTTTTCTTCACTAAACAATAATTCTAATAAAGCCCAAAATATGCCATAAGATTCAATTCCCAGCTTTGACCTCATCTTGATAATCTTAATGTCTGTAAAACTACTAGAATCATGGTTAAAATAAGTTTTTTTCATAAGTATAAAGTTTTTAATGTAATGCCTGTGCTAAATATATAAATAAACTAAGAAAAAATAAATAGCACAGACATCACAAGAATTAATTAAAAAGGAGCTTTTGTGTTAAATGGCGTTGAATCTACTTGTTCAATTTGAACATCTTTAACCATTAAAGTATTGTAAAATTTACCTTTATATTCTCTACTCTTAATATAGAAATTTATATTTACTAACTGTTCTGTTGATAGCTTTTGCAAGTGTTCCATTGTTTCAATGTTTTCTTTTCCAAAAACTTCAAACTGCATCATGTTTTTAAAATCTGTTTCAGTTTCTTCAACAGTAATTAGCTTTTTTACATAATCACCTTTTTCTGTGTTAATTTCTATAGTTTCTAAATTTTTAATTTGTCCTCTTATTTTATACATATCTATTTATTTATTAATTACTACTTCTTTTAAATGCTTCTGCTTCATCTTCACCAAATACATTATTCTGATAAAATCCCGCTAATTTTAAACAAGCCCTTGACATTGCTCTTTTTTCTGCCATAGCAACAGGATATGAATTTTGATTATTAGATGGTGAAGCTTCGCCAAATGTTTCTATTATTTTGTTATCCATTTTTGCAATTGCTTTAATAATTACACATTTGCAATCTGAAGAATTATATTTTAATTCATAAATTATATTTATATTATTGACCGCTTGAATTTTGTCTATTCCTGATCTGGTAATAATAGTATAAAATTTATGTTTAAAATAATCTTCTTCATTTAAATTATTTTCTACAAATAATCTATTTAAAATTTCTTGTTTTGTTTCATTCATAACTTATATATTAAAAAGGTTTAATAAATTTGACAGGATCAAGTTTTATCATTTCGCACAACTGTTCTAATTCATCAACCCTTAATTTGTTTGGTGATTTTAGTTTTTTTAATGTTGTTGGATATGACCACCCTAAAGATTCAGAAAGCCTTTTCTTGTTTATTTCCATTGCCGACATAGCAATTCTAATAACCTGTCTGCGTTGCTGTTTACTATTCATATAATTACATTTTAAATTAAAAGACAATAATAATGTTTTTTTTTATATTAAATAAAAATAATAATAATAGTTATTAACATTTTGATTGTTAATAAGTAAAAACAAAACTTTATAAAAAGTAAAGATTTTTTTATATATATTTGTGGAAACAAAATAATTAAAACTATGAATAAATCAATTATTAAACTTGCGTTAGATTCATTAGAATTAAAACTAATAGAACAAAGACAGTTAAGCAAAAGAGAAGGTTTAGATCATGACATTGAAACAATCAATGCTGTATTAGATAAAACCAGAGGTTATCAAAAAGAGTTAGAAACAGAAGGTTCAATAGAAATTAAATTAATATGAGGACAATCGAAATAAAAGAAATCAACATTTCAACTAAGCAAGGGCGTTTAGATTGGTTAGAGTATAAAGCAAGAGAAGATTGGAAATACTTAGCAGAAACAGGAATGAAAGTATTATTCGAGAGAATCAGAGAAGAAGCTTCAAACTGTTGTTCAGCAAAGATAATTGAAGAAACAGATGTTTGTTCAAAATGTTATGAACATTGTGAAATAATTAATATATGAAAAAGAAATATATAATTTTTGGCAAAGGATATGCAAACGCCATTGTTAGTGATCCGTTTATTAGCAATAAAGAAATAGCAGATATTAAATTTGGTTATGGCAAAATAAGTCTAACAACAACAGAAAAAGAACTAGAAAAGTTTGTGTCTAAATTAATAAAAAATGAAGCAGACTTTAAGGTTATTGATTACTTTGAAGAAGGATCAAAAGATCATGATGTTTTTCTTTATGGACCAGATAATATCTTAAAACCTGTATAACATGAAAACACTACAATTCGTTAAAATAAGTAAAGCGTATAATTCAAGGCATGGCGGTCAAATGTTTTATATATTTTTCAAAGGAACAGAAAAAAGCTATAGAACAGTATTATTTTCTAATATGAGAAATTTTAGAAATTGGAGTGATATTATCAATAATGCTGAAAGAGGTGACTATATATCAAACCTTAATTTTAAGATTTACAAGGGCAAAGAAATAGTTAACGCTGACAGTTTACCAAAGCTGATTAGCCAACGTGAAATGAAACAAATTCAAGCAGATAGATTTGAGGAACACTACGGAATCCCCCCATATTAATCTACTTTAATTTATTAATCAATCTTTTGAAGCTTTTTCTTATACTTTTAAGATCATAAACCTTTTTATTGTTTTTATCATATGTATAATAAGCCCCAAGTTGAATCTTTTCCCTATATATATTATTCTCCTTGTTCATAATTCCATTAACAAATTTACAGGCAATTTTCCGTTATTCGCAACAACTGCACACCCAATAGCAGGTTTTTTGCCATATTTAGCATACGCAAAGCTATATTCAGCAAAATTAATCCCTGTTCCAACTTGCATTCCAAATACTCTGAAATTCTGACCAACATAATGTTCACAATATGCCTGTGTGTGATAATGACCACTAACTGTGTTCATCATGTCAGCTCTGCATTTGGTTCTTGCTGTTGATCCTTCACCATGTATATATTGAACATTATCTTGAACGTGTCTTTCTACAAAATCCCAATTCGGAACTTCTAAAACCTCTTTGTATGATTTGATCCATTTAGAAGGGATTGCAGATGTTTGACTTTTTCGCATAATCATTCTATCATGATTGCCAATAATAACCTTTGTTCCCTTCTTATTAAAGTATTTGTAATATCTAGCAATTCGCTTAATAGCTAGTTCTAGTTCATCAGAACCGCCTAAACCATCAGCAGACGTTTCATGATAACTTGCATAGTGATTGTCGATAATATCACCAATGAATATAATTTGACAGCAATTCCATGTTTCATATTGCTCAACTAACCAATCTCTGTAACAATCTAAATCAAAAGGACAATGCAAATCCCCTGCAATTAATACATTTCTGGATTCATTGTCCCTTATTGATTTAATTAAATCGTTTTCTGTTTTTGTTAATCTAAGTCTGTGATCCCTTTTCAAACATTACATTTTTTATCACACTTTCTGCATTCAAACATTGATAAACACAAAGGCAATACACCAATAAAACACAATGCAACGCCTTCCCAAGTTATTGCACCATTCATGCAGGTTATTGCATAAGTAACAACAGCACCGCCAATTGTTCTTTTTGATGACCACCTTTTTAAATCTCCAAACTTTTTTTCTTTGAAAATTGTCGTAATATCCAAAGCTTTCAATAATTCTTTTATGTTATTCATGATAACCACCACCTTTTTTGTAGTTAGGAAATAAAGCATTAAAGATACTGTCTAAATATCCGAATACTTTGTTATCTTCTTGCGTTGGCGTTAGATTGATAATTATTTTAATAAAAGCCATTAAACCAATTAAAAGTTCCAACCAATTTTCTGAAATAAATTCTGTCATAATAAATTAAATTAATTAATAATACGTCCACATAACATTATGCGGTTTTTCTTTGTCTACATCACAATGAATAAAAGTATTTCCAATCCCAATTCTATTAATGCCAACAATCAATAATGATGTTATAATTTTAAATCTTGTTGTTGAATCATTGGCATAAATATCAACCGCTAATCCCTTTATGTGTGATGATGTTTTTGAGGTTTTAAAACCTTCTTCTTGCAATGCTTTGTTATATTCTGGGGTTCTATATCCTGATGTTATATTAAAAGGAACACCCGCAATGCCTCTTGCATCATCCAGCAAACAGATAAAATCTTTGTTCATGTGCTTGATTCCTTTTCCTTTTCCACTTTCACAATCAAACTCACTCCAACTGAAATGCTTGAAATCGTCCATTATTTGCGTTTTAAGAAGCTTTTAACGAAATTGTATATATCCTTACTTAGCATAGCAACAAAGCCCCCCAGAAGCCCTAAAACAACTGTTTCTGTTAATGTTTGTGTTGGTATCATTCCGATAGTTAGCAAATTGCCACAAAAGAAACACCCTAAGTATTCTAGTTTTTCCATTTTTTATATTTTTACGATCTGATAAGTTGTAAACCATTTCATTGTGAAGTTACCTGTGAAGTCAACAGTTGCATAAACCTTTAGCGGTTCGTTATCTATACTCGCTGATCTTGTTCCGTTTGAAGCTGTGTCATTAGCACCACCGAAAACAAAAGTTGTGCTTGATAATTCAGACTTCATAAAATCCCTTTGCCGAACCAAATAATGTGATGTTGACGAACTATCATAAGAGATATATAAATAATTTCCTTGAGTTGTGCCTGTAGAAACCCAAGTGACAATACAAGTAATTGTTAATGGTTGTATAAAATAACCAGCGCCAGGTGCGGAAACAAGCGTTTGAGGTGTAGACAATAAGTCTAAATCAGAAGCGCTTAATGAAAGCGTATCAGTTTGAATAACATATTTATTTGCAATCTGTTTTGATGTTCCACTTGCTGAACCTGTAGAATCAGAAACATCAACAGCCATTAATAAATCACCGCTTCTAAGTTGTTCCGTTAATGCTGTTTTGTCGGTTAATCTTTGTCCTGCCATTTTTTAGTTTTTTAATATAGTTTTTTAATCTCTTAAAATTCTCCTTGCTTGGATTGTATTCTTTTCTTTTAACAGCCATATATTGTAATATCAGCACCCTGTAAAAAG
>Ga0098044_1000333_pt1 | contig 25191 bp, 25 predicted proteins | sample 10_taG_FD_75053 | JGI IMG/M metagenome (GOLD analysis project Ga0098044, IMG submission 75053) | Marine viral communities from the Subarctic Pacific Ocean - 10_ETSP_OMZ_AT15264 metaG | ecosystem: Environmental > Aquatic > Marine > Oceanic | place: Pacific Ocean | collected 2015-01-16 | reverse complement strand
TGTTAAAATTCTTTGTCCTGAAGCACCTGTTACATATCCTGAATCTGATAATGTAGCATTTGTATAATTTGTTCCATCTCTACTAATTGAAGCAATAATGTCTGTATTAAGAGTTGGTGTTGCCACATCTTCTTCAAATACTACTATTCTAGCAGTTGTGGGAACTGAACCAGCAGCAAAAGGTTCTGAAAATATGTTTGTTGTTGTAGTTGTGGCAGCTACAGATCCTGTTATAAATACATATCCGTCTCCTCCTGGTATTCCTGTTCCTGGAGCGCCTTCTCCTATTCTATATTGACACAGCGGGCCTAAATGTGGGAGTCCTGCATATAATGGGTCTTGGTCACCTCCTGAATCTTTATTAGCGTCAGTTCCTGGCACAGAATCAGGTGCTCTATCACCTTCTTCAGTTGAACCAGATGTTATCTGTGGATGTCCAAAGTAAGACGAACCTCCGCCTCCGCCTCCACCACCTTCCTGGGTATTATTTGGTAAGTTATCACCATAAGCTGCACCACCTCCACCGAAATAGCCTCCACCACCTGCACCAGCAAGTATACCTGGTTGTGATTCACCACCACAAACAGCGTCTCCACCTTGGAAAGCAGCTCCGCTTTGTCCATTTCCACCACCAGCTGGTCCTGTATATTCAGCAACGGTACCACCTTCACCACCTTGTTCTTGGTCGCCTCCACCACCACAATTCATAGCAGCTGGATCTGTACCTGTTCCTCTACTTTTACTTGTTTGTTCTGAAAATGATGTAGCGGGACCAGGGTTTAATCCAGATGACAGTCCTGCGTCACCAGTTAAACCGCCACCTGGACCTCCATAAGTATAACCTGAATTATCAGGACCACCTGCGTGCATAGCTGCACCAGTACCTCCACCACCTGCCATTATATAAATCGTAGGAGCAGATACTTGTGGATATGAAGCAGCTGAAGTAACTCCTCCAGCTCCTCCTCCACCACCTGTTCCACCACTAGGTGTTGAAACTCCTCTACCACCTCTACCAATTCCTGCTGGATATTGTGCAACACCACCTTGTATTCCACCTTCTCCTGCACTTACATATAAAGTTTGTCCTGGAGTAACTGCTAATGTTCCTGTTGAAAATCCTCCACCTGCACCCCCCATATTTGTACTAGTAGGAGCACCACCTCCACCTGCACCCCAAACTTTTATAACTGCTGATGTCAGATTTGTTGGAACTGTATATGTTCCAAATTCTGCTGTACCAGGTGTTGGGTTATCACCAGCAACCGAAGTTTCTGGTTCTGTAATTGAATCGATTCCAAATCCTGCAGAATAAGCCATTGTTGTTCCTTGAGGACCTGTTGAATTTACATATAAATCTTCAGCTGAATTGTATGTATCATTTGATCCTTCCGATTCATCCGTTCCTGATTCATCGTGGAATTCATCTACTACACCATCTACTAAATTAAATACTGTAAGGCCATCATTAACAGCCATTTTAAAACCAAGGAGACCTATGTTCTGAGCATTTGCGTCTTGTTGAGAAGTATCTATAGTACCCCAACTACCATCACCAGCGGCAAATACACTTGTACTACCTGGTCCTGATAGAGCAGAAACATTTACTTTTCCTGATGTTGTAATTGTTGCTAATTTTGTATCAGCAATACCTGCGTTTGGTGCTACATCTGCATTTACAATTTCAGCATCCTTAATTTTTGCTGATGTAACTGCATCATCTTTAATTCCTGTTGCTGGTATTCTAGTTAATGCCATATATTATTCTCCTAAGCCCATTGTAATGATACTCCATGAACTTTTACTGTATTATTAGCCAAAGCTAATTTCCATCTCATTGATTGACCTGATGGTTGTCCTGAAATAGTAGCTTGTCCTGTTAAAATTCTTTGACCACTTGCTCCTGTAACATATCCACTATCAGCTAATGTAGCAGTAGTAAATGTACTACCACCATCTCTGGACGCATAAGCAATAATATCTGTATTTAATGTTGGGGTACCAACATTTTCTTCAAATACTACTATTCTAGCACTCGTTGGAACTGAAGCAGCTGTAAATGCTGATGATATTAATGTTGTGGATGTTGTTGTTGCAGGAGTAGGAGTACATCCAGCACCTGAAATCAACACATAACCGTCACCACCCACACCTGTAGTAGGTGTGCCATCGCCACCTGTTGATGTTGGTGAACCGTTTGCAGGATCATCTGTTGCCTCGGCACCTGGATAAAAAGGACTAGGAGATCCTGGTGCAGATGTGCCTGCCCCACTACCACACGTGCTACCACTTGTAATCTGTGGGTGACCAAAATAACCTGATCCACCACCACCATTTCCGTCTTGTCCACCACCATCGGGTCTTCCTCCACCTCCGCCACCGCCGTAATAACCAGCGCCGCCTGAGCCTCCTCTAGGAGAATTACCACCTTTAAATAAATTACCTGCTTGACCACTAAATAGAGGTCCACTACCTGCACTACCACCAGCAGTTTGAGAACCACCTCCACCACCAGAAACCATAGGGCCATAACCACCAAAACCACCTGATCCACCAGTTGCACCACCACCTCTTCCAGAGCTAGCAGAACCACCAGGACCTACATATCCACCACCGCCACCTGAACCAGCGATAATATATGCGTCTGGAGCCTCACCTGGAGAACTTTCAGCTGCATCCCAATCAAAATTTTCTATGAATACACCTGCAATACCACCACCTCCACCAGCAGTTGATTCACCACCACCAAAGAAACCACCAGAAGTAAGAGGTGCAGGGGAACACGTTCTAGGACCACCACCAATTGCACTTTCAGTAAGACCACCTTCACCTGCAATTACATCTAATACTTGACCTGGTGTCACAGCAAGGGCACCTGAAGAATAACCTCCGCCGCCACCATTATTTTTAAAATTACAACCACCATAACCTGATCCTCCACCACCACCAAAAACATAAATGTTTGCAGCTGTCATACCAGCAGGTACTGTAAATTTAGCATTTGTACCAGAACCTGGTGCAGGATTAGTTCCTGCTGTTGAAGTATCTGGTTCAGTTACCGATAAACTACCAAAACCAGCAGAGAAACTAGCAGGTGTGCAAAATGAAACACCTGTTGGTGACGTACTATTAACATAATAATCACTTGATGAATTATAAGTATCATTAGAACCTTCTGATTCATCCGTACCACTTTCATCGTGGAATTCATCCACTACACCATTTAATAAGTTAAATACAGTTAATCCATCATTAACAGCCATTTTAAAACCAAGAAGACCAATATTATTTTGTATATCACCTACATCAGCTGAAACAGCTGTAGCAGTTGTACATAAATTAGATAATGATGGTGCAAGACCAGATACTTTTGATTGAGCTATAGCTGCACTTGGACTAACATCAGCATCAGCAATAGTTCCATCAACTATTTTTGCTGATGTAACTGCATTATCCTCTATTGATTTTTCTTTGATTTTACTTATTGCCATTTATTCTTCCTGTTTTATAAATTTTATTATTATAAATCTGTTACTCTTGTACCAAAATAACCAGTTGTAGTATTAACTGCTCTAGAATCTTCTCCATCTGCTGGGTCATAAACTGTACCAGCTGATAATTTTACATAATCTTCATCTTTTTTTGGACCAGAAACAATTTTTATTCTAGCACCTGCTGTAGGTTTAGTTCCTATTTTAGTTATTCTTTGTATTGCCATTATGTTACCCCTTTCATATTATTATTTATGGATATTTTATCCTATTTTGGATATTTTTTCCTATTTTGGTAAATACCTTACTGCTATTTCTGCCGAAGCCGCTGGCGCCGCTACAAAAGTTAAAGTTGTACTTGATATAGTATAATCTGTAGTTGGTACTAAACATAGTCCATTTACAATAACCAGTACATCATTGACTGTTCTATTACTATTTATACTAAATGCAACTGTTGAACCATCACCAGTTGCCGTTGTTCTATTATCATAAGTTAAATTTAATTTTGCCATTGTCACAACGTCATCTCCAATTTTAACTGAAGTAATTGCTCCATCTCCTACTGATTTAATATTAGTTGCTTCATATGGAGTAATTACATAAATTTCGTCTGAAGCTGCAGGAGCAGCTGTAAAAGTAATTCTTTTTAAATCACTTGATCCATCATTACCTACCGTGAACGCATTTGATAAACCTGGTTTTTGTCTTATGTTATTAACAAAAACTTGTAATGCATTTTCTCCACCTGCAGGTATAATATTTGCTACATCAAAAGCTACAGTTGAACCGTCACCTGTAAAGGTATCTAATTTAGGTGCAGCCGAGAATTTTGTACTCGGTGATTTTCCTATATATGCCATTTATTATCCTTATACGTCTTCTAATACAGATATTGTAGCGTCTAAAGCTGTTGCTGTACCACCAGATACTCTAACAACATCTCCAGCACCTGATCCACTATTCTGTACCACTAATTTATTACCTGCCATTACTTCTAAAGAGGAACCAACAGGAATTGTTGCATCCTTGACAATATAAGTATCAACACCGTCATAACCATCTAAAAATATACTACCAGTTATACCAGCAGATGTTTTATTTGATAAAGTTATTCCAATTACAATACTTTCTAATGCAGCTGAACTGCCTCCAGAAGGACAAGTGTACAAAGCGTCAGCAGATGAACCTGTGCTAGTTGTAGCACTTGATACTGTAAATCTTTTAAAATCGTTTGCCATTTATTGATCCCTTTTCTATATTTATAATTATCCTAATGCTACTGCCTGAGCAATTGCAAAAGCTTTTGATGATACTGAAACCCCATTAACTTGAACATCCGTAGTCATATTAAGTGTTCCTGTACCTGTTATATTTGTTATTCCTGTCAATGCACCAGTATTTAATGAAGCTGTACCATCTGTTATTGTTGTAGCACCTATACTAGTTAATCCTGATACAGTTGAAGCAAGTCCTATTGTCAATGTATCAGTTGCTGAAACTACAGCTGTTGTTTGATTTGATGTTCCTGCAACATTTAAAGTTGCTCCACCTTCAATAGTTTGTACTGTAGAAGTAGAATCTCTTAAAGTAAAACCACCTGCAACCGAACCTACTAACTCATTAATTCCACCTACAATAGATGTAGCTGTAGTAGTAAGTGTTGCTACATCACCTATATCTGTGCTAGCAAGACTATTAAACGTTGTTCTAAACGTTTCTAACGTATTTGTTGTTGCTACACTTCTTACAGCCATTATCTGTTAATTACTCCTTTTAGTAAGTCTTTTATTTCTCTTAATTCTCTCTTTAGATTATTTATTTCTCTAATAGAATTTCTTATCATATCTCTATCTCTTATTGTTGCTGTTCTTCTAGCCATATATAATTGATAATCAGTTTTATTTGTATTAATAATTGCATTACTACTAACATCTCTAACTAAACTATCAAATCCTGTTACTCTTAATCTATTAATTGCCATATTATACCGCCAATGCTATACATCTATAATCTTTTAATCTAGCTGTATAAGATGAATTAGTTCCTTTAAATACTATTTTAGTTTGAAAAGATGTAAATTCAGGTAAATTTGATACACTAAATTTATAATCTTTGAAATCTAAATCTAAAACTTGGTCACCAGTTGATGGTACAACACTTGAATCTGAAGTTCCATCAGTATTAAATGCTGTATAAGGTATATCTTCAATTCTTCTTGTTTCATCACCACCACTTATTTTATAATATGCTCTAATTGATGAAGAAGACCTAACACTTGCAGCTACTCTTATATCTAAAGCAGTTGAAGCATTTGTTAAATTAACTGGTTTAATTATATAAGAACCAGCAGATGAACCACCTTCAACAGCAGTATCATCTTCATAATCTACGGTATTAGTAATTTTTGCAACCACTTTTGAACCACTTGCTGGAGCAGAAACCATTGTTAAAGTTGATCCTGAAACTGTAAAATCGGTAACTGGTGCCAATTTATCTCCATTTTTCTTAATTGAAAGTAAATGGACACTTGTTGGAGAACCAGATAAAGTAAATCCTACTGTTGATCCATCTCCTGTAAATGTATCTGTTGAAGATACTGTAGGATTATTTAATCTATTTGAAACACAAATTGCATTAATTCTTTTTAAATCAATAATCGGTGAAACATTTGCGTTTGTAGTTATCATAGAAACATTTACAAACATTGATTGATTACCAGACATTTCATTTGTTTGGTTAATTGTACTTGCAACCACTTGTGGTTCTGTAAAGAAAATATTATCTCCAAGCACTACTGATTTTGCACTAGCAGCAGACAATAAACTAAATGGTGTTTCTGAACCGTGAACTGACCTACCAGTTGTTGTTCTTAATGTTGATGTTACTGTTGTACCTGGATGTGTAACGTGTCCTATTTGTAATTGGCAAACATCAAACAATCTATTTTGTGTTGTCAATACTTCAGCACCACCTACATCTCCTGTTGAACTTGCAGCTTCTCCAGCAGTTACATCATAACTATCTAAAGTTATATTTGAAATACCTGTATATGTTCCATTAATATTAGAATGAGCAATACCATTGTAAGATCCAGCACTTAATCCTGAAATAGTTACATTATCAGTTGTAATATGCATTCCGTGATTTTTATGATATACTCTTATATTAGTTGTTCCACTAAATGTTCTAATTGGATTTGAAGCTAAAATTTTTGTTGCACTAGTAGATGTTGCTTTATTTGCTAATGTAACAGTACCAGTTGTATTAGTTGTAAATACAGCCTTATTTAAATCAAATTTTAAATCTTCAAATTGTTCAGCAGACCAAGAAGTATTATTAGCAGATTTAAATAATACTCCAACCGCAGGTTGTTTTGATACCGTTCTACTTGAATCTAAAGTTGTACTTCCTAATCTAGCAATATAAGCACTATAATCACTTGAATCTGAATATAAAACTAAACAATACTCAACACCTTCTCTTAAATAAACAGGTGATGGGAAAGTAAATGTTGTAGCTGTTGAACCATCTGTACTTGTATTAACTGAACTTGGATTTAACCATTTTCTTCCAAATGGTAATAATTTTTCTCCAGGATAACCATTAACAACATTTCTAATTTCTGCCTTAACAGGTATAGTTGCTGATTTAGTAGAAAAGTAAGCATTAACACTTGTAATAAACACACCATCCTCTTCATTAATCATAAATGTTTGTGCTAATGGATCTGGATGTTGTTGTTCACTACCGTCTACAGCATTACCAATATTTTCTACGGTTCTACTAACCGTTCTAGTTGTTGTTCTATTTCCAGATACATCTTGTCTTACTGTTTGAGTTTCTCTTGTAGAAATAATTGCTTCTTGTACTGTTTCTAATAAACCTTTTGCGTCATAATCAGCTTCAGCTGATGTTGCAATATTTGACGCTGTTTTAGTATTTGTAGATGAACTTGTTAATCTAAAAACTCTTTTACCTGTTCTCCAACGAGGTTTGCTTGTATCATTAGGATCAGGTATTGCAAAAGTTCCTTTAATATATCCATTTGCGTCCGTATTTAAATTTCCTGCTAAAGCACCACCATCAGGCGTTACATAAGCAGCTACAGCTTGTTCATCAAAGAAAGGATAAACTCTTGTATTTGGTCTCAATCCGAAACCTTCAAAAGTAACTGTTCTACTTCTTATAAATGGAACAAAAGCAACCGAGATAACTCTATTTCCTAAACTTTGTCTAACTGATAGTGGAACTATAACTGTTCTTATACCACTTCTTGTTTGAGTTACATCTACATCGGTTGTTGTAATTCTTTGATTACCACCTTGTGTTGTATTTGTTCTAGGATTTCCTGTCCATTGGTCTTGCCATTCATTCCATTCTGTTCCTACAGGAATTTCTGATGTAGTTGTATTATCTAAGCCTCTTTCTCTAGCAAGGTTGTCAAAAGTACCATTAACATTTGCAACAATTTCTGGAGCAACAGTAGTTTCTTTCCATTCATCTAAAGGTGGATCTAAATCTATATTTCCTATCCAATCAAATATTAAAAATGGATTTAAATTTTCAGTTCCAGTCGCATAAGGTTGTTGTACTACAATTGTTTCTGTATAAGGTAAAGTTATTAAATCTCCTGTTGTAGCATAACCAGCTGCTGTTCTATCAGCAGCAACAATCGCTGAACCATCATCATCTACTTCTTCCAATTCCACTATATCTTCATTAAATAATGTTCTAGCTTCTCCTCTACCTCTATCAATAGCAAGTTTGTAATCATTATTTCCTACATCACCTACATTATGACCTGTAAAGTTATCTACTACGAAACCATTTTTAAATCTATCAAAACCATCGCTGTCTTGTATTTGTAATCCTTGAGCGTCAGCTTCTAATAAAGATAATTGAGTGTAATATTCTATATTTTTAATTCTATTTTCTAAACGACCAATATCTCTCATTGTAAATCGTTTATTATCTTCTTTTTCAATTATAACTTCATCGGTATTTAAAGTATAAGATGGAATTTCTAAAGTTGCTAAAAGTAAATGGTCATCAAACTCACCAGGTTCTAATGGATTTAATGCAGAAGCACCTTTTAATACTTTTAATGCTCCTTCTCTTGTTATGAAAAGTTTGTCTATTCTACTTAAATAATATTCTAAATCACCAGTTACATCCGTACCAAATTCTACAACATCAATCGTTGAAGCACCAGTACCATCATAAGAACGGTCTTCCGTTCCACCACTATTAATAGTTGAAGCGTCATCTACTCTAGGTCTTAAATCTATACAATCTCTTAATTCATATTTATCTCCAGTTGTATCAGATGTATAACTTGGAATATTTGAATAAGTTACAATACCAGAATAAGAGTCTACATCAAAATAATCTCCAGAACCGTGTGAGAAATAATCAAATTTAACAAATAATTGTCCAGTTGGAACAATTGCACCTGGTTTTAATTTAATTCTTCCTATATCATAGAAATTATCCCTTTGTCCATTATCTAAATTAAATCTATTTGTAATATCTGTATCACTAGCTGAAGCAGTTGCACCAAAACCACTTGACATATAAACATTACTTAAAGCGTAAATATCTGCTTTTGATAATCCAATAGTGCCAGATTCAATAATTGCTTGTGAAGTAATATTTACAGTTGAATCACTATTTAAAGTTTTTGTTTTAGAATTTGCTACTGTTCTAGCAATAGTTGCTAAAATTTTTACTTTATGTCCATTAAAATTTGCACCAAAATCTAAAGTTAAAGTTTTACCTGTAGGTGAACCACCTAAATTAAATATACCGTCTCCTTCGTGGTTATTACCAGAAGTATTTACAACATCTCCTACAGCACCTGTACTACCAGCACCAGTTGTCATTATAGTTACAGTAAAATCAGAATCATTTTGAGCTGCAAATATTTCATTTGTACCAGCTGTTATAGTTGCGTCACCATTTGAAGATAATGTAGCAGTAAAGTTTCTTCTAACATTAAAGTTTGTATCTGATTGACCTGAATTTGAAGTTGTTTTTAATGTTTTAACTGTTACATAAGGTAATTTAAATAAAGAAATATTTTTATCAGCACCTTGTAATTTTGTTCTTGTTCTTGTAACAATACCAGCAGTAGTTACATCCGAACCACCAACATTTGCAGTTAATTCTGCTAAAGTATTTGATTCTATTCTATCAATAATACCTGTTACAGTTGAGTTAGCGTCATCTGTAAATTGAATTTGGTCACCAGGTTTTAATTGAGTTGTAAATTGAGTACCTTTACCATTTAAAGTTGCGTCTGAATTAGCAACAGATACATTACCTGTTAATTCAAAATGGTCGCTATAAGTATTAGTTAAATCTGTATCAGCAGTATAAGTTGGACTTCCTGCCATACCAATTTGTTTAACTTGTCCAAATTCTTTAACTTGAGCTGCTTGATTACCAAATAAATTTGCTTTAGTAGTTGCACTATTTGAAGATGTTGCACCTGTTATTACTTCACCAGCTTGGAAGGTTCCATCAACATTATAAACTACTAATGTAGCTGCTGCTACTGTACCAGATGAAGTATAAGCTCCAAATCCAGATGTATTAATATCAACACCAGCTGAATCGTGTAATGTAAAAGTATTTGCACTTGCTTTTTTAATATAATAGGTATTACTATTTAATTCTGTCATACCAGCAACACCAATAAAATAAACAGCGTCTCCAGATTTAAATCCGTGAGAAGTTGAAGTAATTACACCAGGATTTGCTTGAGTTGCTCCTGTTATAACCTGTGTAGTACCAGCAGAAATACTTAATACATTTCCAGTAGCACCTGAAGTTGCACCAGAAACTTTTTCACCAGTTGTAAATGTTGTAGCTGTTGTAAGTTTTAAATGTGTGTACATTTCAACATCAAACAAATAATTTCTCATTACTGTGGTTTCGTCTGCTGTATAAATGTCAGCTGCTTCTGTACCAGTTGTAAATTCCATACCACGAGATTTTGCTCTACCAATTTGTGGAGTAGTATTACCAGATGTTGATTGTTGAGTTCCTCTTACAGCTGTTGCTGTGTCGTATAATTGAACTGTTTTAAATGCAGCCACATCACCAGAAACAAATCCTATATCTGGAGAACCATAAACATTATTAACATTTACATAGTTGTATAAATCGAATCTTGTTTTATTGTTATTTGCAGTATCAAACTCTCTAGCTTTTTCCACATCAACATAAGTCGTTCCAATTCTTTCTACTTCAAACCCTTTTACATATGCTTTAAAAGGTGAAACTCCTATTGCTAATAATGATTCAGCAGCTGTATTACCATCATCGGTTGAACCAGCTGAGAAAATTCCTCTATTAGTTCCACTTATTAAAGATTCTCTAACATCAAAATCAGGATTTGATAAAACATAATCTCCTGACTCATCATGGGTTCTTCTAGCTAATGTTTCTTCTAATATAGCATATTCAGTTGTTCTAATATGAGATTTGATAACACCATTTACTACTCTAGCAATTTCTATGAAATTGGTATCATCTGTAGCAGATGTAGTTTTCTTTGCAAGTGTTAATAAAATTTTAAATCTGTGAGCACCTGGAGCATTTTGATTTGATGAACCAGTTGCATTATCATTTAACGAACTATCATCACCAGGAGCAACAAAACTTTCTGTTACTGTTAAACCAATTCTATAAGTTGGTGTATTTGTATAGTTGTCTAATACTAATGTAGCAGAAGCTACTTCAACAAAATATCCATTAATATAATATGTACCTGCTTGAATACCTGCAGCTGAACCAGTTGCAGTTGTATTAACAACGCAAGTTGGACTTCCAGCACCATCAGATGTGATTGTTTCTCCATCAGCAAATACTAAATCAACATTATCAGTTCCTGTTTTATTATATTTTACAAATAATGTATCAGGATCCGTACCATCAGTAGCTACACTTCCTACAACATATGCAATTACACCTGAAGTACCACCAGTTATTGTAGTACCTTCATATGTTGAAACACTTGCAGCTGATTTGGATGTTAATTTAACAGCATAGTAATTTGTATCAATTGAAACTTGACCAGGAATAACCATTGCACCATTTTTGAATACATGGTCTCCAAATTTATTAATTTGATTTTGTGTTACAGTTTGTGCTTGAGTTAGCTCTCTTGCTTGAACAGCAAATGCTGGTCTAAAAAGAATTCTATGAAAATTCTTTGACTCAGCATAATCGTCATAATAGGGACTGACATTAAAATCAGTTGGACTTGGCATTAATTATTTCCTCTAGTCTAATATTAAAATTCAATGATAAGTTTAACATTTTCAGTTTGGTCAGTTGCTCTTGTTATTGGTGCTCTATTTTCTACATAGAGAATATCACCTTTGTCAGCGTCTAATTCTGTAGCAGAATATCCACTTGCAAAAGTTGTACCATTTACAGTTGAACTATCTCCTGTATCTGGAGTACCAGTTGGAGCAGTTCCACCTTGTCCAGTTACAACATTAGCGCCACTAAAAGCAGTTGCATTACCATTACTGTCAACACCTTCATCATTAAATCTTGTTTGCATATAATATAAAATTCTGTTAACTGAATCATATTCAACTACTTTACCTACAGCACCAGTTGAAGTTTGATTAATTTCTTCATCAGCTGAAAACGATCCTGGTGTTGGAGAAGCAGCAAATTTTATTGCTTTAGTTGCTCTTAAAGTTGTTGCAGTTGCAGCTGAACCAGCAGAAAATGGATCTCTAATTAATGCTACACGTCTAAAATCATTAGCCGCAGTTACATCGGATCCAGAACCTGATTCAACACCTTCAAAAGATGTATTTAACATTACAAAAAATCCACCTAATTCAGTTACAGCATTATAACCGTGACCACCTTTAGGTTCAATAATAACATCTATTTCAGAACCAGATAAACTTGTTGCACCAGCAGAAACTATATCAGCATTTCTTATATAACCATAAGTATAACCTGTTCCTGGAGTGGTTACAGCTACCGCCGTTACAGCACCACCAGATACAGTAACAGTTGCAACACCAGAAGAACCATCTCCTCTAATTGCAACGCCTGTGTGAGAACCATTAGAACCACCAGAACCTGCAGTTTTGATTTTACAAATATTAATAGCACCATCTACAGCAGCTGAACTAACTGTTGAATCAGTAGTTACTGCCATAAAATCTGTAGATAAAAAGTTTGATTGTTCAGAAGCAGATAAAGTGTATATATATTTCCACTTATATCCATCTCCAGTTGTTAATATTGATGTTGATGTTCCAGTTGGTTCTACTGTTGAATTTGCATTACTATTATTATCTAAACATTTATAAACTCTATATGCAGAACTCATTACATAAAAAGTTGAATCAAATAAAAGAGTAGCACCTGAATTTGCAGTTTGAGTTGTAGTTCCGCCTGTTACTCTACTTCCATAATCATTTCTGTAATAATCATATACAGTCCCAGTTGCCCAATTTCTTCTTGGAATTACATAAGCTGTATCGCCAGTTACAATTTTCTTAGCTGCTAAAGAGTCATCATAATCATAAAATTCTCTTGTTACATCATCCACAGGTGTTAATGGAGCAGAATCTGTACCTTCATTATCAGTACGAGAATCTCCTCTTGTTGATGTTGCGAAAGCCTGTGGTCTTCCCAATATCATATAATACACATTCGGTGAAGCTTCGGAAAATGATTCCTTGAATTGCTCAGCGTTATGTATTCTAAATTTATTTGTTACTATTGCCGCCATAATTGATTCCTTTTAATATTTATAAAGATATTTATATCCCTTCCTTGATTATTATGTTGGTACTGCCGTAATATGAGATGGTATTGCCAAATAGGTTTTGAACATTCTTGTAGTATCAGTTGCTGTCATAGTCATCAATGCAGTATCACCATCTAAACTTGTACCAGTTCCTATAATTTTTAATTTGTTTAACTCATCAATTGTATAACCTTTTACATCATTATCTTCGTATAGCATATCATTTCCAAATTCTTCTTCACTTAAATGTCCTGATTCGTTTTCTAATGCTACTTTAATACCATCAGCAAAAGTACGAAAAGCCTCTCTATTAACTGTTCTATAACTATATCCTGAATATAAGTAACCTCTTTTACACACAACAGAATTAATTGTATAAGTGCCGCCTGTTCTAAATTTAAGTGTATATGCCCTTTTTAAAGTTAAATCTCTAGTATTTGCTGTAAAGTGCTCACTTGTACCATCGTCTAAATCACCATAAACTCCTACGTGAGGATTAGTACGTAAAGTTGTACCATCACTTTCAGTACCTAATCTTCGTCCTAATATAGGAGCAAAAATAACTTTAATAACACCTTGTATTACTTCTATAACACCTGTATTGATACCAGTAACATTTCTTAATTGTAAATTCATTTGAGAAGTAATATTAACTTCACCTTTAAAATAGAATCCAGCACTATGTAATGTTCTTGTATAACTATCTCTCCAATCAACAATTGAACGACCTACTTTTACAATATATGAATAATCCTGATAAACTAAACTATCCTGAATTTTCATAGTTGTTTCTGAAACGTGTCCGTCTTGGTTAATATAACTTCCGTCAGTATCTACAGCTGCACCTACAGTTGTAGTGGCTGTAGCTGTATCAAAACTATTAATTGTCGCTGATGTACCAGATGTACCACCTGAAATAGTTACATTTGTTCCTGGCGTTCCTGTTAAAGATTTCACTTTCATAACATTTGTAGAAGATGACCAATTTTCAACTGTTCCAGTAACCGAAGTTGAACCATCTGAACCTGTCATTGTAACTGTTTCAGTAGTTGCAAAAGTACCTGTACCACCAGTAATTCCTGTTACTAAAATATATGTTGGAAAAGTTAAACTAGGTGGAGTTGGAGAAGCATTATAACCATAACCTAATTCAATAGTTTTCATTTTTAAAACTCTTCCTACTTCACCACCTTTAGCTAATAATGTGCCACTTGAACCACCACTTGAAGTAATTGTTAAAGATGGTAAAGTTGAATAACCATTTCCACCATCTATAATACGAACATCGGTAATATCTTCAACACCAGTTCCTGATTCTTGTACAAATTTATCTCCTGTATATGTATCACCTCTTTGTGTTTCACCTTCTAAAACAATATGGTCAGTTGAAGATGTACCAGAAGTTCCTGATTCAGGAGTAATACTTCCATTAACTACTGAAATTTTTGCACTTGCATTTCCAGAACTAAAAACTACTGCGTCTCCAATAGCATATCCTGAACCAACACTATCTACTATAATTGATTTTATACTTCCAGTTCCAATATCATCATTTTGTATAGTAGCACCTGTACCACCACCAGAAACTATAATTTTATCTCCTGTTTGATAATATGCACCATCATTACTTAAAGTTTTTGTTGCAATAACTCCTGTAATTGTGCAAGTAACTAAAACATCTTCATCGGTATTATCTGTTCCAGTAATATTTTGACCTGCAACAAAAGTTCCTACAATAGTATCATCATTTAAAATTAATTCACATACAGTTACTCCACCAATTGTAAATTTAAATACATTTTCTATAATAGCAGTAGCTTCATTTATTGAACCATCTGAAGAATCATTTGCTTGTGTGATAGTTTGACCAATTAAATTTGAAGCGTCGGAAGTGCCTGATTCAATAACTCTCATTACTTTTAAAGTATCCCATTTACCATCGGATACTCTCATCATTTGTTCTTTAGGTAAAGTTATTTGAGCGTCTTCGTTAAATAATAATTTAAAAAATACTTCACTTGCTCTTGCAGTTCCTTTTGCTCTATAAAGTGATTTAATATTTTTAATTAAATTTCTTTTATCTACTAAACTATGTAAATCATCAGGTATAGATTGTAAAAAAGCATTTCTAAATTTTGTTAAAAATCCTTGAATAGTTTTATCTGGATCAGGATAATTTAATAAATCTTGGATATTTTCTACTGGGTTTGCTCTATAAGTTACTATAGTGCCAACAGCATTTGAAGTGCTACCAGTAATTGTTTCACCTTCTATAAATTTATTTTGTGCTGAAACATATAATTTTGAATTTACGTCTTGGTCTTCTACTAATACAAGTGCTGTTGCTCCAGATGTATTACCTGTAATTGTTTCACCATTTATAAATTGTCCATAAGTAGATTCTTCATTTAAAATTTTATCACCAGAATCATCTGTATGTTGATTTGTTCCACTTAATAAAAGATAACTAGATGTTCCAGTTGCTGTTTCTAATAATATATTATCTGAACCTTGAATTGATTCTAATTTTAATTCAGCAGATTCCATAAACAAATAATATGCTTTTACAAATTCCAAAAAGTATGGATGGTCATCAAGTACAAAATCTGGTGCTTGATTATCAACTAAATTGGATATTTTTTTAGTAAATTTAGCCATCTCTAATAACTAGTTGTTGTTGTATAACCAACTCCAGCATTAGCAGAACCGCCAACAAGTGTATCAGCCGAAACTGTTATGGTACTATTTGCAACATCTATATCTAAAATTTGATTTCTTACAGGCACTATATCATTTGAACTTGGCGTAACCGTTAATTCAATTACAGTAGAAGCTGCACCTCTAACATTTGAAATAGTAGCAATATTAATTGAATTAATTGCTATCGCACCTGTAGTATAATTAATTGTACCCGCTGTATTATCCGAGTATGTTCTAGTTGTACCAATCAAATAATATCTTCTTATATTACCAGAACCATCATCATCAAAAAAGAATTCATTGGTAGCGTCTCCATCTATTTTAAAACCAGTTGAACTTAAAATACCACCTTCTGATTTATTATGCTCTGTATGTGGATTATATAATGCATTTGAAAATGATACCGTGTAATTTACGGATGTACCAGTTGTAGGTGTAAATGCTTTTCTTATTTTAACAGTTGTAATATTTGATAAAAGACTTGCTTCAGCGTCATCAATAATTTCTAAAGCTTTTGAATATCTAAAAATACTATCAAATTGTTGTAATGTAGTTGTATTATAATTTGTTAAAGCAGTTGTAACCAATGTTTTTAATTGGTCAGATGTTTTACTTGTAGCAGCTTTATCATATTTAATAGTTGAAGTTAATAATATTGATGTAGTTTCTGGATCAATAATTATAGGCGTTACGGATGCTACAGAATATCTTTTTAATTGTGTTTTTAAATCTTCTTTTGTAGTATCTGTTAAAGTAGAACCAGATTTTGCTTTAATAGATATATAAACTCTTCCATAAAAAGGTGTTTCAGCGTCTTCACCACCATAAGCAATTACTGAACCTGTGTTAGCATATAATTCTCTTACTTTTGCTTTATAGTCCTCTACGGTTACTGCTCTATCTTGAGCTGAATAAGTTTTCGGTGCATTAAATTTAATTGAAGCATTTGATTCTGCCTCAGCACCATTAGCTGCATTTGAATTTACAGTAAGAGTAACATCTGAAAATCCTCCAATATTTCCTGATAAAGAAAAAGTTGAAGCGCCATTTGCAGCTGTTTTATTTGAAACCACATAAGTTAATTTAACAACATTACCATTTGATAATTCTTTACCAGTTACACCATCTCCAAAATAAATTTCAAAATTTCCTTCTTCAGCTTCTTGTAGAAAATAAACTTTAGAAGTTGAATCTAAAGATGTAATTGATGTTGCTTTAGTATAAGTGTTTGTTGTAGTATCTTCTGAACTATTTTGTATTTGTACTGTTAAAGTTGAAACATCAGCATTTGGTGATTTAATTAAAAATCTTTGGTCCACATCGGAAGTATCAACCGTATATGAATAATTAACATAAGTTCCTTCATAAATTTTTACATTTGAAAAAGTATAAATTCCATCTACAGGAGAAATAGTTTTATCTCCAACAGTTACAAACGAATAAGATGTTCCATCAACAGTTGTAGTAAATTGTGTTCCAGCAGACATAGTTACAGTTGCTCCAGTTGCGTCATTAACCACAAGTGTTACATCAGCATAAGGAGCTGTAACAGAATTAGGAGTATATCCTAAAGCTTTTGCTAAAGATACAATACTGTTTCTTAAATCAGCAGTATCAATAAACATTTCATTAGCAGCTATATTTGCATTGTAAGAAAGATAATGTGTATTGTATGACAATAAATCCAAAAGGACTGACATACCTGATCCTTCAAAATCATAATCTTTAAATTGATTTTGATTGGATAAAAATCTTTTTAAATTGCTTTTAATATTATCAAAATCTAATTGTGATATATTTAATTTACTTGCCATCTTATCTTAATCTTTCTAAAAATTCTGTTATTGTAACTGGTTCTGGTGTATTAACAACATAAAAAGATATAGTAACTCTATATCGGTTATTATCTAATTCATCTAATACAAGAACTTGCTCTAATACTGCTCTCGGTTCAAAATTTCCTATAACTTCTCTAATTCTATCTTCTAATAAAACAGCATTTAAAGGAGTAATAGTTTCAAATAATAAATCTCTTATTGAAGATCCTATCTCTGGATGAAAAGGACGCTCAAATCTATTTGTCAAAATTAAATTACGTACTGCTCTTTTAACAGCTTCAACATCTGTTAATCTTGCAACATCTTTAGTTGCAGGATTTTTAGTAAAATTCAAATTTAAATCACTATAAATTCTAGTTGACCTTTTTGAGTTGTTTATAGAAGCTGCGTCATAGTTTGCCATATACTATATTTATATCATCCTCCTGCATTTACGTTATTTGATCCTTGAGTCATTTTATCAGCGTCTGTAGAATCATCAAATCTTGCAATAGGCAGTCCTACTACATTAACAGTTGAAGAACCTACATTAACAACAGCAACGTGTGGTACACAAGGAGGTTTAGGTGGAAATGGATGTGATACAGTTGGATCTGTTTTTCTTGCTATTAAAATACTATTTGCTCTTACCGTATTTTGAGCAGGAGTATCTAATACAGTTGTTGAGGCACAAATATGTCCTGTTGATACACTATCTCCTTCTCTACTGACTGCTGGCATTATGCTAATATCCAAAGAATTAATAATAATACTAATACCCAATTAGGTACTGAATTTTTACCTAACCACTCTTTAATTATTTCTATTTCTATCATTTTAAATCTATTAAACCTCCTGCTTCTTCCATAGTTGTTTTAAGTTTATCTGCTTCTTCTTTTGATTGGTCTTCTGCTATAACAGAAGGAGTTTCTTCTACAAAAGTCTTTGCTTCAAGCAATCCCATAGCTTTAAATGCTCTAACTGCTTTAATAACGCCTATTTTTTTACCTGCGTCAAAACCTGTTAAAACTACTTTAAATAAAGACTCTTCTTTTTCTTTTACTGCTACTGCTGGTGTATTTGTTATGGCGCTTAAATCTAAACCCCAAGTTTTCTCTAACTTTTTTGATAATTCTCCAGCTTCAATCACCGTAAGTTTACCTAATTGTTCTACTAAATTATCTATGTTTGTCATATTGTACTATTTATCTATCTTTTCAACAGGATAATCTCCTGTAAAACAAGCATTACAAAATCCATTACCTTGTACTGCCCTATGTAATCCTTCAACAGAAAGATACTTTAAAGAATCAGCCCCAATAAATTCTTTAATATCTTCTTCATATACTATTATTTACAATTGGTAATGTAGGACTTTTATTTGCTTTTAATGATTTTATCGTCAGCAATTTTGTTTTTATTTACACCTTTTTTGATTGTGTAGTTAAGCGTACCATGAGCACCAGCTTCGACAGGTTGTCTATGTGTTCTAAATAACACTTTTTCTTTAGCTTTTTTTTCTAAGCCTTCTGAATGTTTAATTAAATGTATTTTATCTCTCATGGATTAAAATTTATCTTTCTAATTTCTTTTTTCTACCGATAGGAATAGTAACCCAACGAGAAATTGATTTTCCCTTTTTAGTCATATAATCAACCCAAATTTTAGTGTCTTTAACTTTCTTTTGAATACGTTTTACTGCTTTTTTAAACGACATTTCCGTTAAAGTTTCATTAAAATCTTTTTTATCTGTAAATTTGTATTCTTTTTCTTTTGGCATATAATAATTATTTATAAACGGATTATCTATAGATACCAACGGTAATGTTCTCTTTTTGTTCTACTTCTTAATTGAGAACCATTATCATACATTGAAAAACCTACGGTTACCAACGGAAAAAACAGACTTTTTTTCCATTTTTTGCTTGATTTTACTGCTTTTTTCCGTTATTATAGCAGTATAAAATGAAAAGGACAACAACTATGAAAATAACAAATACTAAAAATGTGCAAGTTATAAAACTTCCGTCATATACACCGAAATATGCTATGAAACATACTATTTATTCTCATTTTAGAAATAAATCTTTCGGTAAAGGTGGTAATAAACCAATATGCAAAATATCAGCTGTTTATAACGGATTTTCTAATTATAGAACTAAAGACATTGATAATCACATTACTACTTTTAGAAAATGTGATAGAGAGGCAGGATAATGAAAAATACTGATAAAGATTACAACTATTTTTTAGAAAAGAAACATTTTTATGTTTCTGAACTACATATGGGAACTGACGGATTAGAATCTGTTTCTGATTATTGGGGACCGTATAATACACTAAAAAGTGCTCAAAAATCTTTTAAAAAGAATATAATTAATGATAAATTTTTAAATCATTGGAATTATGCAGTTAGAGGACCTAGTAGATTAAGAAAAGGTGTTGACGGTAAATCAACATATAAGTCAATCTGGTATTCTGACGGAACATTGAAGAAATATAGATGATAACTTCATTTTTTATATTAATGTTTTCTATGTTAATTGCAATAATCGTATTAAAAAAGATATTGTTATAATGAGAAAACATACAATTTTATTTAAAAATATGAAATTTCTTTTCCACTTTAATGTGGTAAGAGATTCTCATTGTAATAAATGTGGTACTAAAGTGCCTGGACAGCCTAAATTATATGTTGAAGGTGATAATTATAAATCTGCTGAATATTTAATAGACAATTTAGATAAAGTAAAACTACATATAATAAACAAAGAATTAAAAGGAAGTACAATAATATGAATAACGGATATTATGCAGTTGCACTAGATAAAAAATCCTGTGATGTTGTAAAGAGAAATGCAACAATGGATGTTGTAGTTGGTGACCATATTACACTTGCATATAAACCTAACAATAAAACTTTTGAAAAGTTGAATAAATTGTGTGGTAAAAAAGTTGATGTTTATATTAAAGAAAAAAGAGCAAATAAGAACATAGAGGCATTTTGGTTAAATGGTATGTACTTAACTGAAACATATAAAAAATTAAAAAGAGTTGATAAAGGACCAGCACATATTACAATATCACATAAGAAGGGTTTTAAATCAGGTGACGCAAATACAATGTTTAAAAATCCAACTTATAAACAAGATTTACAAACTGAAATGGAATATTTACAAGGCAAAATTAAATGGATTCAATATAAATGACTTTACAAGCAGGTATAGGACTTTTCTTTTTAGGTATGACTATTACTATAATAGGTCTTTTCATAGCATATTATTTTGCTAGTAAAAAACCAAAAGAAATTGAAGTACCTAATCCTTTAAGAGACCTTTTCAAAAAATAAGAAATAAACCAACAGCCATAATTCCTATAATTATAGTAACTGCCAAAATACCACACCAATAATAAAGTTTGTGCATTAAAACTTTCTCATTATTCCTAATTGCGGTTGTTCAATACAATCATCTATATTTTTCTTTAATGATTCTTTTTTAAAATCTGAATCACAACCTACCAGAGGCTTCCATCCACAGCTAGATAATAAAACAAATAACAATATTAATATTCTCATATAGCAAAAGATGTACCACACCCACAAGAAGATTTTGCTTTAGGATTGTTGAATATAAAATTTGCACCAAATATATCTTTCTTATAATCTAACTCCATACCCATAATATACATTTTATATATTTGGTCAATTAACAACATATCATCAACAACCAAATCTGTATCATTTGGCGTATCTTCAAATGACCAATCATATCCAAACCCAGCACAACCACCACCTTTAACAGATAGTCTAACAAATTTTTTGTTATGCTCTTTTCTTAATTCGTTAATATGTTTATATGCATTATCCAATATTGTAATCATTTATTAGTCCTGTCATTTATATTTGTGAAGCCCACCCCTTAAACTCTTTAATACTATTTATTCTCCAAGGACTGTTATAGTGTTTAACATCCTTTATTGCATAACTGACCTGACCTGGATACACATTTACATTAACATGGTTAAAATATGGCTGATGTATAATATGTCTAGCATATTTTTTTGAAGGGAAAGGAAATCCTGGTGTATGAATACCTCCTACAGATAAAGGTTTAGTTGCCCATAATATATTTGTTACACCAGCACCAGCAGATGTAATATATTTTTTCATCTTGTTAAATAAAACAATTTTTTCTGCTACATTAAAATTTTCACCAAATACTTCTTTATATCCTAAATCGTGTAATGCTTCCACCACTTCTGTTTCATTTACTAAACCTCTTTTTTGTGTATTGTCTTCACCAATTAAATTTTTATTATATTTTGGATTATCTGCTGTTCTTCTACTTAAATAAATCTTTTCATAGGTAGGAACATTTCTTATTCTATGATAACTTGATTGTGCTTTATGTATGCACATTTCAATCATTTTATATTGTCCTACTTTAGGTGCTATTCTAACGCCTGCTTCATTTTGGTTTAAAGTATCTCCTACCCAAAGATTTTCATAAGAAAAAATTTCTGTAGTAAATTGATATTCTATTTCTAGCATATCTAATAATTCTTTTATAAAAGGTGGATGTTTTTCTAAACCATTTGGGCTTTCATTAATAAGTAGTTTTAAATTTTTTACATCTTTTCTTAATTCCAAATAACGATATAAACATCCTAAACCATCTAAAAACAAATGATAATAATTATGTAAAGGTTTGGTATACCAATAATAATAATTACCTCCAACCATACCTGAAGGCTTTATATCTTTATATGTTGGCTTTTTTACTTTACTAGCATTTTTACCAAATTCAACAAGAACAGTTTGCTCAGGTGTTTTAAGAATTTCAGATTTTATACTTCTTTTGTAATCTAAAATTTGTGCTTTCTTAAAATAAGCAATACCGTTTTTTAAATGATTTCTAATATTGTCCATTGTAATGGTCTAAAAAGTTATTTAAATCTTCAGGTGTTCCTAAACCCCACATTTTATTAATATTCTTTATTCTTACTTTTTTGCCTTCAGCAATTAATTCATTGTAAGTAGGACACACATAAAATTCATTATTGGTTCTTATATCTTTTTCTATCATTTGTTCAGCACTTCTTACATAATCAGAACCTTTTTTCCAATAGTAAATACCTACCGTAGCATTTGTTGATATAGGTTTCTTTTCTGCTACTTCTGAAACAAATCCTGTTTCATCTGTTTTTGCATAAGACCATTTAGGGTGGGTTGATTGAAAGGTTAAGATACCACCATCAATACCTTCTGTGGAAAAAGCATACATTATTTCATTACTATTCCATTCTACAAATTGGTCGCTGTTAGCAATAATTAATGGTTCATCATTATTAATATGTTCTTTGGCTAATAAGGTTGTACAAGCTGCACCTTCCGTTACACCTTCTATTTGAATAATGGTGCAATTAGGTTTAATTAATTCTAATACTGTTTTTAAATTATATTTTATGTAGTGTTCTTTTTGTACAATAAAAATATGATGAGCGTCTATGTTAAGATTATCCACTACCGTTTGTATCATTGGTTTATTACCAACTTCAATCAAAGGTTTAGGAAAGGTATAACCTGCTTCTATAAAACGGGAACCTGCTCCTGCCATAGGAATTAATATATTCATTTTATTACTCCTCCAAGGTATTGATATACTTTCAATTGTATTCAATTCATCTAATTTATTATTTATCTTTTCCAATGAAACATCATTGGAATCTATAATAGGTAATAAATGACAACCAGCATCCAATACAGCTTGTCTTCCAATATGTGAATCTTCTAATATTAAAGTTTCTTTTGGACCAGCATTAGCCTCCAACATACATTTAAAATACATTTCAAAATGAGGCTTAGGATATTTAACATCCTGATTAGAATAAACTACATCTACATAAGGCGTTAGCGCTAGCGATTGTAAAGATTGTTGTACAGTAGTCCTGACAGCATTACTGGCTATTGCTATTTTATAACCTTGTTGTTTTAATTGCTGAAATATATCAATGAAAGAATCATTGATTGGTAAATCTTTTAATACTTCTACTGTCGCTTGTGCTTTAAGTTCAGCGATGTCAGCGTGGTGTTCAATCGGCAAGCCCCTTTTCTTTGTTAATAAGTTTAATTTTTCCCGAGTAGGTAAACCATCATAGGTAGCGAGGTGTTCTTCTTTAGTAATACGAAAGCCAGGAGTTAAAGCTGCTAACGCTGAATTGAGTGCTTCAAAATGTATATTCTTGGAATCAATTAACACACCATCCAAATCAAATATAACTAACTTAATCATTCTGTATCCATATTATTGTCTTCAAAGAAATCTTTATAAAATTTAATATTATCAGAGCATATACCAGCAGCGTCCTTAATATTGGTATCCTTCCATTCAGGTAGAACAGCGATAGTATTAGCGCCAACCTGTTCTCCAGGATAAGCCCATATGTAGCCATGACTGGTTAATGTGTATTTGTCTTCGTTGTGCCAAAAGCAATTGTGTCCTTGCTTTTGTAATGCTTGAAAAGCCTCGTAATTTTTAGCGTGGCACCATAAGCGCTTATTTCTTATCCAAGTTTCACTAATTGCTTCTTGTGGTGTATCGTGTCCTAAATAAAAATCTTTTCCGTCCCACTTGCAAATGTCAATCTCACATTCATATCCCTTAAATAAAGCGAGGTCAATATAGGTTCGGGTATTTTCAAAGTTTTCACGCTTTCCCGAAAGATTGCCACGGTGTGCTATATAAATCATAATAATTTTTAAGTTTTCCTAGACTTTATTAGACATCATGCGAGGTCAATATATTGCTGTATAAATCCATAAACATACCCCATATATCTTCCATACCATTAAGTACATACAGATTAAAGCCTAATAAGAATATAATCGCTAAAGCCATTACAACTATTAATAGAGTATACCAAAAGCCGTTGCTCTGAATCATATCGTTCCTTTTTTTTGCGTTGTTTTCTTTATTATTTATATTTTAGGTATGCGAGGACTTTTTAGTAGCTCTAGCGGGTTTCTTAAGCGTTCTACATACGTATATATAATTCCCACGTTCCTTATATTCCAATGTTAATGGCTTCCAACGCCTAAACTGCCGTAATGTATGTAAATAAGCAATACAATAGCCAGGCTCCCAATCCTCTATGCGTATGCGCCATATATCATTGCTGAATAAAGCCTTTTGACAATATACAATAAAATCAACATCACAAAAGGTATGTGTAGTAGAGGAAGAAATAGTTATCTTATGTAAGGGACGAGTTTTTAGTAGGTGAGTTAGGCTGCTCATAATTATATAATTATTGAGATTTAACTATAAAATCCCACGTGTGTATTAAGTCACAACCCTCTCTAAAATAATATTTATATATGCTCTTGCTG
>Ga0098044_1000331_pt1 | contig 25285 bp, 27 predicted proteins | sample 10_taG_FD_75053 | JGI IMG/M metagenome (GOLD analysis project Ga0098044, IMG submission 75053) | Marine viral communities from the Subarctic Pacific Ocean - 10_ETSP_OMZ_AT15264 metaG | ecosystem: Environmental > Aquatic > Marine > Oceanic | place: Pacific Ocean | collected 2015-01-16 | reverse complement strand
AAGTATTAAAAAATGGTATCCTAGTATGCCTATAGCAGTAATAACAGATCAAGCATTGAGCATGAAAGAAGTTGATTATGTTATTCCGCAGGAAATTGCTATTGATAGTTACTGGTCTGATAAAAAAATTAATCTTTGTACGTTATATTGGTTATCGCCATTTAAGGTTACGTTGTTTATTGATAATGATTTTATGCTAACTAGTCCTGATAACATTGATCAATACCATCTGGAATCAGTTAAAACAATGTGTGTGCCAAGACGTGTTCTAGGTTTTAGAGAACATATTTTACCATATCAGAACAGGGTATTAAATGAAAATGGAATCGATACAGTACTTCCGCATACTTTTTGTTTTAGAAGAGACAACGAAACTACATTAGAATTTTTTAATTTATGGTATCAAGTTTGTCAGGATTGGCAAGCATTTTTTCCATATGTTAATAAAACAGTAAAATTTAAAAATTTCGACTCAACCATTGCAATATCCTTAACTGCTCATATATTAGGCATAACTAAAGAGCTTAAAAATAGTGTATATACATATGTACACATGGATCCTTTTTTAGAAGGATCATTTCCTGGAATTAGAAATCCAGCATGGTCATCCTTCTTAAAAATATGGCCTTCTGAAGATGGAATAGCAATAGAAAATTATAAAGTAAATAAGTTATTACATTATAAAGATAAAAAAGTTATCTCAATATATAAGAAGCAATTACATGAGTGGTTACGTTGAAACAGTTGACAGGAATCATAAATTGTGGGTTTATAGTAACAAATATACTGGTGCGGTTTTAGAGTTTAGACATAAACCAAGCGAAACGTATGATACAGAAAATATACGTGAAACATTGCACCAAACAGAAGACGTTAAAGGATACTTAGAAGAAGATGTTAATTATAACAAACTTCAAGTATACTATAATCCCGACATTCGTGATTACGATATAAAAGTTAAAGATAATAAAATTAACATTCGTGTTGATGAACAATCCTTATTTCAAGTTCCTGAATTTGAGTGGGATAACACGTATGGCGACATTAATGTAATTATTGATAAAGATAATGATGTTTTATATTTCAAAATAGGACAACAAATATATGACGAATTACTAAACTTAGAATTAAGTAATCGAGTTAATATTACAACTAATCAAAAAGTTTTAGAATTTTGGATTACAAAGAAGAACCAGCCACACATTTTGTTAGATACTTTAAAATTAAACACAAAACAATTTTTAGCAGATGGACAATATACATTTGATATTTCTGATATTAAAACTCACGTAAATTATAATGAACTAAGTATTTTTACACAACGTCTTTTCTCAGATTATAAGATGTTTTATAAAAACCAATTTTCAGCAATACTTGAAAACCAAGAAAAATTTCATACAATTCAAGTAGCAATGCATGAAAAATATTCAGACTTAGCAATTTGGCAAGAAAGTGTAGATTTAGATTACGAAACTAATACATATCAACAACGGTATGCTTGTATGTCGTCTATTAAAAATTTTGCAAAGTACGATATTTTAGATGACTATATACATTTATACTGTGTAAACAAAAACAATACAAACGATTTAATCGACGTTATACGAATACCTGTATTAGAAATAAAAAATGAACGAGTATATAACTTCTGGGTTAAGTCAAGAGCAGAAGTACAATTTCTGCATAATCACCAAAAAATCTTAATGGGCATACAATGAGAATACCAATTACAGAATACGATGTTGTATTCATTAGTTATGATGAGCCTAATGCTGATGATAACTATGCAGATTTACTTAATAAAATTCCATGGGCAAAACGATCACATGGTGTGTGGGGCAGTGATGCCGCACATAAAGCGGCCTCGGCCATGGCCGAAACTGATAGATTTATTGGTATTGATGCTGATAACATAATCGATGCCGACTTTTTAAATATCGAATTAGATAGTACAAAAGTTGATATGTCTATTGATGTTATTAGTTGGAGTGCTAAAAATCAAGTCAACGGACTAGTGTATGGTAACGGAGGAATTAAATGTTGGCCTAAGGCCGTAGTTGAAAACATGATGACACATGAGAATTCCAACTCTAAAGAAGGTCAAGTAGACTTTTGTTGGGACATACATTATGTACAAATGAATAATATTTATAGTATAATTTTTAATAATGCAACTCCATATCAAGCATATAGAGCAGGCTTTCGCGAAGGCTGTAAAATGAGTTTAGATATGGGAGATGTTGTACCTGTAGACCAATTTAAAAAACGAGTACACTATAAAAATTATAAACGACTATTAGTATGGATGTCTGTTGGTGCAGATACATTAAATGGTTGGTGGTGTATGTATGGTGCTCGCCTAGGATGCTGGATGACAAACTTTGAACGAGATAAATGGGACTGGGTTGATGTACGTGATTTTGAATGGCATACACGTTATTGGACTGAAAAAATTGCTCCCCAATTTGAAAATAAAGTTGGTTCCGGAGTAACCTGTGCATATACAGGCTGGACATATGATTTTGAAAAATTAATATCTGAAACATGTAGGATTGGCGCAGAACTAAGATCAGAATTAAACGTAGAAATTGCCGATCTTGATGATTTAGGCAGTAAATTCTTTAAAGAAACTTACACTAATCCTTCTCGTACCGCACCATTAATACGAGAAGATCAAATATTATTAGCATGAGTGATTACGATAAAAAATATAGTCCTTCTTTTTGTGTATACCCTTGGATATCAATAATGGTTAATACAAGTGGTACTCTTAACTATTGTTGTATTGCAAAACCAGGTATATTACGAGATGAACAGAATAGACAACTAACCTTAGGAAACTCAACCCTTCAAGAAGGGTGGAATTCTCCACGCATGAAAGCATTGCGTGACAAAATGTATAATGGCGGAATAGTCAGCGAATGCGAGCATTGTTTTTTACAAGAAAAAGTTGGTAAAAAAAGTTTTCGCCAAATGCACAACGACGAGTGGACAAAGAAACTTGGCGAAGACGAAATACATCGCAGAATTAAAGAATCAATTGTTAACGAGTGGAATTTGATGAGTGATCCTGTATATTTAGATTTCCGATTAAGCAACTTATGCAATTTAAAATGCAGAATGTGTTCGCCACATAACAGTAGTCAAATAGCAAAAGAACATAAAAAACTGTATAAAAAGAACGACGAATATACTGCGGTATGGGGAAAAACATGGGGCGATGATCTTAAATGGTTTTCTGACAAAGGTTATGTAAAACAGTTTTATAGTGATAACCTCTGGAAAGATGCTTATGACTGGATGCCGAACTTAAAAAAAATATATATAACCGGTGGCGAACCCACACTAATAAAACATAATGTTGAGTTTTTACAAGCATGTGTTGATGAAGGATATGGCGATCAAATCGAGGTATTTTTAAACACAAATTGTACTAACGTTAACGAAGCATTCTTAGAAATAATACAGCAGTTTTCAAAGGTATTAATAAATGCAAGTTTAGATGGCATAGGCGCCACAAATGAATACATACGTTACCCGTCTAATTGGGCAGAACTAGAAGTAAATTATAAAAACATGCTTAAATTAGATAATGTATCTTCAAACGCAACTCCAGTACTCCAATTATATAATTTACATTCTATACACGAGGTATTACATTACTGTGATGAAGTAGGAGACGAAATTTATGGTGAAGCTCATTGGAAATCTGTTGGTGTAGATATTTTAATTAACACACATCCAAACTGGCTAGATGTAAGAAACTTACCAGTTGAAGATAGACAAGGTTGTAAAAATAAACTACTTGAATTTAAGGAAGATTATACATTATATGATAAAAACTGGGTTGTAAAAAATAGTATAGATGGAATTGTTAATTATTTAGATTTACCACAGTTGGATAATTACAAAGAAAATTTACAAGACTTTTTACGCATGACTAAAATACAAGACGAAACTAGAAACCAAGACTTTGGCAAATTAAATCCTGATTTGTATGATCGCATTGAAGAATTAGTAAGCGAGGAATAATGGCACAAGAATTTTTAAATGATATTTCGCCTACCTATTGTGCATTGCCTTGGATACACATGGCAACATTTACTAATGGTACTCCGTTATTATGCTGTGTAGCAAACCCTCCTTTAGAAAACGAAAGCATAAATTTAAATTACGAAACTATAAAAGAAGTATGGAATAGTCCGCATTGGAAACGTGCTAGAAAGGCAATGAAAGCAGGTAAAAAAGTTCCTGCATGTAGTCATTGTTATAAAGAAGAAGAGGCAGGCATACGAAGTCATCGTATGAATGAAAATAACTTATGGTGTAGAACATTAGGTGATGATGATCATAAAAAAGGAAAAAAGTATCTTAAAAACTTAATAAAAAAAACAAAAGCCGACGGCACTCTCAGTGAAGATTTAGTAACACTAGATTTGCGTTTAGGTAATACTTGTAATTTACAATGTGCAATGTGTCGTCCTGTAGATTCAAGTAAATGGGTTAAAGATGCAGATAAAATTATAGACTTAACATCCAGCAATGTTCAATCTGATTGGATATGGAAACGAGACGATGCAAAGAACTCAGATTTTGAGTGGATGGCTGATGATGATTTTTGGAATGAGGAATTAATTGCACTACTGCCTAACATGCGCCATTTTATCTTTGCTGGAGGCGAACCATTATATTTAAAAATACACACAGAATTTTTAGAAAAAATTGTAGAACTAGGATATGCTAAAAATATTCAATTAAGATATCATACTAATGCTACTATATTGCCTGATAGAATATTAGAACTATGGAAAGAATTTAAGTATGTTGAATTAATGTTAAGTATTGATGCAACCGATGCTCAAAATTATTGGCTAAGGTATCCTGCAGATTGGAAAGCAATAGAGGAAAACTTACAAAAAATTGACGAGCAAGGAGAACATTTATATGCTAAAATACTTTGTACTGTAAATGCTATAAATGTAATATATCTATCTGATTTTGCTGAATGGATCCTTGCACAAAAATATAAAAACATAGGTATGAAAGACCACGATGGTTTATTCCATCCTGGCATATTGCATTATCCAGAATATATGTGTACTAAGATTTTACCACAAAATGTAAAAAATTTAGCAACATCTAATATTGATAAGTTGCAGGAAAAATATCCCGATAACAAACAAATAACAAATATTAAGAATGCTATTAATTTTATGAACTTAGAAGATAATAGTCATTTATTGCCCGATCTAAAGCAGTATATTATTGCATTAGATCGTATGCGTAAAACTTCTTTTGATAAAACATTTCCGGAACTAGCACAACTATTAAAATGAAAATTGGTAATACTGGATTAGAAATAAAATTTGATAAGTTAGATATTGTACAACAATATCTAGATATATGCAAACCTTGTGAAGATTTACGAGTTGTACATAATTCTGTTTTTGATAAAGAAAATTATTACAAGCAATTTATAGACATTAGAAAAGAAATAAACGAAGTTGTAAATGAGTGGAACGATATGTTCGAGGAGCCGCTTTCTATTTTTCCTGAACATGATTGGGCGTTATTGTTTAAACAAAAAGATGCTGAAAACTATTATGAATTTCATAGAGTATTAAATTTATTGCATTACGAATTATTAAAAAACTATGATACAATAATAGGAACAAAATATTATTACATTGGCAACGAACTAATAAATCTTATTCATAGATCCAATGAGTTACGAATTTTAATAGCAAACTTTTACTGGGGTACAGACACAGAACAAATACAGTTTAGGTTTGATGATGATAAAAATGTATTGTTAACAGACGAACAGTTAGCACAATTTACACTTGGCAAAGAATATGGTGATGTATTTTTAGCATACAATACAGTTGGTATACCACACGAAAATTATATTAAAGAATGGGTAATACGTAAGAATACGCCCGCACCACTTGGCGTTGTTCAAGTATTACAAGGTTTTTCGCATGATTATATTAGACCACAAATATCGTTTAGTTCGGAGATTCTTGTTTACTTAGGTGATACAATAAAGCATGAAGAACGTTTAAATATTCTTAAAGAGTCGATACATAGTTGGAATTTAGTAACTGCAAGATTATGGAATTTTGATAATTACAAAAATGCTATGGGTTTACTTAAGATTGGTAAAGTAAAAAAGTTTGATAAGAGTAAACTAAAAGGATTGCAAGGAGTTGTAAATGGATAATAGTGTTTTTACAGGTGTATTTAAAAGAAGATCGAAGTTAGTAAAAATACATCAAAAGTATAATAACTTTTTTCATATAAATTGGTTTATTACTAACAAATGTAATTTTAGTTGTAATTATTGTCATCCGTTCAACCACGAAGGCAGTAGTTCGTTGTATGATATTGACACATACAAAAATTTTATATCTAAAGTATTAACACAAATAGATGTTCCGTTGGTTGTAAGTTTTACTGGAGGTGAGCCAACTGCAATGCCTATATTTGATGAGTTTTTAGATTTTTTAGTTGAGAACAATGTAAAAATTGGAATAACTAGCAATGGTTCAAAATCAATAAAATGGTGGAAAAAATATCATAAAGCATTTGACTGGATTAGTTTAAGTTTCCATACAGAAAAATCTAACACTAGACAATTTATAGATATTGTAGATACTGTATGGGCTCATTCGTTAGTATCTGTACGTGTTATGATGCATCCACAACAAAAGTATTTCGAAAAAGGATTAGAGTTATATAGACTTCTTAAAACAAGACCGTTTGTAACTATTGTGCATGTTGAAAAAGTACCCATAGTAGATGATTGGCTAACAGATAACGAAAAGTATCATGAGTATACACCAGAACAACAAAAACATTTAGACAACGATTTATGGTTTAAAAGAGAAACAAGTTTGCCAAGTAAAAACAAAAACGAGTATAAAGTACCAGTAGATGTTACAGGTGTATTTAAAACAGCCAACGGTAGATACGAAGAACAATCAGAATTAGACACAAATGCTATTGCCGCTAGTGGTAAAAATCAATTTTACAATTGGTGGTGCCTTGGCGGACTAGAACACTTACACGTAAATGATAGAGGTGAAATATGGCCTGCCGCATGTTTACAAGGTAAGCAGTTAGGTAATATTGATGATTTAGATAATTTTAATTTGCCTAAAAAACCATTACTATGTAAAAAGGATTTTTGTTATTGTGCTACGGACATGATAATATCAAAAGAAAGGCGAAATGTATAATTTAGCATATGTACCAAAATGCGGAACAAGTCTTGCATTAGAGGTAATGGACTGTTTTAAACATACTACAGATTACATACCCGATAATACATTACTCTTATTAAGAGATCCGTTTGATAGAATGATCATAGAACAAATACATAAGTTAGATACTGCCGAGGACTTTGACGAAGCATATCCGGATATACTTTTTGAAGAATTATTATTTTCAGTTCGTAACCCAATATCACGATATTTAAAATTAGATAAAATACTAAACCTTGATGTAGATAGTCCCGACTTACCCACTCCACAAGTTAAAAGATCTATCTTTGAGTGGTTGCAAGAATTTTATATTGTTGGGTTGTTTAACTGTTACGATTGGACCGATGATCGAATTGCATATAGTACAGAATTTAATATGCAAACATTTCTAGATGCGTTTTGCGAAAAAACAGCAATGCCAAAAGTTGAAGTTAATATAGAACATAAATTTGATTTTGTTAATTTAGATTTAGGTTTACGAGGAAAGTACACCACATTCAATAGGATAGATTATATAGTTACTTCGGTTATTAAAAATGTTATACGGCATAAAGAATGAAAAATGTAATTGCAGTTTTGCACATATATAAAAATGGTACTACTACACTCGTAGATAGATATAGTCATAATAAACGATTTATCTATGTACGAACTAGTGATGAAGCAATTCTAAATCATAATTCATCATCAATACCAAGTACAAATGTACCATTAAAAGTAGTTGCACATTATGATCCGGGCATATTACTTGGACACGGCATTACATTTGATAATCTTAGTCTTAATTCAATGCAGAGTGTAAAGTATGTAACAATACTTCGCAATCCAATTGAAAGAATGTTAAGTGCATACAATTATTACTTGTTAGAATTATATACATTATGGGGAAGAAAAGCAAGTTATGTTGACTTTTATACATGGTTTATAAATAAAAATAGAATTTTACCAACTCCATGTCATTATCAATACGAACATTTTATTACACCTAGAGTAGATTTATTAAAAAAAATGTATGGCGGAGCCGTTGATAACTCGCCGATAATGACTGACCATAAAAAAGAGATCAATAAAGTAGAACAAGCATGGATAGACAAACAACTACACGAAGATGTAAACAAGGCACTAGAATTAGTCGAAGAAAATTGTGACCATGTTTTGTTTATGGATGATGATTATATAAACAAGTTTGATCAGTTAGTAACAAAATATGAAATAAATTGCACGCCTAATGAAAAAGTTAAACACACACATAATACTAAAGCAGACCTAAAATGGATAGGTAGAAAATATATTTCATACGAAGATTTAGATGAAGCAAATAAACAGTTACTTAAAGACCATTTAAAAACTGAATGGTTTTTTTATAATAGATGTAAGGAGATTTTTAGCAATGAGTGATAGTTATTGGGATTGTACTGCAACTTTTTACCATGGTACTCGTTTTTACTGGGGCGAACATAAAGTGCTTCGTGTTGACGAGATTCCCCCATATCTTCCAGTTCACGAAGAAGACGGTATAGGAATATATGATGTAACACATGAAGCAATATGTGCCGCTATGTTTAGACGAAATATGACATGGGGTATAAATTTAAAAAAATGGTCACATGGAGAAAAGACTGCTGGCTATTATATTAAAAATAAGAAGAACGGTATAGGCCTGCATATATGGCCGTCGGGGGCAAAATTTATTGGACAATTTAAAAATAATATGCCCGATGGGCCAGGCGTTATGATTTCAGCACATAACGGATTAAGATATGTAGGACGAATTTGTGGACAAGATTGCATACCACATGCTCCAGGTAAATGGTACGATAAAGACTACAAAGAAATTAATCTCGAAGATTATAATATGACACCTACAGGAGAATTATTTACAGGTGGAAAACTTAAAGACGGACTGCCCGACGGTGAAGGAATTATGCGAGATATATTGGGTGCTGAATTCGAAGGTACATTTACTAAGGGTGTTAAAAATGGTCCGTTTATACAAAGATACAAGGTTGGGCCTGGAGCCGCCATTTTTCTTGAAGCAACATTTAAAGATGATAAACGCCTAAATCCGGTAAAAGTTACTAAAATATTATATGGTGATGTATTCGAAGAATACGAAGGTGATATGGTAGGCGGAAGATATGAAGGCAAAGGAAAACTGTGGTATCCTAACGGAGTTGAATACGAAGGCGATTTTAAATGGGGTAGATATGTGCATCCTCCCATTGAAGAGAAAGAATGATATATTCTAATATTGCTAAACAACATAATAATAATTCTGCAGAACGTAGGTTTAACCGTGGTTATAATATATTTTATGATGCTATATTAAAAGAACTTACCCCTAAAACATTTCTTGAATTAGGAATATCTACAGGAACTAATTTAATTTTGTGGAGTGACATTTTAAAGGATAGTGTAAAAATAGGAGTAGAGTTATTAAACCCTAGTCAATCGGTTAATTCATTAACAGGCTATAGTTTTGAAAAACAATTAGAAGAATGTAAAGAAGCATTTAACAAGTATTTAGATTACGGTTCTAAACACAACAATAAGTGGTATTTTGGTTGGGATGCATTTGCTATTGAAACTGTTAAAGAAATTACAAACAATCATGGTAAATTAGACTTGATTATTAATGATGCAAAACACGGAGTTAAGGAATGGAAAATGTTAGATATATGGAAAGATGCATTAACAGATAATGGAATAATAATAACAGAAGAAATAGGTTGTGCCACTAGAGAACAAAGTCAGTATTGGCCCAATCTGGTACCTAACGGTGATTTAATAAATGATGAGCAAGTTAATCTTGCACTAGAAGATGGTTGGGAAATTTATAATTTTAATACTATTAGATCATGGAAACAACCTAATTGTCTTATAGGATATTGGTCGAAAAATAAATTAAATTTAGAGGAAATAGATGAGTATAGAATTTTTTGCGGGTAACATAGTTGCCTTTTTTCACATACCAAAAACTGCTGGTACAACATTAAAGGAACGTTATAAAAATAGTGATAACTTTTATGTTGTCGATGATGAGTTAAAGAAAAATAGAGAATGGTATCCTGCAGTAACACGAAACTCAGTATTTTTTGGACATGATGTCGAAATAGGTATGATAGAAAAGATGTATCCAAAGGCTAAAGTACATTATATATGTGCAATGCGTGATCCTAGAGAAAGGATTATGAGTTCGTACAACTTTATAAAAACACAAGCAAAATATATAAACCCTAGTTTTACAGGTGACTTAGATTTTCTATTATGGTTTGCAAACAAAGATATTATACGACCAATGCCTCACTTACATCAATATCAATACTTTTATAAAAAACACTCTCTTATGAACCAGTTTTATAAATCACAAGCAATAATGGACGATCAGTTAGCAATGGAATCTTTATACATGAATACTGAAATTCTTATAGCAGAAAAAGGAGAGAATGAAAAAGGGTTCCATGAAACAAAGTCTTATATTGATAATGAAAAGAAAATGGAACTGATAGAAAAAACCGATGCTATTGAAAAACGTAATAGTCACTTTGCATTCGGATTAGCAAAAAAGCATTTTGAAGAAATTTGGTTTACAGATCAGAATAGACTGCAGAACAAAAATTTTGTTGAACGATTTGACGAAATATTAGAAAAAAATAAGATTAAAGTAGTACCTGATAAAAATATCGAACGCACAAACGATACAAAATTAACAATGGAGAAACAAGGATTACAGTTTATGTTCTTTAGCGATCTTTCAGATGAATACAAACAAATTGTTAATTATGCTAATCGTTGGGAACAAGCATTTTACAATAAGGCTAAGGATTATTTTGGAAATAACTCGTAACATACCTGCTTTAGAGTTCTTAAAAACTAAAATTAATATAGAAACAATCATTGATGTTGGTGTACAAGAATGTACGCCATTTTTAATGAAAGCATTTCCAGATAAAAAGCATATATTGTTTGAAGCGATAGAGGAGTGGCGACCGTATATTGAAGACATTTATAATGGAATGGATTACAGGTTGTATAATTTTGGCTTGGCTGATATTAATAGTTACGTTGAGCTTGAAGTTGCACCATTCATGTTAGCACCTGCTGAAAACTCGCAATCAATAGTTTTTGGTCCTGCAAAACGTAAAATACAATTCCGCAGGCTTGATGATGTTGCACTAAGAGAAAAAGTTCCTTACTTAATAAAAATTGATGTTGATGGTGGAGAACTTAAAGTTATTGAAGGAGGAGCAGAAACATTTCGTAAAGCGGCCGTAGTTATTATAGAAGGTAGGTTGCATGGAGCAATTAACATGACTACAATTATAAATTTTATGTTAGAAGTAAATTTTAAATTATGGGATATGTTTAATCTTAGATATAGCAAAGAAGGACAATTAATACAATGTGAATTAGTTTTTTTAAACATATCAAGTTATGAGAAATCGCAATATAACAAGCAATAGTTCGTTTATAATGTTAAAAGCAAACGGCATTGACTTTAAAACAATAGTAGATGTTGGAGTAGGTAATAACGGAACTCCTGTTTTTATAGATTTACTTCCTGAAGCAAAACATATTTTAATAGAAAGTGATACAGCAACCTTTGATGATATTGAGAGAACATATACTGGCGCCCAGATAGACTACGAGTTAATTGAAGCGAAGGTTGCTGAATTTGAGCCTTCGCTCAGCAATATACTAAAGCATCACAAACTTAAATGGCTTCGTCCGTGCTTATTAAAAATAGATATTGACGGAATAGATTTACAAGCATTACGAGGAGCAGTTGAGTTATTTCCATTTGTAGACTGGATAATGATTGAAACTACAATTAAGTTAAATAAATTATATAGGAAGTTGGACTTCCTTTGTGGACAACATAATTGGGTATTATGGGACATATTCGATCCACATTATGGTTATGGTAGATTAGCACAAGTTGACTTGCTATTTTGTCGACCTGAAATGTATGACGAAATGCAAAACGTAAAACACGAGGCATACACCCCAATACAAATACACTTATAGGTTATTATGATAGTTACTAAAAAAATGTTAGATAATGAGTATACTGGTACAGGTATTATGGAAGAAGAGGATCATAAAATAGTTGGACAATGGGAAAAAGGAGTAGCCAACGGCTTTCAAATTTTAAGAGCAAACGGTGAATTTCATTCTGCTCGTGAATGGAAAAATGGTAAAAAAGATGGATTGGAAGTTATATGTAATAGAAAAGACGCCGGTCCACATGATATACGAGTTAAAGAATATATCGATGGTGAACCGACAACATTTGGCACACACCAATTAGAAAATGGTAATGTGTTTTTAGGTGACTTAGACGAAACAGGAAACGGCACTGGTGTGATGATTTGTGACGATCAGATTTTTATTGGTAAAATAGAAGAATTTATTCCCGATGTTGAAGGAGAATGGGTTGATGCAGAAATGTGGAAGTACCAAACATAATGGAATCACTCCAAGAAAATGTCAAGAGAAAACTCCACCGCCGAGATGTTGTAAATCCGGATAAGCCTCTTATTGGAAAATATTGTAAAAATTTGTACACACGATTTGAAGTTAATCCAAATGGTGGTGTGTCATTATGTTGTAGTTCGTGGTTACCAATTAAAGTAGGAAACCTCCTTAGAGATTCAATTAAAGATATATTTAATGGCGAAAAAGCTCAAGAGCTTCGCAATCAAATGTTTACTAATGATTGGAAGTATTGCAATCACGATACATGTCCAAATATAGTAGGTGATAAATTACCAGAGCAAGACTGGATTAAAGAATGCCCAACTGGCTCTAATATTGCAGAGCAACTCAAGAAAAAAGGTGTTGGTTCTAAAAGATATTTTAAAGGAGGTCAGCCAGTTACACAATGGGAAAAGGATGCACTTGAAAATAAAAGTTTAACTCCTTATCCTTATCCTATTGATATTTTATTTGGCTCTGACGAAAGTTGTAATTTATGGTGTCCTAGTTGTCGTCCAGAACGCAGGCAATTTTTTGAAGGCCCACAATACGAACAACGAAAATTAATTACAAATAAACTTATGGATGCAGTATTTGAAATAGATCCTGCACAAAAAGTTGAAATATGGGTAACAGGTAGCGGAGATCCGTTTGGTAGTAAAATATATAGAGAACTTTTACAAAAAATAGACGGAAGAGCCCATCCTAATTTACATGTAAATTTACAAACAAATGGTGTAATGCTAACACCTAAAATGTATAATAGTATGCACAAGATACATGATAATTTAAATGGAATAATTGTTAGTTTTGATGCCGGTACAAAAAACACATATGAGAATAAAACAAGACTTGGCGGTAATTGGGATATATTATTAAAAAATTGTGATTATCTAAGTACAAAATCTATTGTAACTGACTATACGCATGTCCCAAGGAAAAACTTTCATATAATGTTAGGGTTTTCGTATGTTGTATCGGCTGACAACTACAAGGAGATGCCTGTTTTTATAGATTTAGTCAAATCTAGATGGCAGTATCCTGCTAGTATTTCGTTTTCTCTTATTTTAGATTGGGATGTTATGCCAGATGAAGCCTTTATAAAACGAGCCGTTTGGGCACCTAGTCATCCCGAGTATAATGATTTTATGGAAGTATTAAAACATCCATTATTCAAAGAAGAGGGTGTGAGCTATGGTAATATGAAATACCTTTATGAAAAAGCAAATCAATGATGTTTGTATTATAGGCGGCGGAAGATGGGCAAAAATAATTGCAAGGAATTTAAGCCAAAAATATACAGTAGAATTAGTATCTCTTCATAACTATAATAACATAAAAGACTGGGTAGAGCAAGAAAATTTAGACATTTATGTTTATAATAGTTTAACAGACATTACTGCAAATAAAGTAATTGTAGCCAACCATCCAGCAGATCATTTTAAAACTTGTAGATTTTTATTACAACACGGTAAAACTGTTCTTTGTGAAAAGCCGTTTGTACCTACTCTTGCTGAAGCAATAGAACTAGATAACATGGGCGATATTTTTATTGGCCATGAGTTTTATTTTTCTACTTACTTCAAACAGTTTGCAAATCCCCTCCAACAGCATCCTTCAGGAAACGAAATATATATAAAATGGCACTCAGTATTATCAGAAGAAAAATATGGAGTATATAAAATACCTGACATGACAGTTAGTATCTTTGATGATATTAATCCTCACATACTAACAATAATAGATATGTTATTGGGTAAAGATGATTACGTATTAGATACTATTAGCCGTACTGATGAAACAATTAATTACATAATACATGCAGAAGAATGTGTTATTAATGTCCAATTAAAATGTGATGCACAAAAATCGCTTAGAACAATATCTTTTGGCGATAAGTTTTATGATTTTACTGAAGTAAACGAGAATACATTAGACATAGAACTTAACCATTTTATGAATGACACAATGCCATATAATTTTGCAAAAACATCTCGCTGGATTGTAGATATTACCGAACAAGGTAATAAAATGATGTACGAACAAAATTTAATATCTAACGAATATAGTGCATTTAGAGAATATATGTTAAAGCATTTACTTAATGCAAAAGTATTAAGTAATCCAAAAGATATTTCGCTTGTAGATAAATGGACTCTCGTAGCAAGAAACATTGTTAAAATATTATCAGAAAATCCGTTTATAACACAGGAAAGTATAGCAAAAAAACTATATTTGCAGAAGGACGTATTAAGCAAACTTAATAAAGCAATTAGAGAATGTAAATTTGCACAAGATCTTATTATGAACGGGCAAGGTGCAAAGTACTGGAAAAACTCTATAATACCAATATTACAAAAGGATCTTATTGATAAAACATTAAACAACGAATATCAATATCCATACAGAATAGGATTATACCTAGGACAATCGTGTATGTTTGAATGTAGTTTTTGTGGGCGTAATTATGATGCAGAATATAAAAAGGACACACGAATTGAAGGTAACAAAATAATTTATAACATGTTCGATACTGCTCCAACTGATGATCCACACAGATTTTATTTAAGTGGCGGACTAGAACCATTAACTAATCCTGAATTAGGAAAAATAGTTAAGTATGGTTCTAAAAAAGGATTTAATTTAGGTTTGTATACAAACGGATATATGCTAACAAAAAGATACCTAGAACAAAATGAAGGCTTATGGTATTTAGATACGTTACGTATTAGTTTATATGGGTATGATGCTAAAAGTTATTATGAAACAACTAAGAATAACAAAGGATTTGATATTGTAAAACAAAATGCAACAACTTTTTCAACGTTACGAAATCAAGTTGCTAAAAATGTAAAGTTTGGATTTAATTATATTGTACTGCCAGGACAAGCAAAACATTTAGATAAAATTATTAAATTTGTCGAAGATGCAGGAGGCGATTTCCTTACACTAAGAGAAGATTATTCTAATCCTACAGATACAAATAAATTTGAAAATCAACAAGAATTAATAGAAGCATTTGACAAAATAGATACTAATATACATATTGATTATGGATACGCAATGCATTATCCTAGTTTAGGTATGCAAGGCAAAGTATTGCAACATGTAACACATAAAGAAATGCGACCTAAAGGTTTTCCGCAAATATCATGTGCGGTTGATTTATACGGCGATGTTTATTTGTATAGAGAAGCGGCATTTTTAAATCGCCCTGGAGCAGACAGATACATTATAGGAAGACTTAGTTCAACTAATACATTTGAAAATATTATTAATAACTATAAAGAAGTAACACCTCAAAAGAATGATACTGATTATTTTGATGCGTTTGATCATACTATAACTAAATTATTGAACAAAGAAGAATTAGATAAATATTTTGGCATACAAAGTCCTGTTGTAATTCCACAAGGCACACAATTAATACAAGCATTTTATCCTAAATGAAAATAGTAGTCTTTAACCATTTATATAAGAACGCAGGCACAACTGTATGGGAACGATATAAGAATAATGCGTGTTCAACGTTGTTACGCCTTCCTACTTGGAATATGCCTAAAAAATGTATACGAATGAAAAACGGAGAGCCGTATACTACACTTTTTGAAATAAAGAACCTGGCCCCTCCACCATACTATATACATGGACGATGCCATCCTGGACTATTAGAAAGTTACACCCCGGGCGATTTTAAATGCGAACCAGTTTATACAACAACATTAAGAGAGCCTATTGACAGAATAATGAGTGCTTATAATTGGTTTATAACAGATATATATCATAAATGGGGAGATAATATAGAGGTTGATTTTAAATTATGGTTTTTAAATGCACACACAATATTACCAACAAGATACAAATCTCAATTACAATGGTTTGCCCAACATGTTTTTCCTGACCCCAGACTTCCTTGGCAGACGACACCACAAAACCCATATGAAAGATTTAGACTCAAAGTTGGTAAAAAATATATTGATGGCGAAAACCGAATAAGTGAAGAAGAAGCAAAAGCCGTAGAAGAAGCAAATTTAGAACTTGCCTTTACTAATATAAAAAGAGATTATAAGCATGTATTTTTTTTAGAAGATAAGCAGTTTTTAACAAAACTAGATAAAGTATTTGTAGAAAATGATATACCCGTTATACCAAATAAAAATATTTCGTTTACACATAAAACATCAGATGCATATAAACCATTAGATAGAAAATATATAACATTTAAAGATTTGTCTAAGAAATACCAGGATTTTGCCTATTACATGCTAAAGCATGAAATAAAATTTTATAATAAATGTAAAAACAGGTGGTTATGAATATATATGATTTTTTAGACAATTACCCTTCGAGAACAGTCGTTTATTGTGTAGGGGATAAAAATGTTACTAGCATGATACAAAACATGATTATGTCTCACAATATTAGTACTGGAAGCGATATTATTTTGTTTGCGTTAGATAAAGAAATAGCAGATGCTTTGCGTGATTTTTGTACAGTCGTAGATTACTATGGAAATAAAGGTTGGTCTGGATATGGAGCACCATTATCTACTATGTATTTTCAAAAATTAGTTATTGCTAATGAAATTTTAAATAGAAATAAAACAGCAATATTCATTGATGCTGATTGTATAATTCAAAACGGATTTAAGTTAGACATGCTGGAACAATATATAGCAACAGGTGCCGACTGTCTTGTGCAATCAGCCGAACATAAAGAATGGCTCGGCAGTGGTATAAATTGTGGAACAGGTATATTATCAATACGCCCAACTGAACGAACTAAAAATTTATTCTCAGAGGAATATCTTATAAAAACTGATCACCTTACCTATCATGATGATCAAGGATACTTTAATAAACATATTAGAGAAAACAATATACTTGAAATACATTATTTGGATAAAGATTTATATCCAACTGGTAATCATTATCATGAAAATACTGAACGTGTTTCTAAAGTGTTTAAAATCTTTCACGTAACAAATCTTTACGGATATGAAGACATGGATATAACTAAAGAATATGTAGGCACTGATGCAAAAATTAAAAGCATGAAACAATTAAAATACTGGTACATATGAAAGAAATAATAAAAAATATAGACAGGCCTCATTGGTCCGGACTTGCTGAACGAGCAAGAAAAGTCGAAGAAGGTTATATATGTTTAGATAGAAACGAAAACTTAGATACTATATACAATGAAAAAATTGTTAATATCTTAAAAAACGAAATAGACTTATCTAGGTTTAATCGATATGCAGATTACTGCAAATATTACACACAACTATCAAACTTTTTTGATATACCCGAAGAACAAATGTTAATAACGGGTGGATGCGACGAAGCGATACGTTTAGCATTTGAATCTACACTACATAAAAATAATTATTTAAGTATTACTCCTTCATATAGAGGAGCAGACTGTAATGCCGCAGATTTAGAAGCCAAGCATTATGTAGTAACTTTAGATGAAGATAGTATTATATCTGCTCTTAAAAGATATACGCCAGCATTATTTTATATATGTTCTCCTAATAATCCTACCGGAAAAGTATATAGTGATTTCTTTATAGAAACATTATGTAAAATGTTTCCGGACACATACATTTTTATAGATAATACATATTCTGATTATACTGAAGTTTGCTACCATCGTTTATTAGAATATAAAAATTGTATAATTGCAAAAAGTTTTAGTAAGATATGGGGACTTGCTGGTATGCGAATGGGACTATTATTAGGACAAGCAGTTAATGATATTTGTAAAATTAGACCAGTTATGTCGTGTTCTGCTATTACGTTAGAATTAATTTACTATTTGATTAATAATTATTCTGTTGTTGAAGATACAATTATACGAAACAAAGACGGCATCAACTTCATATATAAATATTTTAGTAAGCAACAAGTTTATTCAGAACCGTATATTAATCATATAATATTTGATCCACCAGACGGACTGGTTGACAAATTAAACAGTCAAAAAATACTTTATCCAACTATGAAAGACTATTCGGATAAAGCAATAAAATTAACAACAATGCCCACGGATCAATGTTTAAGTATCTTCAAATAGAAACTACTACGTACTGTAATGCTACGTGTTGGTTTTGTCCTAATAAAGATCTTCCGTCAACTATTAGGATGACAGACAAAATGCTTTATGATATAATAGATAGTACACGAGGCTTAAATGTTGTGTATCGGCCTGTTGGGTTAGGAGAGCCATTTGGCGATAGTCGGATGGTAAAATTGTGCAAATATATTAAAGAAGATCCTACTGCAATAGTAGAAATACATACAAATGGAGAATTGTTAACACCAAAAGTTGCTGAAAAAGTAATAGACTATGTTGATGTAATTCGTTTTAGTATTGATGGATTTAAAAAAGAAACGTTTGATGAAACTAGAGGTATTAACTTTGAAACTACATGTGCAAATGCTAAATCATTTTTAGAAAATGCACCAGATGTTGATGTACAAGTTAGAATGATTAACTTACCAGACACCGAAGATGAGCAACAAGACTTTTTAACTTATTGGAATGGTATACGAGAAAATTGTGCCCTTATAACAGAATTATATAACCACCCCTGGGAAACCCAAACAGAATCTCTTAACTTACCATGTAAAAAAGTGTATGATGAGGCATTTATATATGCTTCAGGTAGTGTACACTTATGTCCGTGGGACTTTCATAATAAAAGTGTTATCGGTAATGTAAAAGATGATAGCATTGTTAATATATGGAATGGACATTTATATAACAAATATCGAACATTACTTGCTGAAGGCAAGCGGAGCGAAATTGATTTGTGCAGTAGATGCGATGCAGTTTTCCCCGATACATATAAAAATAATAGATGAAATGTTTAGTTTTAGGTTGTAGTTTTTCGTCAGGATCATATATGCTCAATCCAGAATGGGCAGGAGCAGACGATGATTGGAAAAATGAAATATGGCAAGAAATACTTGAAACTAGAACAGGTTGGTATTCGTATGTTGATACGCTTAAAGCGTATGATACAACTGTTATTGCAACGCCGGCCCAAGGATATGTAACATGGGCTCAAATTTTACATGGGCTAGAAGTTACCGATAAAATAAAAAACTATCAAAAAATAATAATACAAGAAACAGTTGAACCCCGCATTACATTTTTTCAAGATAAACATATTGAAGAATTGATACTTACTAATTTTGTTAAGTGTCGTGAGATAGTAGATAATATATCGCACATTATTTTAAATCCACGTGATATGTGGGATGCCGATTTTCAAAAGCCAAAAACACATTATGGACAACTACCTGTTTTTAATTTACATTACCATGCAGTAAGAAGAATGTTTAGAGACTATCCAGATAATAAAAATAAAGAAACATTTTTAGACAAGTACTTAACAGGCTTTACATTTGGCTGGATGGGTAATCAAATTGCACAATGGGCATCGGATTATGTACAAGATATATGTAAAAAATATAATATAACAGGATATGTTTGGAGTTTTAAACAGCCTATTATGGATTGTAAACATTTAACAAGAATTAAATCAAAATTATGGTTACATGATTTAAGTACGCATAATGAATTAACATGGCACAATAATGAATTTGATTATGGACATCAAATAACTGCTGGTAACAAACGTATAGCCGAGTATCTTAATGAAAAAATGTCTAATATTAGGTTGTAGTTTTTCTGCTGGTGCATATTATATTAATATGGATCGCATGGATCGCGACATTCCAGAAGAACCAGATCCGTTAACAGGATACTATGCATTTATAGATGCTGATGTACAATATACTGTTTATTCAGTTCTCGCAGGCGGATATCTAAATTATGCAATGTTATTATCAGACGGCACTATAAATGTAGACGAATATGATTTCATATTAATACAAGAATCATTTGAACCACGTGTACATACAGTAAAATATGATATAAACTGGCAAGTAACAAAAAATGATAATATTACACATAATCTTTTAGACACAAACGGACAGTTACTTAACATGGGACATAGAGTTATTGGCGATAAAGTAGTTATAGATCAGATGAATATATGGCGCCGATATAATGTACAAGATAGCGATGGATTACAAACGTGGTGGAAAGATGTTACTACAAATTGTCATTACAATGAAAAGAAGTTACGACCCAATCCTAGTTTATTTGTAATTGTTAGAGGAGCAATAACTTTAATTAATCATTTATTAAAAGATAAACCTAGTTTTGTTTTTAGTTTTCAAGCCGGAACGTATCAACGGTGTAAACAATATCATACTTGGTGTCAGTATTTAAAGGTACCATCATTACAAGAATTAATTTATAAGAATAGAAATTGGCATAATTATATACCAGAAAAAAATTTTTTAGGACATCCAAATAAAGAAGGGTGTAAAGAAATAGGTAGAATTTTAACTAAAGCATTAAAAGGATTAATATGAAGGCAGGCAAAGTATGGGGCGAAACAGAACTGATACATGCCAATGGCGTATTAGAATTTCATCGCATAAAATTTAAAAAAGGTTTTAAATGTAGTGAACATAAACATGCTTACAAGTGGAATGGATTCTTTTGTGAAAGCGGTAAATTACTTGTCCGTGTATGGCAAGACGGAGCCCAGGCAGGATTAGTTGATGAGACTACGTTGTTACCCGGAGACTTCACACAAGTTTGCCCAGGATATGTTCATCAATTTGAAGGACTAGAAAACGGAGTTGCCTTTGAGTTGTATTGGGCAGAATTTAATCATAATGATATAATACGTAAGACACAAGGATCGAGTGTCTAAATTTTATAATAATATAGGAAAGCAACCATCATTGATTGCAGGCCCCTGTGTATGGGAAGGACTGGATCATGCACGATGCATGGTAGTTGACTTATTAAATACATGCGAAGATTATAATATAAACTTTATATATAAAACAAGTTTTGACAAAGCAAATAGAACAAGTGGTACAAGTTTCCGCGGTGCAGACTATCCGCTTGAAGGTTTTGCAAAATTAAAAGAAGAATTCGGTATAGAAATACTTTCTGATGTGCATGAATCGTGGCAAGCACAGGAGTTACATAGTGTAGATATATTACAAATTCCTGCATTTTTATGTAGACAAACAGATTTATTAGAAGCATGTGCTAAAACAGGTAAGCCTATTAATGTTAAAAAAGGACAGTTTCTTTCTCCACATGAAATGAAACATGTAGTTAGTAAATTAAAATCATTTAATTGCGAACAAATAATACTTACAGAACGTGGAACTACATTTGGTTATAATAATTTAGTTGTAGATTTTAAATCTATACCTATAATGAAAAAATATCAATTTCCAGTTTGTATTGATGCTACACATAGCGTTCAACAACCGGGTGCCTCGGGGGACAGCAGTGGTGGCGACCGTTCTTTTGCAAAGTACATGATGCGATGCGGATTAGTATGCGGAGCAGATGTAGTATTTGCAGAAGTACACAATAAACCTGATGAGGCACCTAGCGATGGGCCTAACATGATAGAACTTAAATACTTTGACGAGTTTGTTAAGGAAATAAACCAGTTATGGAAAAAGAACAATTTGCAATTTTAATACCTGTTAGGCTATCAAGTTTTCGCTTTCCTAATAAACCACTTGCTGATTTAAAAGGTGAAACCCTTATAGAACGAGTATACAATCGTTGTAAAGAATTTGAAATAGATACCTTTGTTATAACAGAAGATCCTTTAGACTCAACAAAAATTCACAGTCCGATTCTTTCTCCAACATTTGCTAACGGTACAGAACGTTTATCTTGGGCAGTTAATAACATTAAACACCTTGAACAATATGATTATATAATTAATGTACAATGTGATATGCCAGATATCACATTTGATATAATAGATAAACTAGCAATAAAATGTAGTCCTTATAATGTTGTTACACCTTGCACAGAAATGTCCGAAGCAGATCAAAAAGATTCTAATATAGTAAAATTTATACATAATGGATTTAAAGGACATTGGTTTTGCAGAGCGAGTCTAGGATACGGTGATCATCATTTAGGTGTATATGCGTTTAGTAGAAAAACATTAGCATCATATAATGAATTAAACAAATGTCCAGCAGAAGACTTTGAACGTTTAGAGCAGTTAAGGTGGATTCATAATAGTGTTACAGTAACACCTGTACATGTAGAATTTAACGGAATTGAAATTAATACACAACAAGATTTGGATAGGTGGAATGAGACACATAATTAGTCATAATAACAAGATTTGGATAGGTGGAATGAAAAACATAATTAGTCATAATTATAATGAATTATTAGCTCACTGCGATACACTTGATATTAAAGAACATACCGGACATGGATTTAATCAGGAAGAACTCCGAGATTATGGTTTAAACATAAAGCCTGTATATAAAAAATTCTTCAAGGATGGTCCGGACGAAGGCGTAAAGTATCGAACGGTTGCACAAGGTGTAACAGACGAATGGGAACGTTTATTAATAACAAATGGAATGCCATGGAGTACTTGGGTTAATAAAAAAATAGCAATAGGTATGATTAATGTAGGAGGATTTTGTGAAGCCGAGGTGTATCACGATTTTAAAGGAGATTGGCAATTATCAAAGTCCTATCAATCAGTATATCAATTTGGAATATTATATCATCCAATTGTAAAGTTTGTTAGTGGATTAAAACATGCAGATTATTCATTAGCAACTAATCGCAATGGAGAATATTCTGGTACTTATGTTATTAGCAAAGACTGGATTAAAAAGATTTTAGAAAATGATAATAATTGGTATATGAAAGAACAAATTGAGATACTTAAAAATAATGATGTAAAACACATCATACATCAAGATGTATTAGATGATTGTTCAGAGGTTATATTAGGTAAAGATGTTATACCATTTGCTAGGCGACGACTGCCGCCGACACCAGATGAAGAAAATTCTAGATTTTATACCAATTTAAAATCATATATTACAAGTTATATATTACAATATAATACTAGAGTTGATCGTCATCTTAGAAGTTGGAACTATCATTTTTATATTAACGATCAAGAGCAGTCTCGAAGAAAATGGAATCGTTGGATAGATAGACATTTAGATTTAGAAGTAGAAGCATGGAATTATATTGTACATGATGCGGAGTTAACAAAACTATTAACTAATCGATATTGGAAAGATTTTGAATTAGGTGGGTTTAATCAAATGAATTTGGAGTACGATGACTTCTACTATTAACGAAATAAAAGAAAGAGTTGATAAATTTGCAATAGTTCTTACCGGAATGCCTAGAGGTGTAAGCCTTTACGCTTGGCGTAAAGGGATGCCTAACACGTATGAAAAAACTGTTACAGCAGCCGAGCATTCGGCCCATTTTCCGAGATGGCTACAACAAGGAGAAAAACGAAAAGAAGTTCATATATTTGTTTGTAGTGCAACGCATGATACATTGGATAGATATCTCCAAGGCGAAGATCCTAGATTAGCAGGGCTAGACATGGAACCGTATATAGATTCTACTGATTCCGAAAAGATAAGACTAGGTAGACGATTATTACGAAAACATTGTTATGAGTTAAATATTGACGACAAGCCAGTTGGTGGAAAGATATTATTAAACAAAGAAAAATGGGAAGCATATCATCGAGATTGTTGGAAGTGGGCCGATAGCGTTAACTTTGTATACTGGGATAGTTTTACTTTATGCAGAGAAATGGCAGAACATTTCGCTACAAATCCTTTAGCACGAGACAGTGGTAAAAACTTTACCTCTTGGGAAAATCAATATTTACATTTTGTGGCTGCCTTTCATCAAAATCAAAAATTCTTTGAAAGTTTAACTGAGTCTAGTGTAGTAATAAGACACCGGTATGATTTAATTTTAAAGCCACAATATAGTGCTTGGAGATTTGCTGAACTTTTACTTTCAGGTCATTATAGTAATCCGCACGACCTTAATTCGTGGAATACACATCACTTGGGATTTAGTAAATCTCCTAAAGTACTTGTACCGCAAACTAATATATTTAGAGGACAATTAGGTGCCCCAGATTATTGGAGTGTATTTGATGGGCCAGGTGCATGTTTATTTGGACACGAATATGTTAATTATCTTAAAAACGACATTAATAGATGGTACTTGCCACTAAAAATAACCGATGATGAAAACATATATTTTCATATGCCCGAACATAGTCTACCGCAATTTTGTTTAGAATATAATTATACTATACTACAAACAGTTGACAAAATATTACAAATGATGAGTCTTAAAGATCCACCTATATTAGATCAATATCGATATCATTGGTATAATTGGACAAAAGAAATGGTCAAGGAGATTAGAGAAACATGCATTTAACTTTAAGTTATATATGTGCCTCTGACGAGTACATATATCAAACAGTATCTGAATTAAAAGAAAAATACGATCTTGGCATTCATATTGATTTAATGGACGGACATTTTGTTCCTAGATTAGGTGTACATCCTGAATTAATTAATGATTTAAAAAAAGAATGTAACGTACCTGTT
>Ga0098044_1000328_pt1 | contig 25331 bp, 23 predicted proteins | sample 10_taG_FD_75053 | JGI IMG/M metagenome (GOLD analysis project Ga0098044, IMG submission 75053) | Marine viral communities from the Subarctic Pacific Ocean - 10_ETSP_OMZ_AT15264 metaG | ecosystem: Environmental > Aquatic > Marine > Oceanic | place: Pacific Ocean | collected 2015-01-16 | reverse complement strand
GGCCCCATGATGGTAACTACTGCTGCGTTAGCACCATTAATGTATTTATATATTCCTAACCCTGAAGGAACATAAACACTATCTCTCCATCTCATAGCACCTTTACCAGCATCTGGATGAAAAGGTAAAAACAATTGTGTCTCTACAAACTTAGCGTTAGCAGCATCATGAGCAAACAGCCCCTTCTTAGTGCTGACATATATGATTGGTTCGCCACCTGTATCTCTAGCAACAAACATACCTGTGACATATCCATTAGGTAATGGAATTTTTGCATCATTAGTTTCTGACCCAATAGTATAAGACCACCACAATTGTCCTGTATGGTCTATTCCCCACAACCTATCGTCCCATACAGCTAGAAACTTGGCATCAGTTCCATCATTAGTCCAACTTGTACCATTAGAAGAATAGGAATAACCAGAACCATTGGAGTCATAGTGTGCAAATACCAGATATGTAGTGCCATTAGTTGCTGTCCAAGTAATCGTATCTGTTACTTTATCTGGAATGTTTGCACTTATCTCTGATCCCCAAGTATCAGAGGTATTGTTGTACTTATATAACTTGGGATTTTCTGATCCTGTACCATTCCATACTGCATATACCTCATCACTTAATTCACCTATTGCACCAACCTGATTAGCTGATAGCCCATGAGATACTGATGCTGTCTGTATAGCAAGTCCTCCCATGACTAGATGGTTCTTATAACGTAATTGGCAAGTAGACCACCACGCTCTACCTACATCTCCAGAACCTTCCATTCGGTTAACACCGATCCCACCTTGAAAATCAGACCAAGCAATAATAGATGTGCGAGTCTGTGAATCTTTAGTAGTGTCACCAATAATTATCTTGCCCGGGTATATAGAAGCGAGAGAACTTTGTACAGGCTGAACTAACGGATAGTAAACTCCATTAAGAGATATCTCATTATTAGCAGTTACTTTAGCAACCATAGGTGCACACCTATTCTACCAATCTAATATCAGTTAAAAATGGTATCTGCCTCTTAGCCTGTGCTGATTTAGCCATCCAGAATCCTGCCATGTTGTTCTTATTATCTGGATCGGTATTAGGGCCACCAGATGCTGAAGCAAAAGCAAGAGCAGTAGCTGTCGCTATAAGATACTGTTCATCTAATTCTGATGTATCAGAATCAGCAGTAAGTAATGCTGGCTTATCTCCCCCTACAATCTTTAATAGATTATATCTAGCAAGCCCATGGGTATAGTGATCAATGATTACAGCTTTCTCTTGTTTATCTATCTTCCATAGATTTCTGGGCAACTTATCCCATTGTGCTGAATCATTCTTAACTACACTAATATCATCTAACCAGACTGTACAAGCCCCTAAATCAGAATCGTACTCCAAACCTACAGAGATGATCTCTGTGTCGCTCTCCGGGTTGGATAGCTTAACTCTAAAGAATGTCCAAGTGTCATCAGTTAACGCAGGAACATCAAGAGTTTCTAAAGGCGAGGCACAGTTAGCTGTATCGTCTAGTAATATTTTTAAATTACCAGCAGATGTAGCAGCTTCACTGCTTCTTGTTATCTTAATCCAGCCCTCTAAGTAATCATACTGACTAATGTCTTTACTCGCAATGGAGTCAGTAACTATATCTCCAGCACCAGCCCCATCCGCAATAACAATCCTGTTACTGGCAGTACCTTGTTTCTTAATCTTGGTATCAGCAGTAACTTCAAAGTCAGAGTCTACGTTCTCATCCATAACACTATTACATGATAGAAGTCGTACATAGTCTACCTTGGATCGGTAGTAAAGATTTTGAATCATGGAAAGACCAGAAGGTATATCAAACCTCTGTGTCTTTCCATCTGTGTGTAGAGCTAAACTTTCTACTGGATCATAGGCATGACCAGTAGCATCTAAGATAGATTGATTAATAAAGTCTTCTACCCTTAGAGGTGGATATATATCATCCCATAACTCATATGTATCATTAGCTACAGTTGTCTGTGCAAATGCAGGAGATACAGTTAATGTAGTTGTGCTAGCCACATAGTCAGATACCCTACTAATCTCTACTGTAGATGCAGAGACATCATTAAATACCACCCACTTGCCTATGTGGTTATCATCACCACCAACTAGAGTATTGTCTACTATTGTAGTAGTAGACCCAGTTCCACTAGCAGATGATACTTGAGTAGCACCAAGGTTATACCCAATGGACTGACGTAGTTGAGCCCTTGTGCGACCTTGAACTATAGCCATTGGTTACACCTCTATTTCTTAGGTTTCTTTTTCTTAGGCGGTCTTCCTACTTGTTTACCGTAAGTACCTTTACCTTTAGGCATCTTCAGTTGACTCCAATTCTTCTTGCTCTAACTGTTTTTCAAGTTCTGCTATTTTATTATCCTTCTCACCAAGAACTCTACCAAGAGTATTTAGTTGTAATTCAAGGTTAGTAACCTGATTTACTTTCTGCTGTAATGTCATTCTAATATCTTCATCAGTAACTGAAATTTCTGTGGTCATAGATGTCCTCCTTATCGTAGACCTTTGTAGTATATTTTATTGTTACTACTTTCTTTACGTTTGTTCCTATTAACTCTAATTTGTTCTAGGATTCTTCCTATTTCTTTTCTCTGTTCTGGAGTTGGAGCTGGCTTGTTGTGTCTCATCCTCACATCAGTCAGCCATCTATCAAACGCATTGCCCACCATTTCTTCAATGTGAGCCTTAGATGTTTGGTCATCAACCAGAACTCTAAACTGTTGCTTCCTATTAGTAACTTCATCATGTACTAGAAACTGGTACTCAAATATCTGACCACCAGTTTCATAGTTATACCCCACAGGGATAACCCTTTTATGGGTTACCCCCGGTGGAGTCCATAGTTCTGTTTCTTTAGGAGTGGCTACCATTAGTATCTAATGGTGAGAAGACACGCTTGCTTGTCTGTGTCTATAGAAGGAATAACAATTGCAGTACCTATTGACTGTAGGTCATCCTCACCAGAAAGGTCGTAGAGTTCTGCTCTTCCATCCTCACCTGATGCCTGAGATATCTGCAAACCGTCACCAACAATACCTACCACTGCACCAATAGCTACGCTACCTATACCTGCGGTCTGTATCCATCCATAGTAACTGGCTGTCATAGGTATAACTGTTACACCCAAAGCACCAGTTTCCATAGTGCCGTCACCATCAATAATCTTTACCCCTAAATAGGGATTTTCAACTAGCTGTGCCTCTGTAGAAGTAGTCAGAGCGGTTCTAATACCGTCTTCCTCATCAAGGGTGATGATAACTGTGTTGTCGTCAGATGCATCGTGAGCAGGGTGACCTTTAATTCTGTATACTTCACCTTCTCCCGGCCCATCATTGAAGATAAGATATCCATCTGCATACCTATCTTTGGTTAGGTCTGTAGTTGGTACTTCTAAACTAATTGTTGTATCACCAACACTATGAGCAGCAGTAGGGGGTATGTCCATATCATGAGCAGCTTCAGTAAATGTCGTTGCTGCATCTACTATCATTCCTGCTGTTGTAATAGCAGCACTGCCACATCGAGCATAGTAAAATACTCTACCATCAGGTGTGGTTGCCCTAGTTCCAAGTTTATGTCTCTTTCCTGAAGTCTCTGTTTTTTCTTGTCCGTAACCCAAGTTTACTGTTAATGGGAACGCCATGTCTAAACCTCCTTAAAGGTTATCTATTTGAGCAGGTTCTAAGCCCTGCGATCAACCGTTATAAATTTTCTGAATAGCCACGGTCAATCGTTACAACTATTCAGTTCCCTGATGAGACTTCGTATGAACTCTCAATCTTGATAGTGCTCCAGCCTTAGTGACTGCTGATACCTCTTCACCACATTCTTGGCACATCACAGTTTCCTGTGGCTCTACCTTCTTTGGCTCTGTAGGTATTTCAACATTAACACTTCTGGCCTTACACCACCTGCATTCGCAGGTATCACTCGGTAGGAATGGGAACATTCCTAGCCTAGCCTTTTTTAATACATAATCGGGACTTCCCGGTACTCCCTTTATAGCAGAGCCAACCGGGAAGGTTTCTTCCCCATCGACATTCAGACCCGGAGTATGGCGATAGAGAGTAGTCTTGGGTTGCCACTCATCAATGTATTCCCAAGAATACCCAACTGCCACCAAATCCTGCCTCATCCTCTGTCTGTCGCTTAGATTAACCATCTAGTCCTCCATAGGTTTCCCTATCTAGATTAACTTGTTGCAGGAGCAGAAGCATCATAAGTAAGTGGTGCTCCTCTACTGTCATCAAGTTCAAATACGCCATAGTCAGCAGTCATAACCAGTTCAGTAGCTCTAAGAGAAGCATCTCTTTGTCGCTCAGTTCTAGTATCTACAGACTTCAGTACAGCAAGTGCAGACTTATCAGCTATAACACCGATAGCATCATCACTACTATCTACTGAAAGGTTTCCATCTTCAAATATTGGAACACCATTTAGTGGTCGTAGCCCACTCCAGAAGTTACCAAGCAAATCTTCAGACCACCCATTAGGTACAGGGTAAGTTGTAGATGCTGTAACAGCAGTAGCAGCTATCTGATATACCGCATTAGGATGATGGAGTATATATACCTGAGAGCCAAACTTGTTAGCTTTAGTATATGCAATTGCACCAGCAATCTTAGCCAGTGTTACAGCTCCACCAGCAACACCAAGTGTTGTTCCACCATTCAGTCCAGAGTACAGAGCATGTACATCTGTATCTTTCTTTCGTGCCATACCATCACCAAGCTGACGACCAACAATACTCATAACATTGTCAGCAGCTTGTCTGACCAGTTTGTCAGTAAGGATAACCTTGGCTCCAACCTCAGATGCCGTAAGGTCAACTGTGGTCATACCAATCTCTTCCTCGTCAATTATGTCTTGACCATCAGTCAAGTCACTCATAGACATCTGACCTACCTTTGGTACGGTCACTTGCTTTGACCCTTTGGGTAAGGAAAATGACTCTATAAGAGCCATAGCAGGAGCATTGTGCTCCTCTGTGTACCTCGCTGCTGCGAGGATTATCCGCTGGGCATTTTCCAGATTCCCAGTTGTGGCTGTCTGTGCCATAGGTTACCTCCCTTGGCTTGCTATTGACCGCTCGCCCTTCTTGCAGCAGCTACCGCATTTGGCGATCTATCACCATTATATATGTACCTATCTAACCATGCATCATCATTAGATGCAACTTCTGGAGCACCTTGAGAGTTATCAAACTGCTGTGGTGGTACTTGTTGTTGCTTTAACCTTGCTAATTCTGCATCTCTTTCTCTATCCGCAGATATCTTTTTTGCAACCTGTTCCATTTGCTCTGGACTATTAGACATTCTAAGAGTAGCCATGTCTTCAAATGTAAGATTATATTGTTTGGCAAAATGTTCTGATGCTGCTTGTTTACCAAGTAATACCTGTTGATTAAATTCATTTTGTCTGGCTTGATCCATTTGTGCAGCACGACTTTGCATATGCTGTCTAGCTATAGATTGTGCCTGATCAGGAAGATATCCCTGCTGTTCTAACTGTTGCTGATATCTTTGTGCTTCATTCTGCAATTGTGCCTGTGCCTGTACCTGTTGAAACTGCATTTGATCTTGCTGTAGTCTCTGTATCTGTTCAGGTGACATTTGTTGTTGTGGAACTGTAGGTTGCACAGGTGGTTCTGGTGCAGAAAGTACCTGCTCAGCAGGAGTCTGTGGTTGCGGAGGTGTCTCTGCTACTGGTGTTACTACTTCTGTTTCTGGGGCAGGAGTTTCTTCTATTACATCAGGAATACTATTTAACTTATCTACTTCAGCAATAAGTGGATTGCTTTCAATCTCTGCCTGTGGTGCTGGCTCCTCTGGTAACGGTGCTTGTACTGGCTCTGTATTTTCACTAACCATCCTTGTTCCTCCTATCGAACTAGTTGCATTTTTCTTGGCATAACTTCATACAAATTATAATATAACTGTAAGTTTTCCTGATGTGATGGAACTCTACCAAACCATTCTATGACTGCTTTATCAACCTGTTTGCCATGTTCAGGACTCATCAGTATTGTTTGTCTTGCCCTGTCTCTTTCTTGTTTTAGTAATTTAATAGTTACATTATAGTAACTATTTCTTTCTATCCTAGTTCTTTCTTGAGTCCCACCTTTAAGCCACTTGTCCCATTCTTCTCTTAACCCAGAGCCATCTTTTCTTTTAGGCATACGATCATGATACTGTGTAATCATTTCGGTTAATCTATCGTCTTCTTCCTTACCAAACCAGCCAACTTGTTCCAGTAAATCCATAGCGTCATAGTACTGTTGTACTCTTGGGTTATGCCTCTCAGCAGACTTCTGTCTTTGCACAGCATCAAATTTTTCAGTTAATTCTGTACCCCACAAGGCTCTTTCTGCTGCAAAGTCTGCATCAAAAGCATCCCAATCCATTTGCTCAAAATCTGTACCATGCTTTTTAAATAGGTTGTAGTATCTGTATTCAGCCCATCTTATAGGCCTCTTAACTTTTTCTTCTGCTTCTTTTTCTCGACTCCAAGGTTCGTTACTAATCTTCTTTTGTAGATTATCTGCATATTTATCAGAAACCATTTCTGATCTAGCACGAGCTTCCAGCGATATCCTACTTACTTCTTCTCTAAATCCTTTTGGATCCCAAGCTATATTGTTGTTTGCCTGTGTGTCATACCTGTTAACTAAATTATCTTCTGCTAACATCCTTCCTGATTTAATCTCATCTCTATCCTGCTTTTCTTCATGCCATATGTTATCCATATCAGCTTTTTCTTTAGACTGTCTATTTAATTCTTCTATAAAGTGTTGGTTAGCAGGATCATTTAAAACCTTTAACTTCTCATCAGAATCTAAATCTTTCATTCTTATTTGTGCCCAAGGTTTAATTTTTTTAATTTTTTCATCTATACCTGTAGGCACACCATCAGGGAAAGTATTCTTTATCATTCTTGTTTCCATATCTACTACTGATTGGGCTTTAATGTTTTCTCCTGTTGCCTCTGCAATCATTCCACCCAAACCAAGAGCTTGTTCTGATACAGGTAATATATCTCCTAGAGTTGTATCAGGCCCAATAAATGTACCCATAGAAGGAAGTGGTACATCTCCTGCGAATTTACTTGTTGCTCCCATAACAGCTTCACCCATACCTATAGGTACACCTACGTCATAAGCAAACTGCAACGCTGTCCCTGCCCACCCAAACTGATCTGTATCTCTTCCATAGAAATCAGTCTTTGAATACAAGTGACGAAGTGCTCCTACAGGTGCACTTTGTCTTTGGCTAATGAAATCAAAACCACCTAGTATCCTGCCGAAAGTATCTAACTGACCTAACATATCCATCATTGCTCTTTCACCAGATCGTGTTCTCAATGGGATATCAGGATTTAAAAACCTAGATTTAAATCCTATAGGCATTAATCCTTCTTTCCGATAAAAAGGAACATATCTATCTACAGGTAATGGCTTTGGTTTTCCCTCTGTGACTAGCCCGGTAGCCATATGAATTGCATTACCTGCAAGAATAAAGAATGCACCTGCACTAACCCAGTATGTTCTCCAGAATCTAGTATCACTACCTGCGAAAGCTCCAGTCATCTGTCTAATCAATGATTCGTTTTCATTGATTGAGAATGCCAGTCTTGAAAGAATTTCTCTTGCAGTCTGATTAAATACACTTTGAGATCGAAGCAATGTTGAGTACTTCATGTTTGCCTGTTTAGCAACGAGGGCCATGATCTGATCATCAGTAGCATTTGGGTATGCTTTCATAGCCATAGGAATTAAGTTGTACTTAACATCAGTCATGATAGCTGCTGGATAAACCCTATCAAACAAACCTCTTCTTGATGAGTACTCTAATTCTTTTATGTATCTTCCCACCTTGAGTGGGAAGTTAGTATTCTGAGAAATACCATCAACTATTCTTAGCATGTCTTCTCTGGGCAATATAGTTAAGTCCCTGACATTAAGACCATTTCTTACTAGATTGTTCCAGCTAATTTGTCCCTGTCTTCCACCGCCTTCTAATACAGCTTCGATTCCTGTAGTCTCCCTGCTACTTAATAGATTTCTGTAATGAGTTGATTTACCTGCTTGGAAATAATCTCCCCACATATTCCACCAACCCTTCCCAGCAGCACCTGCATGTTGCTTGAATCCACCAGCTACTTCAACTCCAGATTCAAATGCTTCTTTAGGAGACATACCAGAATTCATATTTCTAAATATATCGTCAACTATTGCATGAGTACTTCCTATACCAAGTCTTCGTGAAAAGTCTGTGATCTGGAAAAGAGAAGCAAACAGCTTAATTCTTTTAGGTATGAATACCATTGCATCAATTAACTTACCAAGATTAACCGGGTAAGTTTTATCTGTCATAGGTATTGATATATTTAAAACCTTATTGAAATTTGTAGTTCCTCCTCTCCATATCTGCTCAAGCGTATCAGCTACTCCTGTTGGAACTGCATACATACCTTCTCTAAAAACATCCTGAGTTGCAGATTGACCAACACCTTCTATTGCTGGCAGCTCATCAGTTACTTTAAATCCCTTACCCTCAAATGCTGGGCCTACTTTAGGAACCCTGAACTCCATACCATATAAGGATTTTAATCTTTGAAGAGCTTCATCTTGATCACCTACTGCGTGTGCTACATTAACTAAAGGGTTTTGCATATACTCAACAAGTTCTTTTTGTAGCCTATCTTTAATTCCCATCTGTGAGGAGTTAATAGCTTGATGTACAGGATTCCAGAACAGTGGCTCAAACCCTGCTTCTTCTAATTGCCAGAACCGTAGAGTAGTACGAGCTTTTGCAAATGAAGGTGTTTCAGCTAACCTCTGTGTGTTACCTCTAATAACATCGTCCCCTAACTTTTCTACAGGTTTCCATCCACGATGAAAATAATCTTCTCTAATGAATCCCATCTTTGGATCGAAGTCTATTCTCATGGCTGACTCCATGTCAGTCATCTCTCTCAGGAAATCAAACAACTCTTCTCTTTGTGCTGCCTTTTCTGGGGCCATTGCTGGATGTGCCAATACAGATGCTGGAAGATTTTCTCCTGTTATCCACATTTGTTTTGACAATTCACTGGTAACTTCTGACCACTCTTGTCCACCAACTTCACCATGTAATGCACGGTATAAAACTCTAATAGGGCCGGGAGCAGTGGCAGTTCCTATGTCAATCTGATTAAGAACAAAACTTCTTTCAGTACTAAAGTACCTTCCTCTTTCTCTTGCCCCAAACCCTAAACCTTCTAGTAGCTTATCTCCTTGTACAGCATCTATTTGTATGTCATTCATACGTGCATTAACTGCACCTTCATAACGGGTAATAAGATTTCTTCCTATAGCAGTTTTAGCTCCTGCTGCACTTAATATATCTTTTAATGTTGTTCCTGCATTCTTATCTAATATATGTGCTTGTTCGGCAGGATTTATTAATTCTCTTAATGATGTTTCTAAATCATTAACAACGTGAAGAAGTTTATCTTTTGAAGATCGTGCTAACTGTGTGCCAGCAGATACATTAGTAGTACCCGGACGATCAGCAGGAATTGGATATCCTTCGTTCTTAGCAAGAGCAAGCCTTTCTTCTACCTCTTTAGGTTTTGATCCTTTAGGTAGTAGAGGCATCTCTAACTGTATTGCAAATCTGTCTATTTCTTTTTGTCTTTGAGGATCACCTACAAGCTGTTGTACTTTCCATCCGGGTGAAGGTACACCTCCGGGGAAAGGATCAGGTTGTGGGAATGTACCTTGAGACATATTGTCTATATATTTCTCAAGTTCAGCAGGAGACATACCTACTTCTTTAGCTACTTGATTTCTAATTCTGCCGTAATGAGACTTAAATCCAAGTAATAGATTCTTACCTTCTTGCCTAAAGGTAATTAAATTATCTAGTTGTGTTTCTATTTCAGGACTAAACTCTGTACGCCTGTTCCATGCACTGTCTATTTGTTCAGCAATAGTTTCTACTAGTTGTTGGTCTGGTGTTAGTTGTGGGCCGAATGTTTCCTGTACTCCAGCTTCACCTGCTAATCTTCTTATCTCTTCAGGGTCTACCCCAGTTTGTTTAGATATATAGTCACTGGCTCTTTTAGCCTGTGCATCATTTAAGTTACCAGTTATTAGCTGTCCAAATCTTTCTCTTACTTTTTCCTGTCCAGCTTCTTTTACTTTATTAGGACTAGTACCAACCTTTGTTATGTTCATACCCCTAACATCATACGTATCAGTAACATCTTCTATGATCTGATCTATACGACTTTGAGCTGTTGAAGTTACTTCCTGTATTTGTGGTACAGGGATATCTTCAGCAATGCGAGCAGGTGCTGTTTCATCAAAAGCGTACTGTGCTCCCCCTCGTGGGGTCAGCCCTAATTGAATTGGTTCTTGTACAACTTCTGGTTGTACAACTTCATCTACAACAGGAACTTCTTCTGCTACTTCTCTAGCTACAACTGGAGCTGCTTCTTCTGCTACTTCTTCTGCTGTTTGTCTTGCTAGTTGTCTTCCAACAAGTTTGGTAGCACCTGCATACATACCAATACCGGGTATTAGTTCTTCAGGACTGGTAGCTATTTCAACAGGTATTTTTTGCCACCAAGGAATATCTGCCTGTTCATAAGCACCAGTAATAGATTCTAATGGCCCATATCCTGCATCTCTTAATTCTTTCCTTGCACTGACTTGACCATGTGGATCACCCATACCTAGTTCTCCCCCCAACTGCCAAGCACCAGCAGCAAGAGGGTCTAAGAATCTTGATCCAATAGTTCCAATACCTGATATGGTAGGCATTATAGGATCAAGTGCTGTTCTTAATTTTCCTGCATCTTCTGGAATATCAAAAGGTCTGGGTTCTACCCCAAACATTTTAGATGTAACATCTTCTGTTGCTTGTTGAGGATTAAGACCGGGAATTAAATTAAGGCCCATGGTGGGTAGATTTGCTATGCCAGAAGTTATATCTCTTCCTACTTCACGCCAGTTAACTGGTTCTGGTGGAACGATCTGTCGTTGACCGGGAAGAGGAGTGCCTTGCCCAACTAAAGGGGTTTGTGCCTGACGAGCAGTCTGTACATCTGCAATTACATTTCTAGGAATCTGACCATCTTGAGCTATAGGAACTTGAGTTCCATATTTTTGTGCTAGTTGTGGAAAGTTTTCAAGTTGCCTTGACCACCATGCTTCTGCTTTACGTCTATCTTCTGGAGACATGATGTACCTCTAGTACATAAATCTAGTAGATGGATTATACCTACCCTGTCTTCCTCGTTGACCGGGAGTTGTATTCTGGTAGTACATCTGAGTAAAAGGCATTTCATCTAGGTAGTCTTTAAACCCACCTAGTGTTCCTTCTTCTTTTGTAGAACTACCAAGTTCCCCAAGATACCTATTCCAGACGTTACCATATTGTCCTCTCCAGTAATTCTGTTGGGCAGGAGCAAAGCCCTCTTGACTACTAGTAGTAAATGGTGACGAGCTGAAGTAAGCCCATTGGGGGTTCTCAGCAAGTAAAAAATCTTCCCAGCCTGTGGGCATTAAACCATAGCCCCAAATCTATTGCCACTAAGACCACCTAGGTATCCTAGGAATCCAGTTGGGCCTGTAACTCCTGATTGAGCACCTGTAGTCATATAGCGATCATAAAGATTGCCTAATGTACTCTGTACTGCTCTACCAGCATATCCACCAACAGGGCCACCGCCACCATAATATCTAGCTAATGCCATGGCCTGTACAGCCTGTGGGTCTTGCATCGCATAAGCCATACCCGGATTAGATGCTGCCATAGTTTCCCAATCACCTGATCCCACTCCAGCTTGACCCATAGCTAAAGCTTGGTTATATCCTCCTGATATATCTGGTATACCTACTCCACCAGTAGGAGCTTGTCCAGCAGGTAGTCCTTGTCCTTCATACCAGTCAGCAAATCCTGCACCAGTACCAAGTCCTGTTGTACCTCCACCATATCCGCCCAGTAAGTACCTACCAAAAGTAGGTGCGAACTGACGCTGTGCCATCTGACCATACCTAGGGGTATAGTAGTTAGGCATAGCTGTAGACATTAATGATGTATATTGTTGTTCTGGACTATACTCACCAAATACAGGTGACCAATCGTCCCATGTTCCGGGTGCCATATTATTTGCTCCTTGATCAATTAAACCTAAATCACCACCAGCAGACATATCTACTGATCCATTACCATTATCGTTTCCATTACCACCAAGCACAGATGTTAAATCGTCTACGTCCCCACTTGTTGGCCCAGTATTTGTAATTGGTTGTACAATACCACCAGATGTAACAACTGGTTCATTTACTACTACAGATGAAGGATTGTCAGGACTAATATTTTGGATACCTGAAACTGGCGTAGATGATGGAGGGACATACACCCATCCAACACCATCCCACCTATAGGTATCATCACCGAATTGTTGTAATGTTCCAACTGGAGTAGCCATTATCCAAACCTTTCAGGATTCAACTTAATCAAGTTATCTAAAAACTTGATAGTAGTATTAGCACCACCATATCTTATTGTATCCGCAGCAGTTCTATCATAGATATCTTCTAAAGAACTGGCAACTGCTCTATTAGCATAAGAACTCTGCACAGGTTTACCTGCATGGTATCTAGCTAATGCTAACGCAATTGCATTTCTTTTACCTGCACTACCTGTTTCAGTTAATGCTTCTGCCATTACAGGGTTCCCTGTGGCAATTTGTTCTGCTGCATCAGGATCAGTGCCACCACTACTTGCTTGAGATGATACATATCCTGTTAATTTTTCCCATGATGGTGCGAGTTTATTCCAGTCTAATGGAGTATATGTTTCTGGTCTTACATCTTCTAAAAATGCACCGTATGTGCGTCCTGCTTGAGGAGCACCAAATCCAAAGCCAGACTGCTGTAGAAGATGAGCACCAAGTAATGGTCTATATTGCCTACCTAAAGAAGAACCCATTCCTCCATAGTAATCAGGAACATTGGTAGCACCATACGCCTCAAACATTTCCGCAGGAGATTCAGTCCCCTGATATTCAGGAAGCCCCATAGGCTGTCCAGTAGTTAACTGTTCTGGTATCTGTGATGTCATTATATTTGTAGGGTTTAAGTCTGGATTTTGGAAACGAGTAGCTTCAATATCCATAGAAACAGGAGCACCTTCTCCTGAAACCATTCTAGATTCAAAGTCACTATCTGATTCTGTTAATCCCTGTGGATCACCAAAACTTTGGATATACTGATTAACAGTATTGTTAACCTGACCAATGATAGACATGTCACCTTGTTCAAATCTTGCTTTGGAATTTGGATCCATTCCAGATATAACAAAGGCTTCTAGTCTTTGATCTCTTGCAACAGTGTCCCCTTCCTGATTCCATTCATCTCTTATTATATCTAGTTCTGATCTAGCAGATTCTACGACAGAGATTGGATCAGGGTCTCCATCAGGTTTATCTCCCCATGCTCCTTCCCGATCAGTACCAGTAAAAAGAGGAGATGTTTTCTTGGCTGTATCATGTATTTTGCTGAAGTTAGGCATACCTCCCCACGGTATATTACCAATCTTTTCCCAGTTAGGCATACCTCCCCACGGTATATCAGGCAAACCTGCTGCCAGTACCTGTTGAGCAGGTGGGTTCATAATATCCTCACTTGGTATATCACCAGTTCCCATCATGGGCAAAGGATCAAAATTCACTTCTCCTGTTCCATACATAGTTGCATCTTGTAATAACATATCTTGATTTATGTCATTGTATGCAGATGCTAATTGATCTCTAGTAACTCCAAGATTTTCTGAATACGAATCAAATAAAGATTCATCTACAGTACCCGGAGAAAAATTAAATAAAGCCTGTGCCCCTATTCCAGAAGTTAATCCTGTTGTATCAGATTCTATTGATTCCATAGATAGCGTATCTTGCAATGCCATATCGGCAGCAATCATAGGATCACCGGTCATTTGAAAGTGTTGTTCAAATGCTGGTATATCTTCAAATGGGGGTGGGCCACCCATCATTGTTTCTAGTCTTAATCCCTGTTCCCTATCAGCATCACGACCTTCAAACAGATCGACCATATACATAGGGTCGCCTCCAGACTTCATAACAGACTGGACTAGGTTTCCAAATATTCCGGGTAGGTTATCTCCTATTGCCACTGATTATCCTCCCGGCCCGACAAGGCCAATATTTCCTAATCGTGTTGCATCACTCTGTGCTCCCGGCCTAGGTTGTCCCGGTGGCACATTAGGCCCAGCTTGTGGCGTAGGTGCAGGAGGTGGCATTCCACTCATCATAGCTGGAGGAGCTACTCCCGGTGGTACTCCCGGTGGGCCACCGGGTGGTGGAGCACCCGGAGGCATCGGAGGCAATGCACCAGCGGATGGGGCTGGCGGTACTCCACCACCAAGACTTTCTGACAACATCTTAGCCTTACTCAACATTACTGCCATCAATTCACCAAGGTAAAATTGAGCAAGATCATCTCGTCCCTGCTTCATAGCTGCCTGATATAAACTCCATAGCCCTGCCTCTGGCAAGGTTCTTTCTGCAATTTGTTCCTTAATTGCATCGTCTGTCTGGTCAGCATCCTGAACGCCGAGTATGTTGTCCCTGATCCAAAGATCAGGCATGAGTGGTGTTGGGCCTTCTCTAGCAATCTGTGCCATAGAGTACTTAGACATATCGTCTTGAGGTAGTCTGGCGACTATAGATATCTCTATAGAACCGCCCTCTTTGACTCTCTCAGGTGTAATTGTTTCTGAAAAATACATCCTGTTGTTATCACGACCCGATAACTCCATAGAAGTGAAAGCTCCACTGGAGTACTGGTCACATAAAAGATTACATATCTGCATATAGGCGTGTTCCAACGCCTCAATCCGTGGGCCTAATACAGATTCTACGCCCTGCCTTAGAGTATTTATAGCAAATCCAGATAGCTGGAATTGCAGCTCCCCATATACTGAGTGTGGTATTGAACCACGTTGCAACTCTCCTGATACCATCCCCATATAAACACCAGTTTCTCTGGCTACTTCTAACAATCCTAGGGGTTTTACCTCTTCTCCCTGTGCTAGGGATATCTCAGTTCCTTCTTTGTAAGGGTCTTCTTCCAGTGTCTTCTGACCATCTCTGGAAGTTATTACTATTCCTTGCTTGCGTGACCTTGCGGTAAGCTCAAGCATTGTAGACATCATGAAGTTATGCTTTTCGTATAACTCTCTTGTAGATTTAAATACTGATTCACCATAGTCCTCGACTGTATCTTCTATCGATGACCACTCCAGTGACTGGATTAATGGGTTAGCACCTACTGGGCCTAGGAATACCGGGACTCCAGTACCTCCATGTGCTGTTCTTTTCTTGATATATCTATGTGGTATAGCTACATAGTTATCTTCACGATCATAAAAGTCATAAACTTCTATCCCATCTTCATCCATTCTTTCATCACCAAGTTTGACATTGTACTGGGATTCTATTTCATGTCTGGTTTTTTTAACCTTGTAACATGCCCATGACATCCCATCACCATCTGTTCCCCAGTATGTGTGCATCGGATCCCATGGTGTAATGTCAATGAATGTATCACTGTCATCTCTTTTAACAAGTAGTGCTCTACCTGCATACCAACCACGAAGAGTTGTATACCATGACAGTTGATCCTGTAAGCATGGCTGAAGTCTTTTCATAAGACGTTCATTGGCAGACTTTAAGGCTCCAATGATAAATCTTTCTTTATCGTTATTAACTTCTCTGGAGTTTCGTGGATTACCAGCAGGAGGTATACGAACAATCATGTCCGATCCTGCCAGCCAAGATATTATCTTGTCCGCATATGTCTGCGGTTCGTTTGAAGTATACGATTGATACCCATCTCCAGCATCAAATGGTGACAATCTATACAGATTATGATCAGCATCCATGCGAGATCGGAGTGGTTCAGTAGCATCATAATGTGAATCTACTAAACTAATAATATCTTCTACTTTTCTTCTAGCCACCTACCACCTCTTAACTTTAATAAACGAGTTGTTGCGTAAATGACCGTATCCAAATCTATCTACAAGCCCATAAACTACGGCTTTAACGCCATGGTTGTATTTATCTTCGGGAGTCTCTCCCACTATATTACCATCTCGATCAGTTCTCCAGCGATAGGCTTGGGTTTGTCCTGTAAATGGATTTGGTTCTGCCCCAAACTCTGACAGAATCCCACGACAACTTGGGTTAAATATTATTTTTGGCATGTTAGAAAGAGGATCGGGCTTTAAAAATGACTTCAGTCTTTCAGTTCCCTCGTTAATTCTAACTTTCTGAGCAGCAAGATATACCCCAGTTTCCTCTAACCATATTTCTGCTGGGGCAGACATAGCCTGATGCTGGTATCCAGCTATGTCGATTACCCCACCTTGGACATCTTTCCACCATGGTCGGGACTTTGCAATGTCGATCATCTCTGTTGTAATAAGGTTTTGTTCGTATATCTCGTCTATTACACATATCTGACCATTGATATCCTGTACTACTTCTACTGCATAACCACCAGCATAACCGGGGTCTATCCATAAATAAACAGGATCACCTGCTGACCACTTGGCTTCATCACTGATATGTATGTCAGGCCTGAACTCTCCGAATACTAATCCCTGTGGTGGTGTAGGTATACCTTCAATACGCTCCATAAAGAAGTCGTCAGAGGCTACAGCTTGAAGCCTGAGTATCTCAGGGTCTTGCCTACCACCGGGATATAAGTACTGATTAGAATAGCTAGGCAGAGAAAACGACTGTTCATCATCTCCACCATGTTGCCATTGCTGAAATAACTGTGGATACCACCCCAGTGAACCTTCAAATGTACCACCAAGGAACATCCACCCACGCTTTGGAGCACACCTACCTCGTAATCTATGGAAGGTTTCAAGGTCTAACTGGCTAGCCTCACACCCAATAATGCCATTAGGTGCTCTCATAGCCAGAGTTCTTGGGTCTTTAGCTGACTTGGTTTCTATTCTAGTACCATCAGCCAGTACAATTCTGCCGGGGTCAACTCGTTTAGTTACTTCAGCCAGTACTCCCAGTGCTGCAAAGTCCTGTGTTAGGTACTCAAACTCAGCTCTAGTCCTTTCATAGTCAGCAGCTACCAGCCAATATAGTCCAGCTTCATCAGTTTCTAGGAATCGTGACACCAGATACTTGGAAGCCACCATAGATTTACCAGCTTGTTCACCACCAGCTACCAATATGAAACGCTTACGGCAGTTGAGTATTGGTTCCTGTTTCTCTGTTGGATTAAAATCCAACTTAGAGAAGATGTAATCTGTTACATCTGGATTAATCTCTGTTGTCATCAGATTCCATCTGCCTTGAGAGTATCTTTTCTACCTCATCTATAGCTCTTTTTTTAGCAGAATCTTCTTCAACTGTTTCTTTTTTACCACTACGTAACTCTTCCTGCATGTTTCGTAGCTTTTTAAGTTCTGCCATGAACTCTTTTGCAGCATCACCACCAGTAGAGCTGTCACGTTTAAAGTATTCTGGCACAAATGCATTAAGATATGACATAAGTAGTACAGGATTATCTCTTGGCCCCTGCCCCCTAATCCTTTCCAGTGCTAAATCCTGTAAAGATTCTCTAAATATTTCCCAAGCAACATTTTTTTTCTCTTTAAAATTATAAATATTGTTCTCAATCCAGTTGTAATAAGTAGATCGAGCAACATTTGCAGCCTTACAGGCACTGAGTACAGTACCTACTTGACCAAACGCAGTAAGCCAAGCGTCCTGTGAGGCTTTTGTTTCATCCTTACTCTTTCTCATTCTTTATTCCTTTATTCATAAAGACGATCATATAGCGTCAACCCTCCCCTTGCTGGAGTAGTATAAGCAAGAGTTCCAGTTCTTAGATATGGATCAGCCATCCACGGTGATAGATTAGGAATTCCCCTTTCTGTCCAGAGAGGATTAATCCTATTACCAAACTGATCGTACTTAGCAAACTCTTCTGTTAAGTTTACAGGTTTGCCAGTATTAGGATTGAACACGTTAGGGTTTACTTTCAATCTATTAAAAGCTATATCCTTCTCCGTAAAATGTTTACCTAAGTGTCCGAATGGTGAAGCATAATCAGGTTCAAACAATCTAATATTTTCTTTGGGTATACTCCATGGTGTTGCGTAGTCAATTGTTGATGGGTCAAGTAAAGCTTCTGTGTCAGAACCTAAAGATGACATAGGTTTACCAGTTACTTCAAATGCCTCTCTTTCCGCATATGTCATTTTTTGACCTGTTAGTGGATGATTAACCCACGTAGTGACTGGTTCTTCACCCGGTTTTGGGCTTCTATATCCTGTAACCTCTTCGTAATAATCGGTTCCTGATGGGTTGTATCGCTTTTCCTTTATTGGTACTTGCCCATATCTATAATCTGTTTCAGGCAAATCTTTTACTATTTCCTTTGGCATAGGCTTCATAAAATATTGATCAGAACCTTTATTGAGATCGGGAAATTTAATTCCCTGATATACCGATGTCCCTAATTCTGGCTGGTGTGTGTACCAATTTTTGGAAACAGTTGGATATCCATCCCAAGAAGGAGCAAATCCCAAGCGTAGATAAGAATGGGTAGGGTCTTCGACTCCCCTAAACTTCCCTGTTTTCCTTAATAGCGTCTTGAGTGGGGCAGTACCAGCTTTGCTTGTACCTACAGTAAGCAGATCGGCAGCATCAAGCCCCAATGATATTGCTCTTTCTATTGGCCCCATCTGTTCCCAGTTAGCAGCAGTTCCTACTACAGGCACAAAATCCAATAGAGGGTTTTGCATACTAAATTCAAATCGATCCCCACGATCCTTACGACTTACAGGAGGGACGACTTGAGGAGTTGGTGAGGTGAATGCCTGAAAAGGATTTTCAGAGGCAGGGGCAATGTGTCCGGGTTTATGTGTCATCTACAACTCTTTAGGCTGACACTTACGGTGCCAGTTCATTCGATAACCTAAATGGAATATCGGCTGTCCCTTCTTAATATCACCACATCCTGTCAGGTAAGAAAAGTAACAGGGACTGTCAAAGTCAGCCAGTAGCCTTTCCTTTTTTCTGGTCATCTACCATTCTCCTCAACCCGTGGCACGTACTCACCACCGTAATAGGAGCGGCCTGATGTATCCCAAAACAAACGCTTAGGCATGCATTCCACCTCATGCACATCACGGAACATCCGCACGGCAAGGCTTTTCACACATTTGGCATGCATCCATAGATGGTAGCCATTGCTACTCCACAAAACAGCCAGAGGCCATACCCTTTTATAACAGTAAAAACACTCGGCTTCCCTGAGTTCTTCCCCGTACATCTCTGAGTCAGGCTTGATAACACTCATCTCTGCCTCCTTTAACTAACCATCACTCTGTAACACATCCTTCGACAGCGCAATGATACCTGCAACACAGCCGACAGTCACCTCGGTCATTCCAAGACTCATTCCCACAATGGCAATTATGCCAAGCAGCACGATGGAAAGGAATATCTGGGGTCTTAATTTTCCTATAAACTTTTCCATTGGACTATCTTGCCTCCTAGAGAGTCCGCTAAATACAGTCGGTCTTTCTTCATTTATTTCAACATCATACAGTATCTGACAGTAAGAGTGTTTCACTCCCTTATATACCCCCTAAAGGGGTATAAGGGTGAAACACAACTGTCTTACTTTCACTGAAACAGAAGAAATTTCAGTGAAACAGAGGGGTTGTTTCGGAGAAATTTCAAGATGTTTCTTTGAAACAGAACGTGATCAGAACGATCTTTTAGCAAAAAAATTCTGTCAAGGGTATAAGCACTCTTAGAGAGAGAAAGCCAAGCTATGCCCCCTTCGGCCTCAGTCCAGCCGAACCGCCAGCAGCTTCGCTGCTGACTTTTCCAGACCGATCTGACCGCAGACAGCTTCGCTGTCTGACCTGATCTCCTTTTTCAGGTGTCCAGAATGTTGATTATCCTTCCTGTCGTGCCTAGGATTTGACATCGGCCGTCTTACTACGTAAGATAGGCAGCGGAGGCCAGCTCTACCCGAAGGGTAAATCCAAGAGCTGAAATGGGACTACGTCCCAACTAATCGGCGAGTCTATCGCCACAAACACAAGCTGCCCCGAAGGGGCAAGGAGAAGAAAATGGGAACAGCAAAAACAGTCGAGAAGGTACAGCACAACTCAACCCCGAAGGGGTTGAGGGGGACACTGTTCGTCAAGTGGGTTGAGGGTAGAGAGTTACTACGTAACTCTAAGAAATTCGCCACTATCGCTGACTGGGAGCCAGCTAGTACCGTAGGTACTAGGGTTGTCTACGACAACGAGTTCGAGGAGTACTGCGTTTATGTTTACATAAACGAAAAACGCTACTTTCCAGCCGACCACTTCGAGACTGACAAGAGCGAAGCTCTTGCAGCAGCCGAGAGAATCCGAAGCTGTGACTCCTTCGGAGTCAAGGTCAAGGCCAAGAAAACTTCCCCGAAGGGGAAAGCGAAGACCAAAGCCAAGGCCAAATCGTCACCGAAGGTGACGAAGTCCAAGAAATCCAAGGCCAAGTCCACACCGAAGGTGTGGATCAGCAAGCTGGAAATTTTCAAGGACACTTACCCAGATTCCCCTTACAGGGGAAAGTGGACAACGGTAGTCACGATGTCCAACGGTGACAACGGCGAGACTAGCTACGCTAGTACCAAGCGAGAAGCCATCGAGGCAGCTAGTAACAGCGGAGCTGTTCCGACTGGAAAACATGCAGCTTCGCTGTATGTCCAAGTCGCCAAGACTGGAGAGATGAAGCCAATGGGTTACAAGCTAATTAAATAAGTCACCCCGAAGGGGTGAAGGAGAAGAAAACATGAACGACAACCCATACAGTGCACCGAAGGTGCAGTACGACAAGGCCACTCAGAGCTGGACATCGGACATACCCACCGAAGGTGGGATTGATCCGAAGAAAGGCGAGTTGCTCAGCTTCGGCAATGGCAATTCAAAGCTGAAAGCTTTGAGAAAAGCAGCAGCAGCGGAGCTGGAGATACCAGAGTCTAGGGTAAGAGTACTTACCCTGACACTGCCAGCAGGTTGGAGCTGTCCCGGAGCGAACGAATGCTTAGCATTCGCCGATCCAGTGACTGGCAAAATCTGGGATAGTCCTGAACTAAAGTTCAGGTGTTTCGAGGCTAGTGCTGAGAGATACGAGAACGTCAGGCAGCAAAACTGGCACAACTTTAACTTACTACGTAAGTTAATTGGAGAAAATGCAGCGTATGCTATCGCTGCACTGATCCTCGCTAGCATCAAAGATGCTACGAAGAAGTTCAAGCCTGATGACGTAGTCATCATAAGAATTCATGTCGGCGGTGACTTCTACAGTACGAAGTACTTAGAAGGCTGGGCTATGGCCCTTCGGGCCACCACCCTGCCACAAAACCAGCCGATGCCTAGAGTTATAGGCTACGCCTATACCAAGTCACTGCACCACGTAGCAAAGCTACGTCAGGCATGGCAGCCACTGCCTGAGAACTTCGTTCTCACAGCCAGTGAAGGTGGGAAGTACGACCACCTGATCCAGTCCCTAAAGGGACTGAAGGTTGCCAAGGTGGTGTTCAGCCCAGAGCAAGCCCAGTCCGAAGGACTGGAGATAGACCATGACGATAGTCATGCAGTGTTCGGCAAAGAGTCCTTCGGACTCTTGATACATGGGACACAGCCGAAGGGCAGCCAGTCAGCCAAAGCCCTCTCTAGCCTAAAGGCTAGGGGGGTGGACTCTGGGTATTCGAATTAACACTAGCCGAAGGCTAGGAAGGAGGTTGCTTATGGTCAATATGACCCTCAACTAGGTCGAACATACAAGCCGTCCCGAAGGGACGAACAATGGAGAAATTAGTAATGGAATTACTACTTACCGTAGCCGACTATAGCGATGATGAAATCAGGCGTGTCGAAGACACAGTGACTAGGCTGGGGGACTCACTGAAGTCTCTAGCTATTGTGAAGGGCGAGTTCCGTATCGTAGATACGAATGGCACTGAATGTGCAGTCGTAACAACGCACCACTACACCACAGACTCCTTCGGAGTCACGACACATGAGACAGAATATCGAGTACTGTGGGGATATACGGTCGAAGACCGTAAGGAGTGGTCTGAATATTTAGATCGTATCCCTGACTACAAAACGAGGTTCGATAGCTTCGGCTCAGACAGGACACCGATCATACGACAGGGAACATTCATGAGGATGTTTGTCAGAGGTGACGTAGTCACATTCGATGGAGTCACTACCAAACCAGCTAAGATTCTGGATCACACTGATACTCACATCACACTCAAGCACCAAGGCCAGAGTTACTGGGCAGCTCGTGGAATACAGGGCTACGCCCCTGCTGAGATCAAAGTGTATGACACTACCCAAGCTGAGCACAGGATAAATGAGCAGGGGAATGTCAGCTACGCAGGAAATTTCCCAGTCAAAGCTAGCTGGGTGGTGAAAACTTCAGACCCAAGGCATGTGGCTTGCAGAGCCTGTAAAAAACCACAGTCTTAGACTGTTTCACTACTCCTCCTCCTAAAGGAGGAGTAGTGAATACCAGCTGTAATTTAAAACAAAGGAGGTGCAGTAAAAATATTTCTTTGACATCACCCTAAAGGGTGTGGTTTAATTACCTTGCGTTGTGCATTTGCACAGCGATTACTAGTTACTTTGGAGAAGTAAAATGAGAGCGATTGAACTGGAGAATCTAGAGATAGATCAGCTACGAAAGCTGGCTAAGACACATAAGCTGCCGACCAAGATTAAATCGAAGATTGTCTTGGCACTGGCTGACTGTGAATGCAAGCCATGCGGTGGGATAAGTGAGACCCCAGCGAGGATAGTGGTCAACTCACCGAAGGTAGAGTCAGCACCACAGTCACCGCCTGAACAGGGCGAGTCAATCATCTGGCCCGATGTGCCGAAGGCAACGTCCGAGGTGAACGGTGACTACGTCACCCCACCATGGCTGGAAGAACTCGATGCTGCTGCCATGATTGGACACGTTGAGTTGATGGGCCCAGCAGGTAGCGGTAAGACTCTAGCTATACATCACCTCGCAGCGAAGCTAGGCAAGAACCTAGCAGTGGTAACTGCTGACGGTGGACTCAGGAAGCGTGACCTAGTAGGTCAACGAGAGTTGATAGCTGGCTCGACTGTCTTCACAGCAGCAGAGTTTGCTACTGCTGCGAAGCAGGGAGACTGGGCCTTGATCGATGAGGCCAACATGGCAGAGCCAGAGGCTATGTCATTCATCAACGGTATGACTGACCGCCCTGCTCAAGTGGGGTCTACCTTTCAGGTAGCTGGTCAGACAATCGAGGTACACCCAGACTTCAGGTGCTTCATGACTAGGAATCCCAACTACGTTGGTACTAGGCGAATGAACGAGGCACTGCGTGACAGGTTCTGGTCTATCGAAGTGCCTCCCCTTTCAGGGGAATCACTGGCTGCCATGTTCAAAGCACATGGCATGGCGAAGACATTCATTAACGATGCAGTGTTCCTGACTGACACCCTCTACAAATCATGGAAGGATAACCGTATTGGTTACCAGATATCCCCCCGAAGGGGGCTGGCTGCTGCCAAGATGGCATCCGCTATGAAGTCACGCAGATCAGTCGTGGGATTCAGAGAACTTATGAGGAAATCTATCCTCACTAAGATCGATGCCCAGCATGACATAGACGCAGTTGATGTCATCATCAAGACTGCATGGCGAGCACTCAGTATAGACCCAGATGCCAAAGCAGAATAAAAAAATAAAAAAATATTTTTTGGAGATAAGTTATGACTAAGACTGACAGACGAATAAAGATCAGGGAAAACCAGACACCGAAGTTTAAATTACAGGAGGCAAACTAGTATGGCTAAGAATGATGGAGGATACAGGAAGGTAAGTTCAGGAAGGATTAACTACCGTAGTGGTAGTCGTGGGATGAGTGAGAGAACTTTCCTCAAACAAACTACCAAGAAAGAGTTCACCGATATGTATATCAGGACACGTGTCAGGGGTATTCTTGATCCACTTCGCCAGCATGAGAACAAAGACCTGTGTATGCAGATTGTGAAGCTGGCAGAGGATGAGTTAAAGGGCATGACTAAAGCTGAGATAGATCAGCTCTGGGAATCAGCAAGGGAAGCTAACTCTGAAGATGCCAATCAGGGTTACGTTGCTGCTGTAGATAAACTTACATTAAAGTCAGCATCGGTATTACTGGATGCCCTGTACTCAGCAACCAAGGCCAAGGAAAGGGCTGACCTAGATGACGGTGAGTTACTGGATGATCCAGTCAACCTCATCGTAGATGGGCAGGGCTGGGGTGATGAGACTAAGGGACGGCTGGAGGTACGCAAGCACTTGAACTTGGCGGTGGATGACTCTGGCTCTACTCATATGCCAGAGACAGGCTTCTGTTCACGAGCCATGGGTAAGATTACTAACAGCCTATTACTCCAACTGTGGACTGCAGGTAAGCAGTATCCATACCTGACATATGATGCCTTCACGTTCAATCGTATTACCCAGCAACACACTGGAGAGTATGGTCGAGAGGCAAGGAAGGAGATGGCATTCAAGTATCTTCAGAATATTACTGTAGATGACCCATTAAAAAGCGATGCGATCCAGACTAACCTCGCTCCCCTACTTGAGCAGATGTACAACAACGAGGTAAGGCGAAACAAAATAGGTGAGCCTCGTATCGATATCATCCTCTGTGATGGTGAGTTTGAAAGTGCCAGAGATTTTAAACAGGCAGTGGAGTGGCAGCGTAGGCGTGGCCCTAACGTCACCACCTATGTCCTCAACCTAGTACCTGAAGAGATGGACAACAACCTTCCTTTACCCCATGAATTCAGGGTAGTCCCAGTGAATTGCATTGTGGACAGGATGGGCAGGAAAGAAGTGAACGATCAGGTGCTGGCACAGGTACTGAATCGGATCGTAATACAGGAGGTGAGCAGCATTAATTAATTCGGGATTCCCTCCTGCTCTAGGGCAGGGGGGGAATAAAAATAAAAATATTTTTTAATTTGGAGAACAGTTTAAATATGGATGATCGATATAAAAGTATGAAGAAAGCTGACTTAATCCATGCCCTTGAAAGAAATGAGGAGGAACAAAAGAAATTAAGACATGCATTGGCTGGGCTATACAGTGCGATGAGTCCTCAGTATGAAATGCAGAGGATAGATAGCGAAGGCTTGGGAACATTCAAACCT
>Ga0098044_1000327_pt1 | contig 25344 bp, 34 predicted proteins | sample 10_taG_FD_75053 | JGI IMG/M metagenome (GOLD analysis project Ga0098044, IMG submission 75053) | Marine viral communities from the Subarctic Pacific Ocean - 10_ETSP_OMZ_AT15264 metaG | ecosystem: Environmental > Aquatic > Marine > Oceanic | place: Pacific Ocean | collected 2015-01-16 | reverse complement strand
CAAACGATTCGTATTGTACCTACGCCCGATGGCGATCCCTTTAAGGAACATTGGTTCCACTACAACGTTGGCAACAATGCTGGCTTTATGTGTCCGAAGAAAAACTTCGGTGATGACTGCCCAGTTTGTAGCTTTGTAGATTCGCTTTGGAAAGAAGCGAACAAGGGTGACGAGGAGAGCAAGAAGCTCGCTCGTGACATGGGTGCGAAACAACGTTTCTTCTCTCCTGTTTTGGTTCGAGGTGAGGAAAAAGAAGGTATTCGTATCTGGGGCTATGGAAAGAAGGCTTACGAGTCTCTTCTCCAGTTAGTTCTGAATCCTGATTACGGTGATATCACTGATCCCGATGCAGGTACTGACCTTAACATTCGTTATGGCAAGCCAGCCGGTGCTCAGTACCCACAGACTGATATTATGCCTGCTCGTAAGGTTTCTAAAATCTGTCCAGACATTTCTACGGAAGAGTGTAAGAAACTTCTAGATACCTTGCCAGACATTGATACTTTGTTTGAGCGTCAGGCAACTGCCGACGTGCAGAAGAAGTTGGACGAATATTTTTCGGATGATGAATCAGCCGAGGACCGTTCCAGCGAGTCTGTTAAATACAATGAAGCAGCCAAATCAAAAGCTACTTCCAGCGTTGAAGAAGCATTCGCTGATTTGACACAGTAATAATAAGCGCAGGGGGGCATGGCTTCACAGATGCCCCATTACTACGATTGGAGAATACAGTGAGCAAGTCGAAAGACAATAAAGCAGGTAAAGTCTCAATTGCTGATATGCGAAAGCTTATTAATAAAAAGGCTGGTAGCAATGTCGCATTTTCACTTAACGATAAAAATCCTACACAAGTCGATGAATGGATTCCCACCGGCTCTAGATGGCTAGACTCAATTGTTTGTAGGGGGAAACTAGCTGGTATCCCGGTTGGCAAAGTCTCAGAAATTGCTGGACTGGAGTCCACAGGTAAATCATATATGGCAGCACAGGTGGCAGCCAACGCTCAAAAGATGGGAATTGATGTTGTTTACTTTGATTCTGAATCAGCAATTGATCCTACGTTTTTGGCCAATTGCGGGTGTGACGTAGACAAGATTCTATATGTACAGGCGAGTAGTGTCGAGTTTGTGTTGGAAACAATTGAAGAACTATTGGGTGCCAATGAAAATAAAATGCTATTCGTTTGGGATTCGGTAGCACTAACTCCAAGTAAGGCAGATATTGAGGGTGACTTTAACCCACAGTCTTCAATGGCAGTTAAACCCAGGATTCTATCAAAAGGTTTGGCAAAGCTTGTTCTGCCGATCGCTAACTCAAATTCAACACTGTTGTGTTTGAACCAACTAAAAACAAATATTACGTCTAATATTGCAGAGGCTCTCACAACTCCATATTTTACTCCAGGTGGCAAGGCACTAAACTATTCTTATAGTTTGCGTATCTGGCTCACTGGTCGTAAGGCAAAGGCATCTTTTGTGTTAGATGATAAAGGTTATCGGATTGGCTCAGAAGTAAAAGTCAAATTAGAAAAGTCACGCTTTGGTACACAGGGTCGTTTGTGTGCATTTAAAATATTGTGGGGCGAAAACATTGGTGTTCAGGATGAAGAAAGTTGGCTTGAGGCTATAAAAAGTTCCGAAAGTATTTCCTCTGGCGGCGCATGGTATACTTTAAAATATAAAGATGGTTCATCGCAGAAATTTCAGGCCAGCAAATGGACCGAGATGCTGCAAGATGAGAAATTTAAAAATAGAATTATGGAACTAATGGATGAAGAAGTAATTTTAAAATTCGATAGCAGAAGCGGTGAAGCTTCAACTTATTATAATGTGGATGAAGAACTTCCAAATGGTAACGCGCTAGACTTAGCAGATGATCAAGAAGAAAAAGTAAAAGCTTAATACAGCGCGTTTGTGTGTTGACAAGAAGCCCCAAGTGTTTTACAATAAAGCACTTGGGGTTTTTTAATAGGAGAGAAATATGAAGCTGGAGGACACACCAAAAAGATTATTAATCGTAGATTCCTTAAATATGTTTTTTCGAGCATACATTGTGGATCCTAGCGTATCGGAGAATGGCGAACCCATCGGTGGTCTTAAAGGCTACTTTAAAATACTCCAGAAGTTACTGAGAGAGACTAAGCCAGACAAAGTTATTATTTGTTGGGATGGACCAGGAGGTTCACAAAAACGCAAGCAGATGGTCAAAGGATATAAAGAAGGGCGGAAGCCTCTTAGGTTAAATCGTAATATAGATTTGTTGGACAACAATGCACAACTAAAAAATCAGGTCTATCAACAAACTAGGATCGTAGAATATATTAATCAAACTCCTATTATCCAGTTGATGCTGGAGGGTGTTGAAGCAGACGATATTATTTCTTTTGTGGTAAATGACCAGAGACATAAAGGTTGGCAAAAAGTAATTGTATCGAGTGACAAAGATTTTTATCAGTTGTGTGACGACGAAACAATAATATATCGACCGATTCAAAAAGAAGTATTAAACAAAAATAATGTAATTGAAAAATTTAATATTCATCCAACTAATTTTGCTTTAGCGAGAGCTATCGCTGGAGACAAATCGGATAATTTGAAGGGTGTTGAACGAGTGGGATTACCAACGGTCGCGAAAAGACTACCCTTTCTGAAAGAGGAAAAGACATATACTATTGGAGATGTATTTGACTATTGCAAAGAGCAGGAAAGTAGTATAAAAGCATATGAGAATATTGTGGACCAAATAGATGTTGTCACAACAAACTATCAAATGATGCAGCTATATACTCCTAGTATCTCGATTCAGGGAAGAAATAAAATTAAATGGACCTTAGATGAATTTGATTATTCATATAATAAAACTCAATTTTTAAAGATGACAGTTGAAGATGGTTTTGGTTCTGGCGACTGGACTAGTTTGTTCAGTTCGTTAAAGGACATATGTATCAAAAATAAGACGGAGAAGAAATGACAGAGATAGCAAGTTTTAGTAAATACGGAAAGAAATTTCAGGAAAATTTAATTCAGGTTATCCTAGATGATCGACCTTTTGCAGATCAGATATTTGAAGTTTTGGATACCAGCTTTTTAGAGCTTAAATACCTCAAGAGCTTTGTTCAGCTAATTAAAGGCTATCGTGAAAAGTATGGTTCACATCCTTCGCGGGATACCATGCTTACCATTCTAAGGGCTGAGATTGACGATGAAGACGAGTTAATTCAGAAGCAGATGAGGGATTACTTCACTCGTATTTGTAGCTCCGAAACCAACGTCGAAGGCGTGGACCACATTAAAGAGGTAGCTTTGGATTTCTGCAAGAAGCAGAAGCTCAAAGAGGCTATGATCAAAAGTGTCAAACTCATCCAGTCTTCTTCATATGAAGAAATTAGCAAGATTATTAATGATGCTTTGAAGCTTGGTGTTGATAATAATATTGGGTATGAGTATCTTAAAGACTTTGAAGAAAGGTTTATGATCAAGGCCCGGAATCCAGTAGGAACTGGGTGGAAAATTCTTGATAGTCTTACTAAAGGTGGTATTGGACGAGGTGAGTTGGGTGTAGTCATCGCCCCCACAGGTGCTGGTAAATCTATGGCGCTAGTACACCTTGGAGCACAGGCTATATTAGATGGTCTAACAGTCGTACATTATACGCTAGAACTACAGGAAACCGTAGTGGCTACTCGTTATGATAGTTGTATTACTGGTATTGATTTGAACGAGATCTATGGTCGTAAAAAAGATGTACATGAACAAATAAAAAATTTAGATGGAAAGCTTATTGTTAAAGAGTATCCAACTAAATCTGCCTCAACTCAAACGCTTCGGAATCACTTGGAAAAGCTCAAACGTCGAGGAGAAAACATTGACATGATCATCGTTGATTACGGTGATCTGCTGCGACCAATAAGATATTTAAAGGAGCGAAGAAACGAACTAGAATCTATTTACGAAGAGCTGCGAGGAATGGCACAAATTTTTGAATGCCCAATCTGGACAGCCTCTCAAACTAATCGTTCAGGATTAAACGCGGAAGTGATTACTATGGAGTCTATTTCAGAAGCTTTCAATAAGTGTTTTGTTGCAGACTTTATTTTTACAATCTCTAGAACAATCGAAGACAAGGTAAATAATGAAGGTCGAGCTTTCATCGCGAAGAATCGTAATGGTCCAGACGGGTTAGTATTTCCAATATTTATGGATACAAAAAATGTGAAAATTAAGATACTGCCACAAACAAACGGAGCAGTACAATTAGTTACCAAAACGTCAAAGCAACAGGCTCAGACATTAAAAGAAAAATATAAAACATTTAAAAAGAACGGGAGCGCCACCTAAATGGAACTAGCATCAAAAATTTTGTCGGACATAACTGTATACATGAAGTATGCAAAATATTTACCGGAAGAAGAACGTAGAGAGACTTGGCAAGAATTGGTAACACGAAATAAACAGATGCACATTAAAAAATATCCACATATGAAGGAACAAATCGAACATGTATATAAATTTGTCACAGATAAAAAAGTACTTCCATCAATGCGTTCAATGCAGTTCGGAGGAAAACCTATTGAGGTTGCTCCCAATCGCGTCTTTAACTGTGCTTACATGCCTGCTGATGATTGGCGGTGTTTCAGCGAAACTATGTTTTTACTTTTGGGTGGGACTGGTGTTGGCTATTCCGTGCAGAGTCATCATGTCGAAAAAATTCCAGAAATTCAAAAACCGAATAGCAAGAGAACCCGTCGCTATTTAATTGGTGACTCTATCGAGGGTTGGGCAGATGCTGTAAAGACTTTAATGCAAAGTTATTTTAAAGGTGGCTCTAAGCTTCGTTTCGACTTCAGCGATATCCGCCCAAAAGGCGCGCTACTTGTCACATCTGGTGGGAAAGCCCCAGGACCACAACCATTAAAAGAATGTCTTCTTAAGCTTGAGGGTATTTTAGAATCAAAAGAAAATGGAGAGAAGCTTAGTACTATTGAAGTGCATGACATGGTTTGTCATATTGCTGATGCAGTGCTTGCTGGCGGTATCCGAAGAGCCGCACTTATTTCATTGTTCTCTGCCGACGATGATGAAATGATCGCGTGTAAGTCTGGTAACTGGTGGGAAAAAAATCCACAACGTGGTCGTGCAAACAACAGTGTAGTTTTAATGCGCCATCGAATTACAAAAAAATATTTTATGAATCTTTGGGAACGAGTAAAAGAATCAGGAGCAGGGGAACCAGGATTTTATTTTTCGAATGATAAAGACTGGGGTACTAATCCATGTTGTGAAATTGCTCTTCGTCCATATCAATTCTGTAATTTAACAGAAGTGAACGTAAGCAACGTAGAGAACCAACAAGATTTGGAAGAACGTACCAGAGCCGCCTCATTTATTGGAACACTTCAAGCTGGCTATACAGATTTCCATTATTTGAGGGATGTGTGGAGACGTAATACAGAAAAAGAAGCTTTGATTGGCGTAAGTATGACAGGCATTGCCTCTGGTGCAGTTTTGGGTTTAGACCTTGAAGCAGCATCTAGCGTAGCCAAAGAAGAAAACGTAAGAGTTGCTGAGTTGATTGGAATTAAAAAGGCAAGCCGAGTAACTTGTGTTAAGCCCGCTGGCACAACTAGTTTAACAGTTGGCACAAGTTCTGGTATTCATGCGTGGCATAATGATTATTATATTCGTCGTGTTAGGGTTGGAAAAAACGAAGCAATTTATATGCATTTGGCGATCAATCATCCAGAGTTGGTTGAGGACGAATATTTCAGACCCCATGATACTGCTGTCATTGGTATACCCCAAAAGGCTCCCACGGGAGCAATCTTAAGAGATGAACCAGCACTTGGTATGCTTGAAAGAGTCAAAAAAATTAGTAATGAATGGGTAAACCCAGGTCACAGACAGGGACAAAACACACATAATGTCTCTGCCACTGTGTCTGTTCGGGACAATGAATGGGAAGAAGTGGGTGAGTGGATGTGGGAAAATAGAAATTATTACAATGGTCTTTCTGTCCTGAATCATGATGGGGGAAGCTATAAGCAAGCTCCATTCGAGGACTGTACTGAGGAAGAATATAATTTATTAATTAAAAGTTTAAAAAGTGTAGACCTCACAAAAGTAGTAGAATTCGAAGATAATACTAATTTATCCGGGGAGTTAGCATGTACCGGCGGAGCCTGTGAAGTTAAGTAACTATTTGCTTGACAAATTAATAAAATATATGCTATACTGTTCACAACACATATCTTAACAAAGGAAACTTTATGTCTGTTGAAGAAAAAACCGAAGCACAAAAAAAAGATGATGCACTCGTAATGTATGTTAAATCTCTTGCCACAATTGAGGCAGCGATGGAACCATTCAAAGAACAACGCAAAGGTCTTCGAGCTAGCTACATTGAAAATGGTCGCTTGTCTAAAGAAGATATTAATATGGCGGTTAAATGTTATCGCATGCTTAAGAAAAATGAAGATATCGAAGATTTGGTTGATGTATTCAAGACTGTTTCTAAGAAAATTAAAGGGGTATAATATGTACCCTAAGAATAGGCATCTTCTTGTGGAGCCGGTCGATTCAGAAGAATCTCAGGTCTTAGTTGCTCTACCAGAAGAATATTTACCAGTCAAAGAACATGAAGTTGTAAAAATTTTAAAAGTTGCTACTGATTGTATACAATTTACTGAACAGAGTGTTCGAACAAATATTGTAATCCCTGGAAATATGTTAATTTCTTTTACTTATCAGGGTTTCAAGCACTACTTAGTACAGGAGAACTATGTCTTAGCACAGACAACCAATTAAAGCTTGGAGAATTATATATGTCAAATTATCAGTTAGTAACGGAGGCGGGCCTTGGAAGAGTATTAGGAAAATATTTTGATGTCGGGTTTATTATTATATCTGCTGAAAGATCGTGTGAAGCAGAAAAGGGCCAAGGCTGTACTGAAGAAGAGCAGCTTGAACAAGATAAATTAAATAAGCAAAACGAGCGTAGGCTTCAAGACGACATTAGAGAAGCAGGTTTTGGTTATGTTCCAACTTTTGGTGGATTTAGAGAATTGGTGGTAGACCCAGATACTGGTGAGCAAACATTTCAAGATAATCCCAATCCAGAACCATCTTTTGTTATTCCTGTCAAGCCAGGTAAGTCCATTGACGATCTTCAGGAACTTGGAGTAAAGCTTTCACACAAATATAATCAAGATAGTTTTTTGTTTAAGCCTCCCATGGAAGAAGATAGTAAAGCTTATTTTATTGATAAAACAGGTAATATTGAAATGTCCTTTGGCAATGTTTCCGTTGCAGATATGTCTCAAATTTATTACACTTATTTGCGAAAGAATTCCCCCAGTCGAAGATTTAGCATGACAGATGACGGAGGTGCAGAAGTAGAAGACGAACAACTCCAAGAAAATTTTGTTATGTATATTTCAAATTCTCCAAAAACATTTGGTGATGCTAAAAAAAGAATGGGCGAAATTTTTATGAGAACAAAAAAACCAATTTTACAAAAAGGGCACAAAAATGGCTAAAGATCCAAGCAATTCAATTTTACAAAATCGTGATCACTTGTTCACATTTCTTACAGCACTTGTTAAAAAAAATGGTGGAGTGCTGGTGCTCACAGAAGATGAGATCACAAATGTTGAAAAAAATGATTTAGTTTCTGTGAAATATGATGTGGAAGCAAAAGAAATTATTTTTGAAGTAACTTCGCTCTCCGATACCAGCGGATATTCTGCTGAAGTAAAATCACGTAAAGACAATTGATGTCTATTATTTTATCATTAATGCTCTATTCTCATGATTTTACTGTATATTATCGAATGAATGAAATTAGTGAGGAAAATAAAATTTTCTATATCCTAGAAGATCGTCCTCCTGAAGCATCACCATCTTAGCCACCAATACTCATTGACTTTCTAGCACAGATATAGTACACTTTAGGAAACAGTTGAAACCGAGGGTGTAATGGAACATATATTTAATTGCCACGGAGAGTGGACCGCACTCATTGCTGCAATATCTTCTTTACCTTTCGTAAAGATTTACTTTAAAAATTGTATACATAAGAAAAAAGATAGGAGCCAGTAGTGGATATAAAATCTTCACCTATTCCATTTATCGGATTACATGCACATTCAGTTGCGGGCTCTCCATTTGATGGTCTTGGATACCCCCAAGAACACATGGATTTTGCTTATCAGAATGGTAGTGACGCCCTGGCTTTAACTGATCATGGAAACATGAATGGTTTGGCTTACCAAGTGCTTCATGCCAAGAAGATGAACAAAGATGGTAAAAACTTTAAGCCAATTTATGGCTGTGAGGTTTATTTTATTCCATCGATTAAAACTTGGAAACAACAGTACGAAGAAGCTCGACAAGATAAAAAACGTGCCAATAAACTAAAGGCTGGAAAAGAAACATCTGCTACAGTTATTGAAGATGAACAAAGAAACTTAAAAGATACAATTAATCGCCGCAATCATTTAATTTTATTGGCGCAAAACCAAAAAGGGTTGAATAATTTATTTAAGCTTATCTCTAGCTCATTTACTGGTGAGAATTTTTATAGATTTCCTCGAATAGATTACGAGATGCTTAAAGAGAATTCAGAAGGTATTATTGCTTCTTCAGCATGCTTGGGTGGTGTGTACGCTGGTGATATGTGGAGAAATCGAGACGCAGGACCGGATGCAGTCATGAAGGCAATGCGTGAAACAACAGAGCGAATGCTGGATATCTTTGGAGATAGGTGGTATGGAGAACTACAGTGGAACAGCATCCCAGAACAACATCTTTTAAATAAATTTGTTATTGAGGTTTGCGCTGAATACGGAGTTAAATTAATTTCCACAGCCGATTCACATTATCCAAATCCTGATGCTTGGAAGGATCGAATTCTATATAAACGCCTCGGCTGGCTTGGAAAGGGTGGCGATATGAATACTGAGCTACCTGCTTCAGTTGAAGAAATTGGTTACGAGTTGTATCCCAAAAACGGCGAGCAGATGTGGGAATCCTACAAAAGCTATTCTGAACTTTTGGATGTAGAGTATGATGATGAGTTAGTTCTACAATCAATCAAAGAAACCTATACAGTTGGTCACGATAGGATTGAGAGATTTTATCCTGATTCGACCGTACGCCTACCAGACTTTGTAGTTCCCAAAGGCAAGACCGATAATAAGGCTTTGGTCGAGAGTTGTATCCAGGGTCTAAAGGATCTTGAGCTTCACGAGAAGCAGGAATATATCGATAGATTAAAGACTGAGTTAACAATTATTCGTGATCGTGGTTTCTCAAAATACTTTTTAACTATGAAGGCCATTGCCGACAAAGCCACAGAGATCCAAATTGCAGGTCCAGGTCGTGGCTCTGCTGCCGGTTCATTGGTTGCGTATGTGTTGGGTATTACCCAGATTGATCCAATCAAGTATGGTCTACTATTCAGCCGCTTTCTTAGAAGCGATGCAAAGGACTACCCAGATATTGATTACGATGTATCAGATCCTATGATTCTGAAAGAAAAACTAATTCAGGAATGGGGAGATAACACAGTAGTTCCCATTTCAAACTGGAATACACTACAACTAAAATCATTGATTAAGGATATCTCTAAGTTTTATAACATTCCTTTTGTGGAAGTGAATGTAGTAACAGGGACGATGATCAAAGAAGCTACTGGTCCAGCCAAGCTAGCTCATGGTATTACTGCTGGTGTTTATATTCCTACTTTTGAAGAAGTAATGGAATATAGCGAGTCGCTACAAAAGTTTCTCAGAAAATATCCACACGTAAAAACCCACGTCGAGGCTTTATACGGTCAAGTGCGCTCCGCTTCCCGACATGCTGGCGGGTGTCTTGTCGGAGAAGACCTAGATAAACACATGCCTTTGATTAATTCTGGTGGAGTTAGGCAAACACCATGGTCCGAGGGTCAGAATGTTAGGCATCTTGAACCAATGGGGTTTATTAAGTTTGATATTCTGGGTTTAAGCACATTGCGTATGATTGAGTCATGTGTCGAAAAAATCCTCAGAAAATATTTCGGATTTTCAGAAGTATTGTTCGAGGATATCCGAGATTATTATGATACTTACTTACATCCGGATAAGATTAATTTGAACGATGAACAAGTGTATAAAAATATATTTCATGATGGCAAGTGGGCCGGGGTTTTCCAGTTTACAGAAACAGGTGCTCAAAGCTTCTGCTCGAATGTAAAGCCAAATTCTATTATTGATATTTCGGCTATTACTTCTATTTTTCGTCCCGGTCCACTGTCGGCACAAGTGGATAAGAATTATGTCGATGCCATCCGTTCACCAGAGAACATTAAATATTTAAACGATGTCCACAGAGAGGTCACTGAAGAGACTTACGGGTTTCTTATCTTTCAGGAACAGATTGCTCTGCTCGCTCACCTACTTGGTAAGGAACTATCACTAGATGAAGGTAACTTGCTGCGTAAATTACTGACAAAGAAAGGTACAGGCAAAGGGCATGAAGTAAAAGAGGGCATTTATAAAAAGTTTTCTGCGGGTTGTATCGAAAAGGGTATGACACCGCGTGAAGCTGATGAGCTTTGGAGTAGTTTCGAATTTTTCTCAGGCTATGGATTTAATAAATCACACGCGGTCTCGTATTCAATTCTTTCTTATCAGTGTGCATGGCTTTTAAATTATTATCCAGCCGAATGGCTTGCTGCTTTCTTGGACAAAGAGCCAGAGAGCAGGAAAGAAGCAGCTATTAATATTGCTAAAAAGATGGGCTATGAAATTAGTCCGTTGCATATCAATATGTCAACATACAGTTGGGAGGTTGGAGATGACGGGAAGAAACTAATTCAACCTTTCTCTTCAATCAAAGGCTTGGGTGCAGCAGCCGTAAAACAAATTATGGACAACCGCCCATTCAATAATATTGAAGACTTCTTGTTTAATGAGAATATTATTTATAGCAAGCTGAACAAGAAAGCCTTAGATGTTCTCGTGCGCTCAGAGGCCCTCAACCCATTGATTGATGACCGCTTCACGGGACTCAAGCATTTCTGGTCAGCAGTTGCAGTGGATAGGGCAAAAAACAAAAAAAGATTTCTTAAGAATGTACAGAGTTATGCACCTGAAGGTGATTTTACAGACGAAGAAATGATTGAATACAAAGTTAATTTAACTGGTGTATTCCCAACACACTTGGTGATGACCGATAACGTGAGACAACAATTGGATAAACTCGGTATCCCTCCCTTGGGAGATTATGATACTGAAGTAGGTGTAGCGTGGTTTATTCCAAGAGAAATTATAAAGAAGAAAACAAAGAAAAATAAAGATTATTGGATTGTGAAGGTAATTGATTCAACAAGCACAACAACATCAATAAAGTGTTGGGGTGTTAAAGATGAAGATACGCTACACATCAACCGCCCATATATGGCAAGATTAGATTATGACGACCAATGGGGGTTTAGTGTTAGGAACATCAGAAGGAATTTTAAGTTACTAGCATGACAATAGGAGAACTAATTGGCTATTATAGCCTAGAATTGATGCTTTGGGGAGCCATATTTTATTTTTTTGGCTTGTCAGTGTATGAATTAATAAAAAAGGACAAATAATGATTGTAGAATATTTTAAAACTAGGTTAAATGTAAAGGATCCACAAAGAGCAAATCCAAGTGATGCTGGTCTGGATGTGTTTTATTCCCCAGCGGTTGAGCAGGATGTAAAAATAAAACCAGGAGAAAATGCTATTTTGCCAACCGGTCTAAAATTTGGAGTTCCGCACAACCACATGATACAAGTTATGAACCGCTCAAGTATGGCAGCTAAAAAGGGCTTGGTGGTTGGAGCACATTGTATTGATTCTGGATACAATGGGGAAGTTTTTATTGATTTACATAATATTGGAGACACCGTACAGGTTGTTAAATCGCACGATAAAATCGCCCAGTTGGTTTTGGTACCAGTGATTTCCTTTAGGGCACAAGAGGTTGGAGATGATAGTTTATATCATGAGCCAATTACAATCAGTGCTAGAGGCGAAGGAGCATTAGGGAGTACAGGTAAATGAGTTCAAAAAGAAGGATTCAAAGAAAAAAAAAGAAAGAAGCGGAAAAAGAAGTTAAGGACGCTTTGGGATTATTTGACAAGATCTCAGATAAATGCTTGACATGTGAGGCAGAATTTGATAAAACTAATAAGAGAATGGTTTCTGAATGGCAAGTGGTAGTTCATAAGGAAAAAGAAACCGTTAGGCTTTACTGCCCAACTTGCTGGGATACAGCAGTTAAAATAGTAAAAGAATACCACGAGGAGAATATTAAACAATAATGAAAGATTTATCAACAAAAATATTGGCAGTTATAGCCAGTTTAATGACAACGGCTATAATTGGTGGCTTTTCATTTATTAAACAAGTCGAAAGTAGACTTGCTGTCATTGAAGATGATTTGGGTGAAACAGTGGAAATAGTCGGAATGCTACACCCACCACAAAGATCCTCAGTGCATATTACACCTGAAGTTTATTATGCAGACAACAAGAAGAAGAAGAGAAAGAAAATCCTCGACAGACTTAAGAAGCAAATAGAAGAAGAAGAGAAAAAAGACAAAAAGAAAGAAGAGAAAAAAGATGACAATTCTCAAGTTAACGTTACTTTTTATTAGTATCTCTATGGTGTGTATCGGGCTGAAAATGCCTAATAAAAAACAATCCAATATTATTGATGCAGAATGGGAGGAGGTTACAGATGGATACAAAGACAAGAGAATTGATGTTTTCGTCTAAGTCCGATGAATGGGGGACACCCCAGGATTTGTTTGATGAGTTAAATAAGGTTTATAAATTTACGCTTGACCCGTGTGCAACTGCTGAAAGTGCAAAATGCGAGAAGTATTATACAGTAGACGACGATGGCTTATCTAAAGACTGGGCCGGGAATACAGTTTTTGTTAACCCTCCATATACTCGTGGTGCAATTGGCAAATGGATCAAGAAGGCTTATGAGGAAAGCAAAAAGCCAGATACCACAGTAGTTTGTTTGATACCATCTAGGACAGATACAAAATATTGGCATGAATATTGTATGAATGCAGCACACATATATTTTATAAAAGGACGTTTAAAATTTAAAGGTGAAGCTGATAATTCTGCTCCGTTTCCAAGTGCTTTGGTGGTTTTTACAACCGACTACCGTGAGTATGCCCTGAGTCTCTTTCAACTCCCCAACAGGCTTTTTACCAGTTCAATGAGTAGAAAAGGGGTTCGTCTTTCATGAAAAAATGTGTTAAAAGGTGTGTGGAGTGTAATCATGATTGTGTACTAAGTAGCTGTAGATATTGGGTTGATAGCAAAGAAAATAAAAATTGCATATTCATAGCTATTGCGAAAAACGGACCCATGACTTTAAGACAAATTGCTGAGATAGAGAAGATAAGCCATATTACTGTTAGAAATGTTCAGCAACGTGCTTTAAAGAAATTGATATTAGAAATTAAAAAAGATGAATACATTTAATGCATTATTGCTTTTTTAATATTCTTTTACTATTTATACATGAACCTGTCTAGGGTTTGATCAAAATTTTTAGGAGAATAAATTGATGAGTAAAAAAGTAAAGAAGCTTTTAGAAGAAAATACAATTCGAAAGTTTATGAAATACGCCAATATTGAGCCTCTTGCAGAGAATTTTCTTGATACCGTCGAAGAAGATGATGCATTTGCTGATGAAGAAGAGGCAGAGGTAGGTATGGACGACATGGGTGAAGAGCCAGCTATGGACATGGGTGAAGAGCCAGCTATGGACATGGAACCAGAGCCTGACGTAGATGAGGAGATGGTTCAACGAATCGTCGTTGCTGTTGCTGATGCCATTGAACAAGAAACTGGTGTTTCTGTTGATGTCGAAGGTGGAGCCGAGCCAGCTATGGACATGGAACCAGAGCCTGAAATGGACATGGAACCAGAGCCTGAAATGGACATGGAACCAGAGCCTGAAATGGACATGGAACCAGAGCCCGCTGAGATGGCGGAAGCTGCTGAAGGTGATGTTGAAGAATCAGAGGAAGAAGAGCCTGTGGAAGAATCAGAAGAGTTTGATTATGAAAGTGTGGTATCAGAAGTTGCACGCCGAGTCGCTTTACGTCTCGTAAAAGAAAGTAAAAAATAGAAAGCAAAGCTCCTAAAATGCTAAGGGGGTACTGCCCCCTTTTTTGGTTAATTTAAAGAATAAAATGAAAATAGATATTAAATATTTAAAAGAACTGATTAAAGAACAGCAAAAAGAAAATAAATCAGTTCTTCTTGTCAAACCGCCCAACATGGATGACATCAAAAAAATGGTGTCTGAAGTATTGGAAGAGATGGTTGGTGAGAATGACAAGGGCTGATGTTCAAGAAGTCCTCAGATACTGTATACAGCATCCAAAATCTTGCCTTCGCATAAATAATATTGTTTATGCTCCAAAATTGTTTTTAGTTAATTCAATCCTAAGTTCTTTACAAAAAAAAATAGAAAGAAAAGTGCTTTCGGAACACACCATAGATTATTATCTAGAGTGTATTATCGGATATATGAATGAATTCTATGATCTTTCTTTCGTGGATGATGAATTAAAAATAATTTCACCCTACTAGTTAAAGGAGTTTTTGTTATGGCATTTATTATTGATAGTGGCCACCTTCAGGATACTAAAGAGAAAGAAGCTGAAGAAGAAGCTGCTCCTTCAGGGAGTGCGGAAGAACAAGAACAAACTAAAACAAACTATATTATTGTTCCAACGGGTGGTTCATCTTCAGACAGTGAATCTAAAATTAGAGTAGTCGGTCTCGTTGGTGACTTAGATGAAGAGAAGGCTTCGGAACTTATGTATGGTATGCTTTCCTTATTTAAGAGTGGGACCAAAGAAGTATCCCTAGATCCAGAAGATCCCGAGTGTGAAGAAACAACAATAACCCACGAACCATTTGAAATTATTGTTTCGACTCACGGTGGTTCAGCTTCTGATATGTTTGGCATATATGATTTAATGCGTAAAATAAAATCAGATGGATGTGAAGTCCACACTTATGGCTTGGGAAAGGTAATGTCTGCTGGTGTTTTACTTATGGCCGCAGGGACTAAAGGAAAAAGAAGAATTGGTGCCAACTGTCGTGTAATGATTCATGCTGTAATTGGCGGCTCAAGTGGCGCTATCCACAATCTAGAAAATGAAATGGATGAGATTCGTTGGATTCAAGAACAGTATATCGCAAGGCTAGTAGAAGAGACAGCAATGTCTAAAAAGTATCTTTCAAACCTACTTAAGAAGAAGGTTAACGTATACCTCAGTGCCCAGGAAGCGGTAGATTTGGGCATTGCTGACGAGGTTGTGTAAAGAAATGGCAAGAATTGAAGGCGTTCAGGCAGAAATTATTAAAAATATGTATGAGAAAGCCCTCAAGAAAAAAGGTCATGCATTTTTTAGTTCTAAATCTTATAATCTTAATATTATAGGCGTAAGAGCTAGCAAAAATTTTACTAATTTGTTTGATGACGCAATTGTTATTATTTACAAAAATGTTAAGGGTTGGTGGGTAGTTGATACCTATGAGGCAACAACTGATCCAGGTAAAGATAGTCTTGCTAGTCCATCGAGCCCGTCAGGTTGTGCAATTCTCGTCCCTGGCCAATATAAATCTACATACAAACTTGATATGCATGGTGGTAAATACCTAGCTCTTTGCCAAAGAGGTGGCAAAGTAAAAGTATACAGAGATAACAATAGAAATAAAAAGTATGAGCTAAATAAAAATTTTATTGAAGAAGGGATGTTTGGAATTAATATTCACCGTTCATCACGCAATGGCGATACTAAATATGTAAATTCTTGGTCAGCCGGTTGTCAAGTATTTAAGAGAACGAAAGATTATTATGAGTTTATTGACACGTGTCAGGTAGCAGCCGATAGATTTAGTAACAGCTTTACATATACATTAATTTGTGAGGAAGACTTAGATGTCTAAGATTAATTGGGCTGAACTTGTGAGTTTAGTTGATGAGCAACTAGAAGAATTAAGTGAGAATGATTTGGTAGTTTTTGAGGAGCCAATTAATAATACAACTCCAGATTTACATAAAAATATTTCTGATAATAAAATAGTATCGGAAAGCCAAGAAGAATTTTTTTCATGTATAACTACAAGCGATTGTTATCGTAAAATAAAAAAGTATTTTATTGATCGTGAGGACGAAGAGGTAATAGCAAAAGATTTTGATAGAAAAGTTGCTCTGGCGATAAAGTCGGAACAGGTTGAAATGGTTGCATTTGTTGAAGCGTGGAACAAGTTAGTTGGTAAGGGATTATTGTGGCAGCATAAATTAGATGGTAAAACAGTTTATACTTTTGGCGAAGACGAAGCAAAAGGAAAAGCTGAAGGTCCAATAAATAAAGCAAAACAACCACCCAAAGTAATTTCTTCTGGTTCTGAAAAATTAGGTGGTGCTCGTACTGCTGGAGATTGTAAGGGAGTCCCACCGCCAAAAGCTGCGATGCGATTTGAGTGGTGTGTTATTGAATCTGCGCGAATGAAAGTAGGTGCGCCAACAGGCACTGGGGATGCTGCTTATGCTTGTGCCCGTAGCGATGACTGGAGACAAATGGAACACGGAGGTTCAACAATAGGAGAACTAGCTGATGAATCTATTACCTTGTGTGTCAATTCCGGTTTCTTTTCTAAAGCAAATTTTGCTGGTGCAACAATGGAAGAAGTCGGTAAAAAACCTCCTGCGTGGGGCGGTCCATCCATTCAACCCAAAACAGATATAAGGTTTGGGGATAAAAATATCTCGATTAAATTGTCCGGTGATATTCAAGCTGCTTCCGCTGAAGCTGCTAATACCGCACCACAATTACAATTTATTGTCGATGAATGGTTAAGAGAAAATGCTGCTGATAGTGTTGAAGACGCTGCAATTAAAGCGGCACAAGAAGAAACAGCCAAACTTTTTGCTGAAGCTAAAACAGAAATGCTTGAACACGGCGAAAAACAATTTATAACTCATGGTCGTGCTGCAAATATGCTGTCGGATATTGAAAAAGAAAAATCAAAAGGTAAAAAAGCTGACCTTAAAAAGATAGAAAAGTATAAAAACGCACTTGAGGCTCTTGAGCAGCAGGGCATCATTAATCAATTAGGAGAAGTAATTGTAAGAAATTTTGATTATGATGATTGGCAGGAAAAATTTGGAAATGAAATTCGTAGAAAACTTAAAGCGATCTTTACTGAAGTTGTGAAAGAATCTGCTGAAGGTCCGACTGCCTCTCAGTCGTTACGAAATGTATTGGTTGATGAAATATTATCAGGAAGAAGAATTTTTGCTGAAGCACCTGAAGCTATAGCACAATATATCGTTTCACCAGATCATATATTTTCATTGATGCCCGAGGATGGGGCTGCGTATGCAAAAACTATTGCCACTTTCGCTAAAATTATTAAAGTTGATGTGCGGTCTAAGGGAGGAAGGGCAATATCTAAAGATGGGCGATTGGTCGGGATTGGATGCAAACCTTCGTATAGATTTGATATTCGAGGAAAAGATATTGAGGGAGCTTTTAAAGAAGTTGAAGCGGAAATGGCGAAGGCTCAAGAAAAGAGAGCAGAACAAGGGTTTATGGCAGAAGCCGTAGACACCCCCGGCATGGGCGAGTTGGAGAAAAAGATTGATAATATTATGGACACTCTTGAAAAAAAACTTACACACCAAATGGTTAACAGTTTGGATGTAGAAGAAACGGTGCAATCAATGGCAGGAAAAGAGAAGAGAGAACAAAAAGAACACTTGACAAACACCCGCCTTTCGTATATAATGCTTAGTGAGATGATTAATGAACTCACGAGCGATGAATGAAACAAGAAGTTTACGACAGATTTAAAAATTACAAAGAAGAACATTGCTGGCAATATGAAATTCGCCAACAAAATTTAAATATAGATTTAAAAGAAGCAGATCTTACAGAAGAAGATTATAAATCTTTGCGTATCAACGATTTTGAATTTTATTACGTTGACAAAGAAGATAAAAAACAATGTGGAGAAATAAAAAAGTTTATCGAGCGCCACGAATGGCTCGGCAAGCTCCCAGCAAGACCAACTCATAGGTTTGTTGCACGATTAAAAAAGAACAACATAATAGCTGGTGCTATTGTTATGGCAACTCCAAATGCGTTTTCCCATGTTCTTGGAAAAGAAAATAGAGATAAAGAAAAGTTAATAAGTCGAGGTGCATGTATTTCGTGGGCTCCCAAGAATTTAGGCTCTTGGTTAATAACTAGATCAATTAAACATATGGTAAAAAATTCTGAATTCAGAGTATTTTCTGCGTATTCAGATCCCGAAGCTAAAGAACTTGGAACAATATACCAAGCATGTAATTTTATTTATCTAGGTCAGAAGTCTGGTACCTCAAAACAATATTTTGATCCTAACCGTCCCGAACTTGGGTGGTTTAGTGGTAGAGATTTTCGCAAAAAATCGAAATATGCTATATATGCAAAAAATATTGGCATTGAAAAAGAACAATGGAAAAAATATATGAAAAAATATTCCCCAAATTGGGAAATTATCCCAGAAGAGATTCGAATCAAAATTAAAGAAGAAGAGAAAAAATATAGAGATAGTTGTAAAAGTAGGGAAATGAAGCCCAAACATAAATATATTTATATTCTTGGTCGCACTAAGAAAGAAACCAAAAAACTCAAAGAACAATTTAATATTTTAAATCCAAAATTGGTGAACTTGCCGTACCCTATCGATAGGGGAGGCTAAATAACATTCATTGATATTAACAACTTGACATAGTTGTGATAATCTTGTATACTCTATGAAAGGAGTGCATAAAATGCAAGATGATAAAAACATTATAAACTTAAAAGAACTTAAAACACAAATAGAACTTCTCAATAAAGCAGATAATTCCGGTGCGTTACCATTGCTACAAACTATGAGTGTAGCTCTTATAGCAACAGCAACAGAATTAATAGACAGAGATCAGCTTATGGAAATTACGGACAGGGTTGAAGTAATAAAAGATATGGAACAGGGGATTGATCGAGACCTGCACTTTGAAAAAACTCGTAAACTATTAACAGAAATAATTGGATATATTGAATAGGAGGAAGTGTGACAAAATTATACAGTTCGCACGAAGGTTTAAATAAAAAAATATTAAGTGGTGTTAATAAATTAACCGATAACGTAGCAGCCACACTGGGTCCAAAAGGAAGAAGTGTGTTGTTAAAGTCCAAAGGTCATACGCCAATTATTACAAAAGATGGTGTTACTGTAGCTAAGTTTGTAGACCTAGAGGATCCAATTGAGAACGCAGCAGCTTATGTAATTAAGCAAGCATCAGTTGAAACTAATTTTAGTGCTGGTGACGGAACAACAACTTCAACAGTTCTCGCTAGAGAAATAATCACAAACTCTCAAAGATATTTGGCCGCAGGTTGTTCACCTGTTGAGCTTAAAAGGGGAATGGATAAGGCTGTTGTTGCCATTAAAGATAATTTAGAGGAACTATCTCGACCCATTATGTCTGAAGAAGATGTAGCTCATGTGGCCACCATTTCAGCTAACAACGATAGAGAAATTGGCCAGTTGATTGCAACGGCAGTAGATCAGGCTGGAAAAGATGGATCCATTACCGTTGAAGAGGCAAAATCAATAGAGACAAGCCTTGAAATGCTGGAGGGCTTTCGTTTTGATTCTGGGTATCTTGCTTCTGCTTTTATTACTGATGAACGACGAAATGTTGTAAGGCACGAGAATGCTCTTGTAATGGTCACAGACGAATCTATTAACACAGTAGAGCAAATCCTCCCCATTCTTGAGCAAGTTGCTCGTGCTAATTCTCCCTTTATTATTGTGGCCGACAATGTTCAGGACCAAGCTCTTGCAGCTTTGATCATGAATGCTATGCGTGGTACCATGAAGGTTGCAGCGGTTAAAGCACCAGCCTATGGAGAGGAGAGAAGAAATTTTCTTAAAGATTTATCTGTTTCTATTGGTGCTACATTCTTCAGTAAAGAAAGCGGCACCAGAGTTTCAGAAGCCAAGCTATCTGATCTTGGTAGCGTTCGAACATTCGAATCTCTTAAAAACGAAACTACATTTGTTGGAGGTCAAGGTGACTGGGACGAGATTGAAAAAAGAATTGATACTCTAAAGGTAGAAATTGAACAAACAGACGACCTTGAAGAATGTGAAAAGATTCAGGATAGAATCACTCGCTTGGCTTCAGGTGTTGCGATCGTTAGGGTTGGTGGCACTACTGAGGTTGAGATGACTGAGAGAAAGCACAGAATTGAGGATGCTATTGAAGCTGTACGTTCTGCACAACTTGAGGGGGTTGTACCCGGAGGCGGCATCGCACTGATACGTGCCAGTAAAGATTTAAAGGTGGACGCTGATAACAGTGATCAAGAAGTCGGCGTAGATATTATTCTGAAATCGATTGAAGCTCCACTAAGACAAATGGCACAGAATGCTGGTCTTTCTCCAGATATTGTGGTTTTTAATGTGAAACAAGAACAACAACCAGATTGGGGATATAATTTTATGACTGGCAATATGGAGAATTTATATGAAATAGGTGTGATTGATCCAGTTAAAGTAACAAGAACCGCTTTAGAAAACGCAGTTTCAGTTTCTTCGACATTAATTACAACAAATCACGCGATAGTTGAGTCAGAATAAAGTTTAAAAAACTAATTATGGTGTATTAGTTTGTTGGGGGATTACACATGTCAGACGAAACATCATTATTATTAGAAAGATTGGCAAATAGACTCGATGCCTTACTAGAGAAACAAGAAGAAATTGCAGAAGATATTTCACACATTAAAGAAGCAGTATATAACCCCGATAAAGGTATTTTTGCTAGAGTAAAAGTATTAGAACAACAAATTATTGCTGATGGTCTTGTTAGGATCAGTCAGCTCGAAACTACTGTGGCAAATATGAGGAAAGTACAGTGGACGATCATGGGTACAGCACTTGCATCTGTTACTGCCATGTTTTTTAAGGACTTTTTGTAAGTCCTTGATATTGCTAAACTTTTTGTAAGTCCTTGATATTGTTGAGTTTAAGTACGATCCTCTTTTGTTTATAGTACGCTTTTCTTGTTGACATTGAACCTCCGATGGCTTATAATGTAAGGGTGACGTAGGGATTTTGCCCGCAAACACGAAAGGTTGAAAATGCGCCAGACTTATTCAGATCGTTTCAAAAATATTCTGTCTAGTTCTAATCTCACTAAGCGTGATCGTGAGTTTATTGAAAGTCTAAAAAGTTTTTACGACAAGAAGGCTCGGCTTTCTTCAGGTCAAGCCAAGTGGTTTGCAAAGCTCGAAGAGAAGTATGCAAAACTCGCTACTGGCGCATCTCTCGGGGATCCACATACTACTAGTAGACTAGCAGCTCTTTCTACGCTGGTAACACCAGATACTTGGGAAGCTGGCTTTGTTGAGTCTCTAGCTCAACAAAATGACATGGGACGCAAGCTCTCAGAGAAGCAACTTCAAGCTTTACGAAAAATTGAAGCAAATCATACAGTAGACGCCCGCCAAGAACGCCAAGAGTGGTTCTCAAATTACGATGATACTCATCGTGAAATTGCACAGGTGTGTGCGAAATACTATTCGACAACGCCTTACTACCAAGATCTTGTCAAGAAAGTTCTTGACAACTCTAAGTTTATTCCCACACAAAAACAGTGGGAAGCCATGTGCCAAAACAAGTATGCTCAGAAATTGATCAAGATTCATGAATCAAAACCAAAATTCGATAATCAGTCTGTAGTGCAGCTTCGCAAATCCTCAGATGTATATAAGCGCAGCTTCCCCGTTAATCGACAAGGCAAGCCGGGTTTTATTATTCAAACCGATATTCGCACACCAGATCCAATTGCTGGTGGTCGATGGTATAGTGTGCTCTTCGCTGGTGAAACTACCCCAGTGCAGCTCAGAGAAAAAGATATTAAAACAATGAAATAAGCGAAACTTTGATTCGCTTGAATATATAATATGGATTAACAATGAAGGCAAAAATATTTTATACGGTGAACTTAGAGGAAATTCCAGAAGAAGTCTCAGGGCTTATACAGAAATTACAGTTTCAGATTGATAAATTGGTGTCTGGACGTATTGCACAACTTTATCCCATTAGTTCTGAAAATATAGCTGGTTCTCTTGAAATAATTGATAATGTTCGTAGATCAATGGCTGAAATTGATTTACGATTAGAAGAATGCTATTCTATTCTGTATGGGTATCACCAAGCCGTGAATCAAAGTTTGTCTAAATTTAATGATACACAGGAGTTGAGTGAAAAACTAAGTGAACTGGGGGATAGTTTAGAACACTTAAAACAACGAAATGAAAGTGATTAGTAGTGGCGATTTAGCCTATATACCAAGTCAAGTTACACTTATTAATTTTGATAAGAATGGAACAGTGAACAAGGCTACAATGACAGATGAGCCGTCCATTGTTTTGGTAACAAGTGTTAACGACAAAGGATATGAAATTATTTACGGTGGATGCCAGTGGTATGTAACGGAAAAGAGCATTTATCCAGTAGACATAAATGAACTCAAGGAGAGTAAAAATGTTGGTAACTTTAACAGAGGTATGTGAAACCTCTAAAGGTCGTTCAATTAGAAATTATGAACCGACCTTTACACTAAGACAAGTAGCAGTTAATCCGGATCATGTAATTTATGTAAGGGAAGATACATCAACACATAAACTATTGAATGAAGGTCGATTGCCTGAAGGTTTGGATGATCGCACTAGGTTTTCCAGAGTGACGATTAACAGAGGCCACACTGGTTCTGATTTAATTATTGTGGGCGCTCCCGAACAGATTCAAGAAAAATTATTTGTTGCTAACAAGCAACTTCTTAGAGGATAATAATGGAAATTGGCAGTGAAGCAGGTAAAAGAGTAAGGTGTAAAAGCTGCGGAGATATTATCCAGAGCATGCATGTCCATGATTTTCGGTGGTGTAAATGCAAAAGTGTAGCCGTCGATGGTGGTAAATTCTATCTAAAAATTTCTTGGACACCAGGAAAAGAGTACGAGGTATTAGACGACTAATGAATGTGCGAGAAGGCATAAAAAATAAAACAATAGAATTATATGGCGACGGTATTGGAAAAGTAGATTACGTAGAACACATGGGCTCTGATTTAACGATTGTTAACAGTGCCCGTGTTTCGTTTGGAGTACACAAACAAGAGCTTGACGACAAAGATAAGAAGCTTATCAAATATCTTATTAAACACAGACACACATCAACTCTCGAACACAATAATATTACATTTAGATTTAAGGTTCCCTTATATGTCCGTTCCCAGCACCATCGACACAGAACGTGGAGCTATAACGAGATATCCCGTAGGTATACTGACTTGGATATTCAGTTTTATGAGCCAAAAGAATTTAGAACCCAACATCAATCCAACAGACAAGCTAGCAATTCAAAAGATACAATTAATCCAAAGTGGAAAGATAGTATAAAAGATTGGTATGTGGATATGCCACAGTTTGCTTATCAATGGGATCCAGAACATCTTACATGTTCCGCAGCACTTAAAGAGCATCACGAGCAGTGCTTAAAATTTTATAATTATCTCATTAAAACGGGTGTCTGTAGAGAGCAAGCCCGAGGTGTGTTGCCACAAAATATGTATACATCATATTATGGCACCACCAATCTTAATAATTTAATGAAGTTTATCAGCCTTCGTACTCACGAAGGAGCCCAATGGGAAATCCAAAAAGTTGCAGAAGCATGTCTGGACATAGCAGAAGAATTATTTCCTGTTACTGTTGGTGCTTACCGCGAAATTAAAAGTGGATAACTATCAATTACTTACTATTTATAGCAGGAGGATTGATCCGTGAAGATTACTAAAAGCAAACTTAAAAAAATAATTCGTGAGGCTATTGATGATGTAGCTGGAGATGATTTTTATATCAAACAACGTCGTGATTATGAAGAAATGCAAAAAACCATGGAATACCAAGGAGCAGTACAGTTTCTTGACCCAAATATAGTACCCCCTACAAAAATTCGTAGAGATCACCCTGCTTTGTGGACTCTTTTAGGTCAAGCATGGGCAATCATGGCTCCACATAATCCGTCACATAATGAGGCTTTTAATATTACTGCTAGCATATCCAGAGGCAGAGAATATCAAATGAAAAAATGGGATCTAAGTGATGATGAAAAAAACACATTAATGAATGCTTATGAACAATCACAAAAACTTTTAAAAGCCACCCCTACACATGATCGAGGATATGGCAAAGGGCGATACCAAGGAGATTAATATGAAAATATCAAAAGAAAAACTAAAACAAATTATCAAAGAAGAACTCGCAGAAGCAGATTTAAGAGGGACAACCGATTATGACAATCCAGTTGATTTTGATATTGAGAGGACTGTCACAGGAAATCTAGAAAGATCTAAGGAACGCGATCCACAATTTAATGTGGACGATGCAGTACGTATTGTTCGTGCAGCTCAAAGTTGGTCTGTGAATATGAAAAATCAAATGGGCCAAGGTCGGTCGTCTATAACTCCTGAAGACTTAGAAGATCTATTGTTTATTTTAAGTGGTGAAGGCGACTATGACGGATTTTAATTTCAATGAAATTAATACTTGAAAATTGGCGAAAGTACATAAAAGAAAATATTGATCTTGATATAAAGGTTGGTGATGTTCTATTGGGCGGTAAATATAGAAATAAAAGAATCGTAGTTAAAGAAATAGGTGTAGATGAACTTGGACAACCCACTGTTAACGGCAAATCTATTTTAAATGTTAGAATCGAAAAGAACTTACCAGATGAGAAGAAAAGTAAGAAAACCATAGAAGGTGAAAAAGATAATGAAAAAGATACTTGAAAATTGGCAAAGATATTTAAAAGAGGAAACTGATTTAATGCAATCAGCAAATAAAAAAATTATTATTTTGGCTGATTGGGTGAAAAAGCATATTAGCGAAGGTCACAGCGAGCTTGGAAAGGGCTCTATGTTTGCTAAATTTGATCTTTCTCTCATTAACAACTCAATAAATGAAATAAAAGTTGAACAAGACGGTGGCGTGTATACAGTTGACATCCCAGGTGTTGGATATGATTTAGTTTTACCTATGAACAAAGCAGTTACTTTACCTGATGCAAAAAAAGTTGTAGTTGAAAAAGAAGAAAGGGGTAAAAGTATAAAAGTTATAGGAATTACAACGTCTTTACCTTTAGAAAAATTTAAAACAAATAAAATGTCTGTAGTT
>Ga0098044_1000320_pt1 | contig 25529 bp, 28 predicted proteins | sample 10_taG_FD_75053 | JGI IMG/M metagenome (GOLD analysis project Ga0098044, IMG submission 75053) | Marine viral communities from the Subarctic Pacific Ocean - 10_ETSP_OMZ_AT15264 metaG | ecosystem: Environmental > Aquatic > Marine > Oceanic | place: Pacific Ocean | collected 2015-01-16 | reverse complement strand
CCTTCTTCTGCTATCATCTCTAATATTTGACGATCAGTAAGCATTGCCGAAGCAACCTTATTATATTTTAAATTATATTGTCTCAAAAATAATTGACTTTCTACATCCCACGCCGAAGCAAACCACTCAATACCTTTCTTTTTGCAATGTGCATCAATTACATCATATTCTTTTCTTGCAAATTCTAAGCCTTGTTTTTGTTGTCTATTGGTTGTGCCCCATGGACTTTCTCGAGGGCGATCTAAATCTTCTGCAGAATATACCAAATCAATTGTTCGTTTTTGAAATTTAACCGCATCACACCCTGCCCGGGCAGCGCCATTGATTAATTTCTTAACCAATTTTAAATCTCCATTATGATTAATCCCGATCTCAGCAATTACAAAAGTTTTCACTTGTTCCTCCATTTATTTAAGTGTTTCAAAAGAATATTATCTTCTTCTATGGCATATTTTAACATATCAAAGTGTACTTGTAAATCAATATCAATAATTTCATCACAAATATATGCATATATTTTGTTGCCAAAGGTATGATCTGCTCTTACGCATTCTTGTTTCAATATATCTATGTGACCATTAGCTTCATAAGTTTGCGGAAAAAATTGTCTTGGTAAATTATTATATTTTTCAATGCCATCATAATCATCAAAAAATCCCTCGCAATAATTATTTTTAATTTTAAACAACTTATAAGGAGTGCTGCTTGTTTCATTAACTGTTCTCAAGGAAGATAATTCATTTTTATTTTCAAAGTAGATTTTGATAGCATCCTCCATAACAGACAATGACCTCAAAGGAGTAGTTGGTCTCATCAAAGCAATTTCTTCTACGTCAATATTATCAAAAAAATGATTTAAAAATTCCTTATCAGGAGATAAATCTCCAGCGAACTCTTTAGGTCTCATAAACGGCACCTCTGCTCCATATGCTCTAGCAATTTCTGCTATTTCTTCACAGTCTGTACTAACGACTGTTCGACTGACGTTTTGGCATAAGTTACAAGCTGCAATAGAATATGCTATAAGTGGATGACCATTGACCATTTTTATATTTTTTTTAGGGATGGCTTTGCTGCCTCCACGAGCTGGTATCAACGCTATAATCTTACCCAATATCAAGTTCACCTGTTTCGAAAACACCATACCAAGGATCTTGATTTAAATTAATAATTTTTATACCTCGCATTTTTGCACTTTCATCAAGTACTCTTAAATCATTCTTTAAATTAAAACTTAAATTTTGCCAATCATCGTTGTGTCTCGGTACATATACATTTGGATTAGCAAATCCTAATTTATAGTCTAAATCTAATCCTGAAACAAAAATTGGATTGCACCCCATCATTATGGCAAATGATATCATATGTACCGCCACAGTATCGCCGGTGCTGTAGTGTTCTGAATAACCAGAAACCTCTTGAAGCTTTTCTTGTACAGTCGGAACCCCATCAACTATCCACTCGCAACATATACCACCACCGGTAGGTCCAAATGGAAGCCCTCCGGAAAATCCTGCTCCGATGTGTCGCGGGGGTGCCCACATTGCAGAATTATTCCCATAGCCAGTAAATGTAAAATTTTTATTTTCTTTATAATGACGTTGGAAGTTTTTCAATATATCTAAGCATTTATGATTTTTAAAATGACGCTGATCATATGGCAAATAATCAAGCTCTAAAGTGTCAGATAAGAAGTCTCTATTTGAAAAGTCTACTGACCCTGCAAAGAGAATTGTTGAATCCTTATGTTCGTTAATATTGATAGAATAATTTCTGGCTCGCCACATGCCGGCATTATTTATACAATCTTGAATGTTCAACTCGCCATTCGCGAAGACCCAATATTTAGGAGCCTTATTAAAATAATCAAACCAGTTGTTACAATCGATTCTAATAATCTTTTCTTGTTTTTCCAAGTCTACAATTTTTTCTCTATGATCATTAAGACTCGGGCCGTGCATCGTTATAACGCAAGGAAGATCTTTATGCTTATCTATTATTTGTTCAAATTTTATTTGCATGATTACCAGACAAAATTATCTTTATAATGTTGTACAATTTCTGGCAACTCTGAGTCAAAATTATGCTCTGGGTGCCAACCAATACTCTGCAGCTTAGAATCGTCTATTGAGTATCTTAAATCTTGACCAACTCTCTCGGAGGTAAAGTCTATATATTTTTCATAATTTATCTCTTTGCCTTCAAAGTATAAATTTAATATCTTTTTTACAGTCTCAATATTTTCTTGCTCATAACTACCTGCAACATTATAAATTTCATTGACACTTCCTGTTTCTATAATTCTGATTATTGCGCTAGCTGTATCTTTAGCGTGTAGCCATACTCTTATAGGTGTGCCTTTATCATGCAAAGGAATCTTTCTTCCTAATGATACAAATTTACAAGTTTTTGGAATAAGTTTTTCTACATATTGACCAATACCATAATTGTTTGTCGGTCGAACAATAACATATGGAATTCCATAAGTTCTATTCCATGCCAATATTAATTGATCAGCTGCAGCCTTTGTGGCTGAATATGGATTACTTGGCTTTAAAAGATCTGTTTCTTTATGTTTTCCCTCAATGATATCTCCATATACTTCATCTGTGCTGAAATGGAGAAAAATGGGCATCTTAAAACGATTTTTTGTTTTAATCAGTTCTAATAAATTATGAACCCCATTGATATTAGAGTGAACAAACTCTTCGCTTTGAACAATAGAATTATCAACGTGAGTCTCCGCAGCTGTATTTATTATATAATCGCAATCGTACAACCAATTTAAGTCATTAATGTCCTTTTGTTCAAAGGCGAAATTTTTATATCTTTTAAATTCTTTCAACAAATCTTCATTCGACGCGTATGTTAACTTGTCGACGCCTCTTACATACCATCCTTTTTTCAAGCATGCTCGAGTTACGTAAGAACCCATAAACCCCAAACATCCCGTTACATATACAATTTTCATTTTATCCTCCTTTCGCTAAAAAAGTTATTTACGACTTCGCGAATATATTTTAATTTTTCTTTCGTTAAACCAGGATAAGTACCTAAGAAAAAAGAATTAGTTGCGGCTTTATGTGCCACAGGAAAAATCTCTCTTAGGTCACCGTATTGTTCTGCTATATCTGAATAAGCTGGATGATACAACAAGTTGCCTGAGAAATAATTTCTAGTCTGAATTTTAGCTTCTTCTAAATATTCTACAAAATCTGCTCTACTAAAAGATGAGCTTTCTTTGATGGTTAACAAAAAAGCAAACCATGATGGATTGGATTTCTCCGTTGCTTTTGGAAGGTGAAAATATTTTTCATACGGCTTAAAAACATCTAAAAGATAATTGAAGTTTTCTACACGAGAAGAATGAAAGCTTTCTACTTTTTTAAGTTGTTCTAGCCCAATCGCAGCCTGCATTTCTATTGGCTTAAGATTAAATCCTATTTCACTATATACATATCGATGATCATAAATTATATCTTTATTTTGAGGAAGCCATTTTCTAAACCTATTGCCACATGCAGTTCCTCCAGTAACATCTCCTGGCTTTTTTGTATTACAATAGCAAGCTCTTCCCCAATCGCGCAAGCTTAACAGAACTTTATGATTTCTCACCTTATTTGTAGCTACAAAGCCACCTTCTCCTAATGTCATATGATGGGCTGGATAAAAGGAACAAGACGACATATCACCAAAAGATCCTAATTTTTTACCATCATAAGTTGAGCCTAAAGCATCGCATGCGTCCTCTAATAGAACCAAGTCATACCTTTTGACCAAATCCATTACTTTGTCCATATTTGGGGGGTTTCCGAGCGCGTGAGCGAACATTATAGCCCTGATCTCTTTGTCTGTATCTTCTTCTAGTACTCTTTCAACTTGTTCCAAATCTAAATTTAAATCAGGCAAAGTTGAATCAACAAAAACCGGGATGAATCCGGATTGGAGTATTGGATTAACTGTCGTTGGAAAACATACAATTGGAGTAATAATCTTTGTTCCGACAGGGAAATTGTAAAGATTTTTAGACTTCAAAGCTGAGACCATTAGCAAGTTAGCTGAACTTCCTGAATTGGTTAAAACTCCCTTGTTCATTCCCAAATGAGATACAAATTCCTCTTCAAATTGGCGACTCTTCTTTCCAAATACCAACCACCCATCGACCAAAGATTTAATGGCAGCAATATATTCATCTTTTGAAAAAACATCTCCTGAATAAGAAACCCAATCTTCGCCGGGGATCCATCTTGTTTCCTCTCTTTTTTTGTTTTCTATATACTCAGAAAGAGGCTCCAATATCTTTTCTAATTCATTCATCTTTCAAATAATCCCATTCATATGTTTTTCTAGAAGCAGACCATGGAATACTAGTGTCTTTATATTTTTCCAAAATTTGTTCTCTTTTCTCTGGTTTTACATAATCTTTGTGTGCAAAGAAACCCCACTTTTCATAAAACAACCTGTGTGATTCTGCTTCAAATCTTAAATCAAAATCTGTATTTCTAGGATATTTTGGATTTGGGTGCGTAATAAAAATGTCTGGAACCCAAATACTAAACAAGTTATTTTTCAGAGACTCCAAAGACCAATCTTCATTTATAAGCATTGTATAAGGTCCAAAATTTGCACACGGTCCTATTTTTTCCATAGACTTTACACTAATCAATCCAGGAATTATAAAGATGCCATGGCATTTTACAGCCCTATCTGGATAATCTAAGAGATCTTCATTGTCTTCTGTTAGATATTCGCCTTCTTTAAAGTTATGACATTCAAAAACAAGCGGATAATTACCCGCATCTGTATGAAATCCTGTTATGATAGAATTTGGCATTATACCAGAAGTGCGCTTATAATAGTGATCGTTTGTATAAGTTATCCATGAAACTTCATCTTCCTTGCCTTCAATTTCTTTCAATGTTTTTCTGAAGAAGTTTGGAGTATTTATTGTCAAGTCATCATGAGACACTAAAATGTATTCTGTAGTATTTTTGTAAGCTTTAAAAAAGTCATTATAGTCAGTTGCCCATGGGCCTTTGGTATATACAATCTCCAGTAAAGAATCTTCTTTTATGATGTGTCTTAGCTTTTCATTGTCAAAAATCTGCTCAGTGAACTTTTTCATTCCTTCGTTATCGATAACAATATAAAATTTATAATTGCATTCGCCAATATTCTTTGAAATGGAATATATGGTTTCGAGTAAACTACCTTTATTAACAATAGGACCTACACTCGCAATAAAAACTATAACATCAAGCATACTACTTACTACCCATTCTTATCAAAACTTTAGTATTCAATCTAGATTCATGAACATTTTTCCACAACACTGGAATATCAAAAGAATTTAATTCTATTATATCAAAGTTCCATTTCTTTGTCAATTCTAATGCTAACTTTTTATTCGTTAGAATTAGACCTCCCTCTACCATATTATTCATACTCCAAGAAAGAAGTTGTTTTCTGTTTTCTCTTTTATCACTCATACTGCCGACATCTATTTCTAAATACGCCATTTTCATTTCTGGTGGTACTTCATTCATAGTATCTAAAAAATGTATGTTAGGGTGGTTTAATGGATTAAATAAATCATATCCGATAACTCTATCTTCTCCAAACAAATAACATAAATATTCAACAGTGGTTCCCAAAGCTGTACCTATTTGAACTATTTTACCGTTTTTTGGCACATCCATTAGAGGTAAGATATGTTTAACAATCAGATAGCTATGATACTGATATCCGAAGTAAGACCACATAGCTATGCCACCTTCAAAATATGAATTCCAAGCTTCTTTAAATTTATTCATTATTACCTTTTGTAAACTTCGAGCCAATGCTCTATCATCTCATCCATCAAGGCTTCAAATGTATAAACTGGCTCCCATCCAAGTTCAGTTCTAATCTTGGTTGAGTCTCCCCTGAGATAAGGTAATTCTTCTGGTCTCAAATATATTGGGTTTTGTACGACATAATCTTTATAGTCTAACTCTAATTTGCTAAACACATATTCACACATCTCTCTAACTGATCGTGTTTTTCCTGTTGCCACCACCCAATCACCTGGTTCATCTTGTTGCAACATTAAATGCATAGCTCTAACATAATCATAAGAATGACCCCAATCTCTATAAGCATCCATATTGCCTAATTCTAATTTATCTTGCAAACCCAATTTAATTTTAACTGCCGCTTGCACAACCTTGTTTGTCACAAAATTAGAACCTCGACGTGGAGATTCATGATTAAATAAAATGCCATTTGACGCATGCAACTTATAAGCTCTTCTATAATTTCTAACAATATTATAACCAAACACTTTAGCGCACCCATATGGTGAAACAGGAGTCATCGATGTGGTTTCTCTTTGGGCGCCGTCTTCATCAACTGAAAGACCAAACATTTCAGAACTACTTGCTTGATAAAATTTAGCATCTGGGCAAGATCTTCTATAAGCTTCTAAAACATTCAATACTCCCAATGCATTAGTTTGCGCTGTGAATTGTGGGATCTCAAAGCTAATTCTCACATGAGATTGTGCCGCAATATTATAAATTTCGTCTGGCTGTATTTTGTCAAGCAGCCTTTCTATCCCTCCTTGGTCCAGCAGATCTCCATAATATGTATGAATTTTATCCAATATGGAATCTAATCTAGTATCTTGGTGTTCTGGAGTAGAATTTCTTCTAACTATCCCATGCACCTCATATCCCAATTCCAATAAATACTCTGCAAGATAGCTTCCATCTTGTCCAGAGATTCCTGTTATAAATGCTTTTTTACTCATATACTTTCCTTTTTATTTAAATTTCTAACCCAGTGATTTCAAAAAATACAACTGGCTTCATTCCAGCATTAGAACTCCAATGCAACAATTTATGATCCCATTTAAAAATATCACCTTTTCTCCATTGCCATTTGACGACATTGCCAGCTCCGATGCTTTGTCCCCATTCCCAATCAGTCAAAAACATTAAATATCTTCTTACGTGTTTTTTAAGATCATAATTTACTTCTGGATAATCGCTCGCCATGTACCTCATCAAATAACTGTATGTATCTCCATGAATAGGCATACATTGTCCTGGTGGGATTATTATAACACAAGAATGTTCATAAGACAAATTATACTTCTCTTTCATAAGTTCCACTATATCTGGTAGGATGTCATTGTTAAATTCGATAAAATAATCATTTTCAGTATAACCAACATCCCTCATACAAACACTTCTTTCATTTATGTTCGTATTGTTAACCTTTACAGCGGTGTCACCAATATGTACTCGCTTTTTTGCGCCATGTTCATATGGTTCCTCAACTAACTTGGCGATATCATCATCTAATGTTATATTGTCTAAATATTTTAATTCGTCTTTCGGCTCTTCGTATTTATTGTAATGCCAGTCTTCAGATAATTTTAAGAAATCAAATTGTAATTTCATCACAATCTCCTAATAATCTCGATATACAAACTCTTCTATAATCAGTTCCCCTATCATAGTCCCCAAACTCAGGATGAGTCTTCTCCGCTAAGCCAAATATAACACAATCACTCGGAGTTATATTTAGTTCTTCACATATTGAAATCTGCTTTGACCTAAATTTATTATGGTTGTGGTCTGGATCAAAGTTTTTACACAATTCATACCCTACACCTGCAGCTATTTTTGAAACACAATGGAAGTCGTTAAACAACACTGCTCCATCATCCTCTTTTTCTCTCCTACATCTTATGCCTATTCTGAGTCTTTCTGCCCCATAAAATGCTTTACTCATACTAAATGTAACAGTCTCTATACATGGCCGATCTAAATCAAAATTTACACCTCTGGCTATACAGTAATATGCTGCATCGATAAACACAGGTATATTTAATGAGTCACATCTATCTAATAGCTTATCCATGTCTGGATGTTGAGAGCCATAATCGCTAAATGGTAAAGATATTATTAAAGCATCATTTTCTCGTAACTTGTCTTCTTCAACGTATTTCCAATCAAAGTAATTTTTCCAAGACACTCTATGATAAACATAATCGCCTTTGAGGCAACGAAAGCGCCTATTATGATGTTTCATATAGAAAAAATCAAAAGCTTGTGAAGTCCCGTGTACAAAATCTAAAGCATTGAACTTGTTCAAGTTCTCTAGATTGTTCAATTTACTAGATTGAATCCAACTGTAATATTCATTAATAAAGGTTGGTAATATTGTTTCATCATATAGATATTTTGCGCTGACTTCCTTGTTTATAAAATTTACAACTTCAGAATCAGGTATCGGTCTAGAATTCCTTCCTTTTCTAACCAAAAAATCATCAAGTTTTATTATCATTCTATATCCTTCTTGTCATATTCTCTTCCCAAATACGGCCCCGTTTTATACTCATATACAACAGTTCCATCTTGTAGGGAAGTGTAGTTATGACCTCCATTATAAGTTATCGATATGTCTCCCTTGTTCAAAACAACTTCTTCTATTATTGTATCATCAATATCATATAAAGTTGCCTTAACGCTTCCTTCTATGACAACCCAAGATTCTTGACAAATGTCTGAAGTGCGAATCTGTTTTATGTGTTTATGTGGGTTAAATGTTTTCCCTTCAAGCATCTTTAAAGAAGAAACCTGTATATATTGTTCTTCTGGACTTAAATCAGTTCTTCCGTCTACAATTTCATCATATCTATTAATTGTATGCAATAGAAGATCTTTTTTAACATTTGAATACAGGTTCTTCATCACATACAATAATAACACCAGCTTCGCTTTTTGTTAAACAACTTTTATGCTGGGCATCCAGCGGTTACACATCCGCCTTCCGGAGGTGCAGGACTGTCTTTTTCCGCTTTGAAAGAAGTGCCGCATGCACAACTTTTAACCGCTTTAGGATTTTCAAACTTAAATCCTGACTGATGTAAAGATTCGACATAATCAACAACTGTTTCTCTTAAAAAAAAATTACTGGCGGGATTTAAATGTACTTTGACTTTCCCTAAGTCAATTATAATATCGTCTGGGCTGGACTTTTCGTCTACCTCTATAGCATAAGATAATCCGGAGCAGCCTCCACCAACTACACCCACTCTAACAATATCTTCAGGCTCTAAAGCAGATTCTAGTTTCTTGATGGCCGCGTCTGTAAACGTGATCATAATCAGGTCCCACCTTTAGTTGCCTCGTGAATAGGATCATAAGTTATATGTTTTTTGCCCTTAAGGGTAATCAATGGTGCTTCAGCCCAAGTTTCATTTTCTTTACCAATGCCGCTGTCAGGATTAACTGTGCCTATGTTATCTTTGTCAATAAAATCATCGGTAGTAAGAATTTTATCATATCTTACAGGAACTTCTGCATCGCCATAAGTTGGTGAAATAACATTTGCAATAAACCCTTTATCTACACCACAAATACATGGCATGTTTTTCTTTGGGTCAAACCATTTAATATTAAGAGAACGGTTAAGAATATCAGCCAATGGTTCCTCAAAGAAGTTACCAAGAGCAACGTGTTGATACGGACACGGCATAAGGTCGCCATATCTGGACATAGAAACCATTCTCTTAACCGCGATACAACCAATATCGCGACCATAAGATGGTGTCATATGAGTAAAAATATCATATTCTTTTTCAAACTGTTCTAAAATTTTATTTTCCTTCTCGGTCATCATTTGTTCTGTCATGCCTTCAAAAGCGCCGACCGGTTTAGCAAATACAACATAAGTGCCGATTTCTTTTTCTTTTGCAAATTCTAGGAAAGTTCTCCACTCTTCTGTATGAATTCTATCTTTCCATATAACTGTTGATAGAATAACATGCATATTTTCTTCTTTGCATGCATCAATAGCTTTCATCACTCGATCCCAAGACCCCGGGGCTCTTCTGAAAGTGTCATGACTTTCTGCATCCGCACCATCCAAACTCAATTGCATTTTATCTACTCCAATTGATTTTAAATGCTTCACTCTTTCCCTATCTAGAAACCATCCATTAGAATCGCACGCAATAAAGAATTTACTAGGGTCTATAGCTTCTACAAGTTGATCGAATTCTTTCAGTAAAAGAGGCTCACCACCAGTAATTACAAAGTTGGCTAAACCATATTCATCAGCTTCCTTGGACAATCTCCTAACATCTTCTAATTCAAACTTACGGCGACCACTTGCTTTTTCCCAAGTCTTCGGCACATAAAATTTATCAATACAACAATGTTCGCAATCAAAATTACACAAGTAATCATACTGAAATTGTATAATTGGGATTCCTTCGCCTCTAGCCAGTTTTTCAGGAAATTGCATCATTTTCTCATAAACACGAGGTTTGTGTTTTTTTATCCAATTTTGGCGGGCGCTAACTTCCGCGCCGTCATAACCAACTTGTGTATTTTGAAGCACTTTTCCTTCACGGATGTCCTTCGCTCTTTTGTGTATTTCTTCATCAGACAATACAGGTGCCTGGTCATATTTATTGCCTTCCAGTACTGATCTGAACATTTGATCGTGAGAATTAGCCATTATTATCTCTCTCCTCTATTTGTTTAATTTCTTCGTCTGTTGTAAGTGGCATTTCATAACGTTTTGGAATAACATCTTTTTCTTCGTCTGTACCGTCGACGCGAACACCACCTCTATAAATAGCTTCTATTTCTAATTCTGATTTTTTATCAAAAGAAAATTCTATATTATCTGCGGAAACGAACCAAATTTTTCCATTGATATCCCTAACTCTATACTGTGGATTGATTCTTCCTCTAATGTCATCAATAATTACTTCGCTACCAGCCTTCAGAGTTACAGTAGTATGGTTTTTTCCTTGGTGAATTTCATCTTCAACTACTGTTCCAATTTGATTTATAACTTTTTTCCAAGATTTATGAGAATTTTTTCTCCAACCTATGCCGGTTACGTTTGAAACAAATTCTGCATTTTCTTCGACTATACCGTCTATGTTTTGTGCTCGAACAATTTCTTCGTCTATATCATTTATATTTGAACTCATTCGTCTTTTCCTTCGAATTTATTTATTTCTAATAATTCAACCACCATATCTAAGCTCCTATTTGGCGGGGTTCTGTAACCGTGAAAAGTATGAAAGCTGCTCCCGCCTTCAGGCCCATAAGCCAATTCAGATGGAATCAAAAGTCTGCTTTTAGAACCAACTTTCATTTCCAACAAGGCCTCGTCTAATCCTTTGATGGAATCTCCTTTTGTATAAAGTGCATCTTTTTGAGTTTCCGAACCAATTACAATCTTTATTGGACCCGCAAAAGAGTGATCTCCATATGTGGTGTCAATCAAGTCATCAACATAGCATCCGCTGTCATAATCATATAATGAAGAGGACACTCCAGTTCCAAGATATAGAGTATAGTGTATTAAAACAGCATCACCCACCTTGGGAGTTTTGCCCTCTCCTTCTATAAGTGTCTCTACTTTTAAGCCATTTTCTTTTATAGCTATATTTGATGTATGGTTTTGATTAATCATTTTATTTCTTTGTATTGGTTACTATAACACTTCTAACGTTGCTTTCTCAACCAACGCTATAGTTGGCTTCGGATTAAGATTTAATTCCTCAATACGCCTAAGAACACTCTTATATTGCCAACCAACAATTATTATAATAGCATCTACAGGTTTTTTTGTTAACTGCTCACATGGTAAAATTAGTTTATGAGAAACATGTGTGTATTTATATTGTTTTGGTTCAAAGTCATCAACAACATACGGAACTTTATCTAAACTATTCATCATCGTCAAAAACATCAATGTTTGGTGTCCTGCTCCCCAAATTGTGGCTGAATCGAATTTATTTATAAAATTATCCATATCCTGAATCAGTTCTTTTTGATTCTCCTTGAACGGACCAGCAGTTAGTGAATCGCGCTTTTTTATAACCGCAGACAAACTGGCACCATTCCAAATTTCTTGTATTCGTACTACGTCAAAGCCGCTAGCTTCACAAACAAACCTTAAAGTTTTTTCTGTAAAATAAAACAAATGGTCAACGATAAATTCACCAAATATTCGATCACGAATAATTTCATCAAAATTAGGAACCTCAATAATCCCCACTCCCGGTCCTTCTAAATTGTTGCGAATCTGAGTTAAAGTTTCTCTTGGATCTGGAAAATGTTCTAGATAATTGAACATTAAAAATGCATCGTATTTATCCGGCTCAGGCTTTCTATCAACATGTACAATTTTCTTATCATGCAAATCAAATTCTTCAACAAGATCATCATACTGCTTTTGTCTAAAAGGATCCAGATCCCAGTCTGGAGATCTAATCGCTTCTTCATAATATTCTACCGGAGTTGTTGGTATCTGAACTGTTCCACATCCAACACATTGGAAAACCTCCAATGGTATTCCCAAATCATATGGTATTGTTTTTTCATCTGGAAAGTGTTGGGCTCGCGAAGGTTGTTTATTATAAGTTAAAAGCGTCTCTAAGCCGTCACCGCAAATTTTACAATTTTTTACATCTTCCGATTTATTCATCTATTTAATCTCCATTTTGTTTAACAAGCAATCTATATTATCCGGTTCACTATAATCATTCATCGTGCATCCAGCACAAGGCCTAATCTTTTCCTTATTTCCACACAAGTGTTCATTTTGTAGCTCTTTAAGTTGATGTCCGAGCCAAATTTGTTCAAGAGGTTCGGCATTAATATTTCCTAATAAATTTATACGTTCCCAGTCTACACAACAAGGCACAACATCTCCATCAGAGCACACCTGAAGTCCTTTAAAAATTTGAACGCAAACCTTTTTCTCGCCTAAATTCTTGTTCCATCTACTTTTTTTGTCAAGAATTGGAGTTAATTCTTTTGAAATATTCATTTCTGGCCAGAGCGGAACTATGTTCTCTATATTCATTTCATCGGAAATTTTATCAAATATGTCGAAAAATTTCTTCTTGTCTTCTTCTGAAGGAACGGATACGTTCGGAATTTTTATATGAACAATACATTGTTTTCTATTTTTATACATTTCTTCAATGTTGTTAACGATTTCTTCAAATTTAACATCGGATCCTACAAGATCTTGATATCCGGGGCCATCTAGCGCCTCAACAGATACCACTATCCGAGTTACATATTGTGAAATGCATTCTATTATGTCTCCTTTCAACAAAACGCCATTAGTTATCAACTCTATTTTTTCTGTTACTCCACTTTCATACATATATTTAATATATTGTCCTAGTTTTTTGTTTAATAGCGGCTCTCCTTGCCCGCATATTCTTACGAGCTTTATTTTACTTTCAAATTTTTGTAAATCCGATACCAATTTTTTAAACGTCTGGAAATTCATTAATGATGCCAGTTCTTTCATTTTTTCTTGTTCTACATATTGATGACAAAATTTGCATTTGAAATTGCAAAATCCAGAAGGTTCTATATATACCACATAAGGTGTTTTCAAAGGAATCTTATCCTTCAGATCAAGTTTTCCCTTATATGTTGTTGAGACGAACTCACTCATGTTTTTTCCTCAATAAATAAACTCAGACGGATTGGGTTGTGCTTGTTTATAAAAGCTTACCAATTCTTTAATACCTAGATATATAGGTGTCAAAGCAAAGGGCAAAGAATTAATAAAATTAGAATTTCCAAAATAATTTTCACCACAGCTTGGGGCTCTACTCACCGTTGGGCTAACTGTATCATATCGAACAACCTCTTTTACAGGAACAATTTTTTTAATATGATTTACTATATCTTCTGGCGAGAGAATATCTCCGGAGCAAATATCTTGGCTTTTTTGCAAATCTTTATAATTGTTCATATAGTATTCTACCACACGGCACAAATCATTTATATGCAAATAATCACATTTATTAATGGGAGGAATTTTTATTGGCATATTTAATGCTGCTTTGGCGCAAGCATTGTTTATAAATCTATACCTCCAATCAGTGCCCACTCCGTATACACTATATAATCTAAGATTATAAATATTGCTTTTGTTTTGAACAACCTGATTCATCATATACTTTGACATACCGTATGGCTTTTCACGTCTCCACTCGGCTCCGGAACCGAAATACAACATTGCATCATAAGCATGATCGTTTTGCGCCAGATTATCAAACATGCGAAGGTTGTATTCTAAAACTTTATCAGGATTATTAGTAGAAAATTCTGGCGCCGCATCATATGTTGCTGTATGTACTACTACATCAAACTTTTCTTTTTTTAAAAATTCAGAGACCTTTTCTCTGTCTAACAAGTTCAGTTGTTGCTTAGAGCATGTAATAACATTATAGTCGGAGGATAAAGTTCTTTCTAAATTTTTTCCTACAAATCCGTGGGCGCCTGTAATTAAAACTTTTTTAGTCATCGGCAATCTTCATATTTGCATTAAACTCTTCTCGATCCAAGAGAGGCAAAAGATCTTCCATTGGTAATGCAATAAATGTGCCATCTTCTCTTTTATATGTAGAATTTTTTGGTAAAGTTTCGTGAGTGTGAAGCATCATGACTTCACAAACAATTGGCCCGTCTTCTTCCAGCACTTTTAGAACTTGTTCATGAATATTGTTTTGATCTGTTATTCTAGCGTATTTTATACCATAGGAATTAGAAATCTTTTCAAAACTAGGCAAAGTAACTCCACTGTCTTCTCCGCTGGCAAACTCATTTTTAAAATGCCTTCCTTGAGAATTCCTTATAGAAACATACCCCCCATTATTTAATACAAAATATTTGATTGGCAAATTTAGTCTTCTAACTGTTTCTAATTCTTGAATATTCATTACAAATCCGCCGTCGCCGTCGATACAAACAGTGTGTCTACGATTACTAGCAATACATCCTCCAAGAGATGCCGCGATGTCGAAACCCATTGAGCCCAATCCTTCGCTATTAAATATTCTCATGCCTTTTGTGACTTTAAAAGATTGCATAGTTACTTCACTGCAACAACCTGAACTTCCAGGTATCAGCAAGTCTGTCGAATTCATCAAATCAGAAAGAACATCAACAAGAACATAGTTGTTAACATGCTCTTTCTGTTCCCAATATTCAGGAACAACAACAGGGTATTTAGCTTGCCATTCTTTGCATTGTTGAAGCCATTTTGGAAATTCACTATTTTTTTGTTCTTTTTGATTCAATGCTTCTTCTATAAAATCTCCAGCATCAAAATCTACAGAACAATCAATATGAAATTGCATTTTTTCAATTTCAGCTGGATCAATATCAACAATTACTTTTTTTGCTTTTCTAGCAAAATTTTCATGATTAAATGCTGTTTGACCATGGTCCAGTCTTGCTCCAATAGATATGAATAGATCAGAAGTTTGTTGAGAAAAATTAGCTCCTCTTTGAGCGGCGATACCAGGGCGGCCTACAAAAAGTGGATGCTCTTCTTCCATAAAGTCTAATGATTTCCACGTTGTCATGACAGGAATATTTAAGAAATTAGCTAATTCTAAAAATTTCTCTTCAGCATTTGCAGATCTTATTCCATTGCCAGCAAGAATAACAGGTCTTTTGGAACTATTCAGCAATTCATAGAAATGAGAAACTTTTTGTTTCAGTTCTTGCGTTCTATCTTCTTTTGATTCATGCTCGTGCGATTTAAGTAATTTTACATCAATTTCTGCTGACTGAATATCAAGAGGTATTTCAATCCATACAGGGCCTTGACGACCAGTTGTTGCCAAATGCCAAGCTTTTTCTAAAACTGATTTAATATCATGAGGGTCTAGAACTGTAGTCGCGTATTTTGTAATAGGCTTAACAATACTGGTTACATCTATTTCCTGAAACCCTATTTGTCTTACTTTTTTATCCCCTCTGAGATCTTTGCTTTGGACTTGCCCTGAAAAAACAATCATTGGGACAGAATCAAGCCAAGCTGATGCTATTCCGGTAATAGTGTTTGTTGCGCCCGGGCCGGCAGTAACAAGGCAAACTCCTGGTGCATTATTATATTGTGCGTAAGCCTCTGCTGCTATTGCTGCTGCTTGTTCGTGCAAAGTACAAACATAATTAATACCACTTTTACCAACTGAGTCTACCAACGGCAAACAAAAGCCACCAGACAACGTAAAAATATCCTTAATGCCTTTACTTTCAAGAAAACCAATAATATAGTCTGATACTCTTATCATATTTCTCCTAGAATGAATTTAGTATTTCCATGTCGCTATCATGCATCTCGAAGTCAAATACATCAAAATTTTCATTAATTCTTTCTTTATTTTGAGATTTTGGTATCACGACAAGTCCTCGTTGCAAGCCCCACCTTAGTAATATTTGGGCAGCTGTTTTATCATATTTCTGTGCTATCTTCAATAGAGCTGGGTTTTTTAATTCTATACCGCGAGTTAATGGACTATATGCTTCAACAACTATTCCCTTCTCGTTGCAATAATTTATTAACTCTCTGTTATGGCTAATGTGAAAAAATTGCGTATTAACACTAAAAGGGCTGATAGGGACTTGATTTACACTTGGCACTATACCAGACTTTTTAATAAGCTCTTCTAGTTGTTTGATATTATAGTTGCTCACCCCAATAGATTTAGTTCTTCCTTCTAGCATCAATTGGTTCATAATGTTCCAAGTGTCTACGTGTACTCCGAATTCCGGAGGCCAATGAATTAGATATAAATCTACATATTCCAATTTAAGAGAATCTAAACTTCTATTAAACGCACCAACAACGTCGCCATGATCGCTATTCCATATTTTAGTGGTCACAAAAATGCCATCTCTGTCTACACCGCTTTCTTCAATTGCTTCACCAACTTGTTCCTCGTTTCTATATATTGTGGCGGTATCTATTAATTTATATCCGCACTCTAGTGCATTCAAAACAGATTCTTTGGCTTTGTGACCTGTTATTTCCCATGTCCCTATGCCTATTGATGGTATTTCAAAACCATTATTAAGTTTAATTTTCATTTACTAGCTCTTTTTAGTCTAACCAATGAGTAATAAAAGTTTTCCTATTTTTATTTTGAGTGATACGTTCGTCTGTGTAAAAAGAATCATTTAAATAATGAGTAGAAGAAACTTCTTCTATAACACAACCATTGGTAGTAGAAAATCTATGTCTAACTCCTGGTTCGACAGTTACAACATCGCCGCGACGAAGCTTACGATATTCATCATCCAAATATAAATCTACATCTCCGTGTAAAACAAGAAATGTTTCTTCCTTCTTTTTATGATATTGTTCTGGATGTGTTTGTCCCGGGAGGGCGATAATCAACTTTTTACAATACTCTCTATTAACAACTGTAATCATTGTTGTACCAACTTCGTAAAAGTTATCAATTCCATAATGATGAGAAATCTCTAACTTAGCTTCGCCAGGATAAACAACTTCTGAATCAACTAAAAATGATTTTACATTTTGAACTATTTCGTATATCTTACTTCTCAAATTAACTTCTGTAACTTCAGAAGAATAAAGAGCGTCATTAACTGTAAAATCTTTCTGCGCTGCAAATTGTGTATATTTCGACATATCATTAGCTAAAACTTGCCCTTCTTGACACGGGAAAGCATAAAATACGTCATCTCTGCTAACTACTTCACCTTGTTTGATATCGCGCTTTAAAAAGACTCCGCGCTTAAATCTTCTCAAATCCGAAAGCTCTTTTTCCGACGCATCAGGACGAGTTGAAGCATGTCCACAAATCTGAAATGCAGTTCGAGCTGAAGCTAACCAATTGGAAGTCTGTTCAGGAGTGGCCGAATATGCATGTTTTGGAAATTCATCAGTAACAACCGCTACGTGCTTTTCAAACACTTGAGCACCCTTTGCGATAGCCAACGGAATAATATTCGGATCATTCGGATCTTCATGAGTAGAATATCCAATTTTTACATTCGGATATCGTTCTGACAACAATCCAATTTGATTTAATTGCAAATTTGTGGTTTCGGTCGGATACTCTCCAACACAGTGCATAATTGTTAAGTCTTTATTTCTGTTTGTGAAGAAAGCAACAACATTATCAATTTCTTCTAACGTTGAACCTGCTGTAGATGCAATAATTGGCATATCAGTTTCAGCAATTCGATTCAACAATGGCCAGTCAGTAAATGAACAACTAGCAACTTTAATGATGGGAAATTTCATTTCTTCAATCAAGTCAATAGAGTCTTCGTCGAAACCAGTACAAACAGTCAAGAAACCAAGTCTCTCTGCTTCCTGTTTCATGGCTAGAAATTGTTCAGTAGTCAAGCGAGTTTCTGTAAATCGTTTAACATATTTTAAGTCCATCCTATCTTTATAATCTGGATGGATAAAAGTATCAATATTCCTAAATTGAAATTTAATGGCGAAATCAAATTCATCATAACCTTCTTTAACCTCTGCAAATTCTCGAATTAATTTAATTCCATGATCAAGACTGCCCATATGGTTATTGGCCATTTCAAAAATAAACAATTGTTTCATATTTTTCCTCTTTTATTATTGTTTACATTATAACACAATTTTTTTATAAAGTCCACTTATTTTTCCAATATTCTTGGATCATTTGATCGTAGTCAATATCCTTCTTACTTTTATGCACTTTCCATGTAGCTTGGTCTTCATGCCATCGATAGTGATATCCTAAACAATTCGGCACAGGATAAATAAAGATTCCCTGATCCGCCATGTAACAATATGCGTCGTAATCTCCTCCGCCGATACAACTAAGTCCCGCTGCATTATGTGCCTCATGAGTTCTAAGAAAGTGAACCATGCTTTTATGCCATACCACAGTAGGAGTATTAACAGGGCTTTTAACCAAACATTGTTTCTTAAACTCGTCGAGACTTTTATAAGAGTGGACTTGATAATTCACTAATTGTTCATTTTGCACACCGTTAATGGCACTCTGGATACATTTAATTTTTTCTGGATTATGTATAAATATTTTCATGCACTTTGAAATATAGCTTGAATCTATAAAGTCATCAGAGCCTATAAAAGTCACATAATCAGTTTCAATGTTTTTTATTACATCTTCAATAGCTTCTCCGTATCCATTTGGATATATATTTGGCACTTGAAACACTGTTAATTTTTCATGCTTTTTTTCTAAATCCAATAGATATTCATAAGTCCCATCAGTGCTTTCATTATCGTATGCCCATACAATATAATCTTCATAATCTTGGTTTAAAACTGAAGTTATGCATTGTTCCAAATATTTCATGGAATTATAACATGGGACCACGATTGTAATTTTCATTATTTAAAACTCATCATCTGTTTAACACGATTAATATATGTGTGATTTTCTTTCACTTCTTTTCTATTTTTCTCTTTTATCGCTTGTAGTTCTTTTTTTGACATTTTAACATATTCTTCAACGGTGTCAAGCATTTTTTTTGGGTTGTCACATAAAGGTGTGTCTGGAAACAATTTCTGCATTTGTCTTTTGCCTCCACCATCACTAACCAGCAATCCAGTTAAACCCAACGCTTTAAAGGTTCGTTCGTTTGTATCAGCATGTGTGTGGTAATGATGAGCGTCATGTACATTGATCGACACTTTGCTATTATATAACAAGAGATTTTCTTGTTCATGAGTTAAATTTTTTCCTACGAATATTCCACATCTTAAATCAGACTTCATAAAAGGATAAAAATAATCCATCATAATTTTACGTTTCTCATCAAAACCATTATTTGCCCATCCGCCTATAAAGCAAACATCATATTGATATTTTTCATTTTGTAAATCTTTATAATTAATTGAATCAAATGCTAATGGAACTGTATTAATCTCTTTCCACTTTGAAAAATACTCTTTCTTTTTGCTTTCCTCGAGTTCTCCGAATGTCCATAAATATATATTATCAGACTCATTGATTTGATTAGTATGCCCATCTGAAACAACACTCTTGAAATTAGGGTGACTGCCCCATGGTAATGGAAAGTTGTTTGGCTGAGAAAAGAAATATGTTCTATTAGAATTTTTTAGAACATCAACTGCTTTTTGAGTTTTTGTTAACCAATCGTAAGATATAATGTCATATGTGCCTTTCGTGTCGTTAATTTCTTCTAATGTCGTATATTCTACAACATCAAAACCTTCGTTTTCCCATGCAGACTTATAGCCCTTGTTAATCCACAGCCATGCTCCTTGAATTGTGGTTTTTTGTATATAAATTTTCATTTTAAAATTTTTATTATGTTGTTTGTAATCTTGTTACGCTTTGACAACATTATATCAATTAATTCATTACCTTTTAATTCAAACCATGGCTCAAATGATGCTCCAACCAAATTATTTGTTATAACTGAAACATTCATCATTCTCGCCTCTACGACTATTCTGGAAAGAGTCTCCGGAGTTTTCGGAAGAAACACAAGATATTTATTTGATCCTAATTTTTCTAAAAATTTATAATAAACATCACTTTGAATCAATTCATAAGGGTATTTTTTATACTTACAAAATCTTAAGGCATCGATTGTGTTTTTGTGAGGTATATTTGATTCCATTACAGAATAAACATCTTTCTTCTCTTTTTTCGAAAATTCCTTTATTTTTTCTAAACTTTCGGAAGACCAAATGTTACCACTTAAATTGTATATGTTATCAAATCCAAGATTCTTTTTTATTATATCGCAATGAAACTTTGACTGTCCAAAAACAGCTTTTGCGTTTTTATAAAATTCGTAATTTATAATTTTATCTTTTGGAGCTTCATAGTTTTCAAAATCTGCAGGATTTCTTGTTGTCAGATATTTATGGTCGTGCTCATAAATTACATAATCTGCCTTATTTATTAATAAGTCTTTAGATTCTTCATGGAGGCCTAAAAAATTAGCAACTACAAACTTTGATTCAGTATTTTCATTTATAAACCCTGTTGTAACAGCATTAGAATGTATTTTTTTAACTTCTATTCCTTGCGAAACCGCTATCTTGGCGAATTCATCATTATTTAATTCTCCGCCACCAAGAATTCCATCTTCAACAAAAAAATCTGCTATTAAGATTATTTTCATCAAGCAATTTCTTTAACGTCGAGGTTATTTAACCAATCCTCAATTTCAAATTCCTCTTCTGGGCAAATGAAGTCAGCAAACTTTTTATATTGTTTTTCTTCGGTAAAGTTTTTAATTATATATTTTTTAAGATCTTTAGCTTGCTTTTGATATTGGCCATAATTGGTATATACATCGCGAAGGTTCTTTTTATAATTTCCCTCATGAGCAAAACACCAAAAAGAATCTTGTTGTATAACTCCAGGCCAAACTGCCTCTGGTTGAACCTGTTTTAACACATAGTCAACATTGGCAAACAATGGTCTCATTTTTTCTTTGCCTTTTTTATCTTTCTTAGGAGCATACAAGAAATCGTTCTGGCCACTCCAATTTGGAGCAACAACAGGGAGACCATTATGAGCAGCTTCAAACATTGGAAGCCCATATCCTTCACCATGTGAAAGATTTATCAAAGCTTTGATTTTAGAATTTTGATATAAAGATACCATTTCTCCATCGCTCATGTCTCCATGCAATAAATAGATTTTACATTTTCTCTCTTTATCTTTAGAGCACTCAAGAACCAAATCTTTAATTTTACTATTTGTCTGATATCTATCGATGGTAGAATTATTTTTTATACTCGCCTTGACGACTAAACCAACTTCGTCATCAATGAATTCTTGTATAAACCATCTAATTGTGTTTTCTAAATTCTTCCTAGGGCTCCATTGGGCCACTGTTATAAAATTAAAATTAAAATCTAGTTCTAAATCTACTTTTTCAGGTTTAATATCCCTTACAGGATAATTTACAACTTCAATCGGGGTTTCGCATTTAACATCTTTGAGTTCTTGTCCACTAGCCTGATCTACACCATCGTATGATGTTTTCAGATAAACTTCCTTTGAATGATTAGAAACCACAACAATCTTATCCATAAACATTGAATTTTGAATCCATTCTGGAGAAACTTTAGTCGTTTCAATGCCAGCCGTGTAACCAATATTTACTGGTGCCAATCGTTCCCACTCATTAGGAATTGTTATTTGTAAAGATATATCATAAAAGCCACCATTATTTTGATGATGGACGGTTTTTTGGATAATGGAATCTAGCCAGCGGCGCTCCTCATCGTCATCTGAAAGCCATCCTGTTTGTCCCCATCCAACGGGAAAAAGATAAATATCAAATCTATCTTGATGTGCCCTTAAAGATCTCAACGCGAATCTTGTTTGTTCTCCATACCCCGATCTAGAAAGGGCTGGACCTCTAACTATTATTTTTTTCATGATACCTCTATTAATTTCCAAGCTTTATAATTTTTTCTATTCTTCCAAGATCCTTTCTCGTTATAAACTTTTGTAAAAATCTTATCCCAATCATCAACATATCTCTTAAACCCGTATTTTGTCAAAACATGTTCTCTTCCTTTTTTGCCCATCTCTTCTCTTTCTTCCTTTGTTAGATTATACATTTTTAACAAAGCGTCAACAACGTCTTTTTCACAAACCCTATCCTCGTAAATAAATGGTACAATTTGAGAGCCGATAATAGCCTTTGAGGCGGGCTCGACTCCAAAGCCAAACCATTCTTCGCCGTCAGTAACTTGTTCTTGTAAGCCTCCGGTCATGGTCACAATTATAGGAGTCTCACAAGATAAAGATTCGAACGTAGATAGTCCAAAACCTTCGGCGTCTGACACACTAATCGTGCAGTCTGCCATATTATACATCATTGCTAAAACTTCTGAATTATATTTTTCTCTTGATAATAACACTTGGCCATCTGTAAGATTTAATTCTTTAAGAATCAATTCCAAGTCTTGCCCATTTGGGTCCTTGGGATCAGTATGCATAACCAGAGTCGCATTATCATGGCCGACTTGATCAAGAAAAGTTTTAAACCAATATATTAAGCTGCCGCTCTGTTTTCTTCTAGCATTTCTACTGTTCCACATAACTACAAATTTATCAATACTGTTATCTTTTGGAAAGCTCTGGTATTTAAATTCTTTAACATTATTTTCTGGATATTTTTTGAATATATCTGTTTCTGTCGTGTGAGGGAGATATGCTCTATCAACCTCCGGAGCGACATTTTTAACAATATCATCTGTTACTTTAGATATTGTAGCGATAAAGTCATTTGATTCATAAAATGACTTGTTAAAAGTTGGATAAGGAAGATTATCCCAAACATGATAGTATACCATTGGAACCAATGAACGAATTTCATTATCTATCATCCATAACCAATCCCAAAATCTAGGATCTGTCATAAACCATAAAACATCTGGACGTTCCCTATGCAACATAGAACGAATCATGTCTTGATTTCCATACCCATCAACAGGAATTATAACCCAGTCGCCATCGTATTCTCCAACTCTTATAGGAGTGTAATCAGCGTGCTGAATTGCTCCTCCTAAACTAATAAATTTATATTTACCAGTTTTTATCATTCCTTCAATCATCATTCTTGTTTGTAATCCAACACCTGAAGGAGATAAGGGATGATCACTTAAAGTTAGAATCTTAATTTTTTCTGACAATTTAACCTCTTATGGACAATGTTTTGTTTTATAAAATTCGCAGTATTTACAAGATAACCTGTTCTTTATAAAATTTTTGTTACTGATATTGTACAATGCTTTCTCAAGAAATTTAAGGGCGTTTTTAATTTTTTTATCACCACTTGAAACTTTGAATATCTCAACTTTGTTTTTTTTAGCTGTTCTTTTGAGAAGCGCGAAATGCGTTTCAATATTATCTAGTTGAACGTTGTGTTTTTTGGAAAAATAATATTTGTAATAAGTTAACTGATAAGTTGTCATCTTATCATTCTTTCTTCTCGCATCCCATCCCCAAGAACAGGTTTTCCAGTCAATAACATGATATTTGCCATCTTTTGTTTTTAGTACCAAATCAACATAGCCTTTAAATTTAAAGTCGTGTGTTTCGATATCTTCAAAAAGAGCTTCTTCTGTGCAAATAATCTCATATTTGCCAAAATACTTTTTAAGAGCTGGCTTAATATAATCTAATAACTCTAAGCCTTGATCTTTCATCTCCAAAGCTAGCTTTTTATTAAAATTATAATTATCGTCTGATAATTTCTGCAGAGCTTCCTTGTATTTTAATACAAAATACTTGTCTGATTCTGTATTTTCATTCAACAACATATCTTCACATGTATCGTGAACAGCGTTTCCAAAGGCAGTATATTCATTGCCTTGAAAAAGTTTAATTTTTTGTAGGTTGACTAAATTATGATAATATGGGCATTTATCCCAATTTTTTAATTCAGAAAAAGAAACATGTTTTTGATTCACTTAATACCTCGTTGACTCTAATAACTCTTCAATTTTAAAATAAAGCTTAGGACTTATTTTTTTTAAATATTCTCTATCTTTAAGATAATACTCTTCAAATCCAATGGCAAAGTATTCTCTTAAAGATGTAACAGCATATGGAGATACAAACAAACCCATACTTAAGCTAGTCAAAAGAGGATATCCAACTTCTTTATAAAGAAACTCATCAAAACCTATTGAATATTCAATATTTAAAAAATCTTCCATTTCTATATCAAAGTTTTCATTCTTAACAATGCTATACAGTCTTCTTCTTTTTCCTAAAAATTCATTTTTAATTTGATTATCGTCATATAGTTCTTGTTTGGCCATTTCTTCAACTGCATGTGCTATTTCATGCACAATATCGTCAATCATATCATTTTCGTCTGTCTGATCATTCGTTATGTACAAAGTTCCTTCCCTATACAAAGCATTTGCTTCTCTATCTATTAATTCATCAAATTGTCCGACAATAATTGAATCTACATTATATACAAAATGTGAAGGAATCAAATTTTCAACTTTTTTGAGAACATGAAGTATATCAAAATATTCTGGTAAAGAATCTTTTATATAAACCTGTACATTGTTAAAAAATTCATAATGAGTCCTATCTTTAAGTGTCTTGAGGGATGAACTTCTTATATATTCGGCTATATTATCCCTCGTTGTCATTTTCGCTGTCTGATAATTCTTTACCTACATCAACGTCTGCTAATGCTTGCTGGTAACCTCTAACCCAATTTTCTTCAGCAACAACTAAAAGAAATTCAGGGAATTCTTTTGCCACTGTTTCAACAATCATCTCAACAGAAACATTTCCATCCTCTGGTTCGCATTTAGTTCCAACGTAATCAACGAGCCAACTTTTCAACTCAGTATCTTTTCCGACAACCTCATCAAGAGTTGTATTGCTTCCTTCTTCTGTATCCTTCCATTCAATGTTCATTTTTGTCTCCTTATAAAATTTTTGCTGCCAATGTAGCAACTTTTGAACGTTCTCCTCTGGTCAATGTAATATGGCCAGCAACATCATGATCTTTAAATTTCTCAACAACGTATGTTAGACCATTTGATGTTTCATCAACATACACATTATCAATTTGCTCAATATCTCCGGTCATAACAAGTTTAGTGTTTTCTCCAACTCTAGTTAAAATAGTTTTTATTTCATGTTGTGACATTTGCTGACACTCATCAATAACAAT
>Ga0098044_1000311_pt1 | contig 25956 bp, 19 predicted proteins | sample 10_taG_FD_75053 | JGI IMG/M metagenome (GOLD analysis project Ga0098044, IMG submission 75053) | Marine viral communities from the Subarctic Pacific Ocean - 10_ETSP_OMZ_AT15264 metaG | ecosystem: Environmental > Aquatic > Marine > Oceanic | place: Pacific Ocean | collected 2015-01-16 | reverse complement strand
CAACTTCCTCAGCAACTTCCTCAGCAACTTCCTCAGCAACTTCCTCAGCAACTTCCTCTTCATTGGTTTTTTCTGGATTTTCATCATCTTCTCCGTCAGCGGCAAACTTACATAGCTCTCCAAATGCCCAAATTCTTTCTAGCATCTTTTTTTCTGCTGGAGCAAATATCATTGGGCGAGGATTTGTTATACATCCACTATCACCAGAGGGAAGCTCCTCATCATCATCTCCATACAAATTGCCCTCAGAACGAGTACGATAAATGTCATCAAGACTCTGTTCTGTTATTTTTTCTATGTATTTGCTTGGCAAAATACCATCTTTTAATACGAGCATAGTGTGTGCTTTTCCAGAAAAATAAAACTTGCCCTTTTCTTCCCATTGTCGATCTTCTATTTTGGAATCAAACAATTCTTGCTCTAAATCTTCTAATTCTACGGGACGCTCGCTGCGAGGTTTTTCTTCCACAATAGCAGCTTTTTCTATTACACCATCTCTAATAGCTGAATTAAAATTTATTTCATATAAATCTTCTTCTTCCATAAATTTCTTAATATCTTTATTCATTCCTTTTACATTGGGAATTGGTTCTAAGAATGCAGATAATGCCCGTGAACCCCCTGCGCCATCAAACATTGTATTTCTTCTTATTTCAAGACTTTTTAAAACATCACTTGTTGTAACTTCTGCCTCGGGCTTGTCTAATGCTATAGAAGCTCTTTCACGATACTTCTCTATAAATTCTTCCTTATGCTTGCTTTTAACTAACGAATAAGGAGTTTTCAATCCATTTTTTTCTATTTCTTCCCCAAATTCTCTTGGGGCATAATGATATAATACAAAATCTTTTGCCAATTTCTTAATTACACTATATCTAGAAACCGCAGCGTCTTTAACATTTTCAGGAAATATAATAGGAGGCTCATCTTTAGTTCCAGGAATAAGTCTCCAATCCGCTTCATTACTTCTGGCCTCTTCTTCCGCCTTATCTTCATCGATAGAGCCAATCAATTTTATTTTATTCTGATATTTATTCCATAAGTCTCCGTCAATGACAATTTCAGGTGCCCAATCATATTCAGTAATTCCACCAGCTTCTTTAATTAAAGCCATTGGTATTCTATAAATATAAATATTTCCTCTTATCCCATGATTACGCCATACTTTTACCCAATCATCAGTAAGAAATGCGGCAGTATCATATTGTTTTTCTGCCCATTTTCCATCTTCCTTAACATGCCTAATTCTCCCCTTTTCTAAATTGTACCTATAAGGTTGAGGAGTGGCGGGTCTTTTACCTATGTGATATAATATTTTAAAACTATCTCTCTCAGAAGCATTTTTAGACAAACTTACTATTTTGCTAAGTCTTGCCGCTTTAAAAGTTTTACCATAATAGTCCAACTCTTCAAAATATTTTTGAATAGCTTCTTTGGAAAACTTCCCTCCAAGAGCCTTATGTACCATATCAATAGAATTATGTCCTTCATTTATAGTTTCTAAAATAATGTTCGAATATGCTTGCCGTAATTTTTTGATAGCGGCATCAAATTTACTCTTTTCTGTTCTTGTCATGCGCCTTCTTTCAGAATTAAGTAATTTATAATATTCTCCTGACGGACCAAATTTTCTTAGAGAAAAAAGAATTTCTCCCCACCTAGCATCTATCTCACTTCTATTTAATAAATATAATAAAAAATTTTGATCTGAACTAATGTATGTACCTAAGTCTACCTGCCCACTATGAATTAATTCATGTTCAATTACATGTGTTACTCTTCGCCAATCAATAGGACTATCTTCTGGAATATAAATAATAACTAAGTCTTTTTTTGGTTCATATACTGCCTCATAACTTAACTCATCTACTCTGTCGGAAAACACCAAAGATAATTTAGTATTTGGATCAAAAAATTTTCCTCCCGCCCCATATGGATCAGACCAAATATCACTTATTAAACATGAAGGATGTCCATCATCAATAGGATGAGCAGTATATTCATCATAATCAAAATTTTTATAATAAGCATATGTTTCGTTTAACAAAGAATCCATTTTTTCTTTATTAAATCCAATTTCTCCAGTATGCTTTTTCTTTTGCTCAATAACGTCACTTTTTTGACCCTCTAAGTCAACATAAGTAGCCGGTTCTCTTTCTGGGATACAATGTAATTCAACTTCACCTTCTTCTATTGATATGCGAAAATCTGTAAATTCTTCGCCATATCCCAAAACTTTTGATATGTTATCTGTAAACTGCTTCTTATTTTCCTCTGGTATATTAACTTCAGACAGTGATAGAACTAAAGGCTCTTCTGGAAATAATATTTTATCCTTATCTTTAAAAGTGAAATTGCTAAAAGAAAAAGCATATTGCTTAGTCGTCGCACCATAACCTAATATGGCCAAATTCCAAACTCTGGCCCAAATTTTTTTCTCTATCTCCTCCTGATCTGAATTAATAACAGCATTATTAATATTTTGTGTAGCTTTTTGAATTATGGAAGGAGGAATGCCAAGATTATTTTGATTAATGAGCAGACTAAGCATCATTTTACTGCCAGGCATATATATTTTTGTCCCGCCCGGCAAGCCATCTGTTATTCCAGAAAACTCTAAAAATTTATATATATCTGCATCGACCGACAATTCCAAAAGTTGATTATATCTAATGTTCACATCTATAGTAACTTCTGGATCAAGCGCATCAATGATACTTTTAATTGTATTTACGAGATCTGGTGATTTCACACTTATATTTTCTTCTGCCAATTTTTGAATTATGTCGAACCTAGACTCTTTTTGAAATGTCCTGAGCAAATCGATATCACTCTGATCTTTTGGCCTATTCATCATTTGCTTCCACTCTAAAGTGTGTTCTGGACTCCAATGACGAATGCCCTTTATGTCTGTTAGCAACATATTTTCTGTAAAATCTTTATCACCAACTTTCCAAGGGCCGGTAAATATTTCCAATTCGCCTTCTGGAAAATCAAACCGAACTCTTGGATTTCCAGGACGAAGCTCATCTACGATGCCCTGAGGATGATTTGATATTTTTTCCCATGCTTTTATATCAGGAACAGTAATATCTAAATCCCCAACAGATTTCAAACCCAATGCTCCAAGAATACCGCTTCCACCTATAATTACTTCTGACTTTGATACACCAACATCATTTAATATATCAAGAAGATGTTCTATAAATATTTCATATTTATCTTTTTTTGCCAGCTTCTGAATTTCACGCTTTCTAAATGCTTTTTTAAGCTTTATGTAATCATACTTATGGTTTCCGATATCTTTCTTATTCTTTTCACTCAATTGATCTAGATAAGGATGGTCTTCTATCTTATCATATTGATCTACTTCCTCAACTACTAAGTCACCAAATGGAGATTCTAATAAATCACCTTTTTCATACTTTCCCCTTTCATCTTGAACACGAGTTGTAAATACAAAATTTCTTGCTTTAAGATCCTTTTTTATACTACCATATTCACATTTCGGAAAATCTATTTTTTTCCACAAACATTCTTCCATCTGTTTATCGGTAACATATTTAACATCAATTGTTTCTTTTTCTTCATCAAAAGCTTTTGCCAAGCGGTGATTGCCATCAACAACATTATCTTTCCAAATTAAAATAGGATGATCAAAATCCACTTTTTTAATTCTAGCAGATTCTTTTTTATATTTGGACTTATTGTCTAAAACATCTTGTAAAGAAATTTTATTATCTTTAGAATCAGTCCACATTTTATCTTTTAGATTTTTCTTAAGCTTTTGTATTTTTTCTGTTTTGATTTTAGTGTCTTTAGTTAGCTCAATAAGCTTATCAATTTCATATATTTTTCCATCATCATCATAAACCTGACCGGCGGTTTTTTTAATATTCGATGCAAGCTTAATATTTGGATTATAAAACTTAATAACAATAAAATTTTCTACTTCCTCATTAAATTTAAACTTTTCTTCCAAATCTAACCCTAATGGTGCGCTAATATCCTTACCTATCTTATATGGAGTCATTTTTTTAACATCTTCTATTACTAAATCACAAAAATGAGCACCAGCCTCTGTACGAGCCTCTATAGTATCACCCGGCACAACTCCATAATCTTCAAGCCTAATAGTGAAAGTTCTATTACCATTCTGAATAGATTCGGCATAATCTTGCGGGAATGGTATTGTCTTCTTGACAGTAGCTCTTTTAGATATCATAGCAGTTTTTGTTTGGAACCCAGCAATTCCTCCATCAGGCGGCATTTGTGTAGATATTCCTGTAGCCTTTTGTATAGCTGTATTGGCTCTTTTGAGATAATATAAGTGTGCCATAGAAAATGTTTGTCGATTTTTTAGAAAACGACTTAATCTTCCTAGGCCACTAGAATTAGCGATAGCAATTAATTGATAAATATTATAAGCTTTCGGATTAGAAACATCATATCCGTATTTTTGAACCATTTTTACTGCAGAATTTATTCTTCCAAAGAAATCTCTTTGAGCCATCCTTTCACACAACGCATTAAGCGGCTTACTCTTTCTTACACCTTTTACATCAGCAAATATCGCATCAAATTTATCATATAATTCTTTGTTGTCTTGATAAGCTTTCAATTTTGCAATAGCACTTAAATTTACATTACCAGTAATATATTTGCTTACAATCTTATTTATTTTTTCCTTCGCTTCTGGAGTTACCTTCATAAATCCATCTAAACTTTGATAGTTAATTCCAAAACCATTCCATTTGCCATTTTTTTTCTTTACGATAATCGCTTCACCACTCGGCAAAGTATATTTGAGAACCTTGCGCCTATATTTCCTAGGATTCTTTTTAAAATATTCTTCGATTGTTTTTTGATCAACGGGAATTTCTTTCCAATAGTCAATTTTCCTTAATGCACGACAAGCGTCACCATGGGCCTTACCTATCTTTTTATATTCAGAAGGCGTTATCCCAGTTAACTTTTCAACTTGGGGGTCTTTTGATAAATGTCTAGCAAAAGCAGAAAGCTGATTTCCAACAAGACCATATCCAGTGCCAATATCTCCGGTAGCATATTTGCCACCAGTTTCAAGGCCAATAATAATGTCATATGCTTTTTTTGTGTCAACTAAAGGAAGTGGCTTTAATATGCCGTTACTTACTTCCGTTGGCGTTGGCGCAACTTCCGCTGGCGCTTTCTTTTTTTGAATTAAATTAATAATTTGATCAATATTTAAGTCGGCAGTTGTTTTTAAATTTCTAATGTTAGTGCGAAATTTACTCATGGCAATATCCTTAGGCAATTTGTTTTTTTATATAATAATCTCTGGGCATCCAAAATAAATTATTCAATCACCTATGTCATCATGGCTAAAGCAATAATTTTATCAACTCTCTTAAGCGCCGCCCTTGTTTGCTGATCAGGATCGCCAGTATTTATATCTTCTGGACTTAAATCTTGAGTAGTATCAACTTCTTCAAGAGGTGCTTTTCCACCACCCCTCAATTCTCTATCTCTTTCTGTTGTTCCAATTTTAGTAATTTTTACCCAAGTATCAGGGGTTATTCCTTCTGGCCTAGTATCAAAACGTAATTGTTGTCCTTCTCCCCTGCCGTATGATAAAGTATGTGTCCATTCGCTAGGAGCTTGCTCTAAATCTAATTTTCCAAAAAATATTGTACCAGCTTCTCGTATATCTGTAATAAATTTTTCTTGGACTCCCTCCATGGCCTCTCTTAGTGGTAGATATATAGTATTATCATTTTGATCTTTCGCAACATAAAAATTATATTTATCTGTATTTGGAGACCTTATTAAATCATCTAAGAATGGGAGTTTTGGTTTAAGGTTGACGTTATATAAATCTAAAATTTTAGGATCTACACTGCCAAGTATCCACCAAGTCACACCATCTGGAGCTGAAATACTTTCTTCAGCAACCCAACACCTATCAATCATCTCTGGGCTAGCAAAAGTTCTACTCCATTCACTTGGCAATGAAGTATGTTCTTCCTGTATAACTTTATAATAAACTTTCTCATCAGGATTTCTTTTTACGTCAAACTGTCCAAGATCCACATGACGTTTTAATAATGGTTCCGGAATGACTATTTGATTTTTTCCTCCAAATTCTGGATTGTAAAAAGTGCTAGTTCTTGCCCACTCAAGATATCCCAAATCATTTAACCATCGTAAAATGTGCGCGGGAGCATCATATTTTATAGATCTATATTGCTGGTAGGAACTTAATTCTTCAGGATTTCTAATATTTGCTTGTTCTTCTTCTGTCTCAACATCATTGGGCGCATCCACATCTGGGGCCTCTGAAGATGGGGCCTCTGAAGGTGGGGTTCCTGAAGCTTGCTCTCTTTCTTCCCGCTGCTTCTTTTGCTCTTCTCTTAATTCTTCTTGTTGTTTATTACTTAATAATCCAATGCCACGATTCATTTCTTGTAAAGAGTCATTATATCTTTCTTGAAGATTAGAAAGCGTATCTGTGGGAGTTACATTTACAGCCAATTCTGAAATTGTTCTTTGCCAATTTGTAAGATCATGTCTATTTAAATACATATGTGTTTGCTTATGTTGCTCCTCAACAGCATCCATTTGTTTGTCCAACTCTTTTTGAATATCTTGCGCCAAAGAATACGCTTGCCGAAAATTTTTGAAAAATATACGCTTGCTCCAGCCAGACAACTTTCCCCCTACCCAGTCCCAAAGGCCAGCATGTTTCTCTATAGGTGAAGCACTTGCTAAAAGTATATATTTGTCTACTTGATTAGCATCCTTATATAATTTATGTTCTTTTAAAATATCTGAAAACTGTCCAGCTTGTTTTATTGTAAGCATTATTTTTTATCTCCTACCAAATTTTATCGTCAGCTAAATCTTCAGGATTCACGCCATCATCTCTTGCCCGTCTTCTCGTTTCCAAATCTTTATGCAGCTGCTCATATATTTCATGATCAATGCCTCCATAATTTGGGCCTTCTGGCTCCCAATGTGAATGATCTCCCTCCGGAGCGTTATCATCTAAAAATTTTACAATCCTCTCTTTTTTTGGAAATTCTCCATGGGGAATGACAGAACTAGAGTTTACATTTTCATCTGCTTGAGGCCGAATTTCAGAAGTTCTTCTAACACTTTCTTCTACAAGTTTTTTTATATTTCCAATGCGTCTTTTAACAAATCTATCTTCTTCTATTCTTGCCCGTCGATTTTCTTCAGCCTCTTTTTCTCCAACTGCCTCAGGAGCACCCTCATATACATAGTCTAAATAGTTATCCAAAAGTTTTAGAGGGTAGTCCATTATTTTTTTTTCCAGATTTCTACTGAATGGCGTAATATCAACCCCTTTCTCCGTATGCCTTTCACATTGCCAGAATTCTGCATTTTCCATAATATCTCGAAAATCTCCTGCCACCCATCTTCTCAAATATCGTTCAGCATTTGCTTTTCCTTCGATGGCCATCCAAGGTTGTCCATGACAATATAGTACCCACACTCCTCGCTCATCTTCCTTTAAAGAATATTTTCCAGGATCTTCGTGTATTCCTTCTATTTCTCCAGCACCAGAAATAGACCGTGTTGCTCCTACATCATGTGGTGAAAATTTTTCATTACAGTTAGGACATGTCATTTTGGGAGGTATAAACATAGAGAATACTTTCTCATCTATTTCTACAGGCTTATTACAGCTCGGATTGGGACAACCATATGTCCATCCTTGTTCTGAGTCAACAAGCTTCTTTACTCCAGGATCTATAGATTCCTTAATTAGCTTATCTACAAATCTAGATTCTTTTTTATAACCTAAAATGTCCAATTTATTAGCCAATTTAATTAAATATAATATCATCTTTTACTCCCTTTGGTAGATTGTCTAACCAATCTCCCAGTTTCACCACAAAGTTTCTTTAATAGAAATAATTTAGCAGATAATTGATTGAAATCGGCAAGAACTTGCTTATATTCTTGATTTAATTTAAAATCCATAGATTTTAAAGCCCCAGGATTTCCCGCCATTTGATATAATTGTCTCCGCTTTTCTTTATATTCTTTATTTAATTCTAAACTCATCACCAAATCCTATTTTTCCATTCAGGCATTGTTTTTGGATTTTTGCCAGATTTGCGAATCTTATCAAAAATTTCTTTTAACTTTTTACATTTTTCCTCAAATGGTTCAACTATATCAGTAAGATATGCATGCTGTCCCTCACCTTCCCCAATCCAGTTTTCAAGATTCTCGTTTAAATATTGTTCTTCTTCAAAAGACAGACACACTTCTCTATTTTCATCAACAGATTCATTGGGTTCTATTATGGAAGTATCATCCATATCTATATTCTTAGAAATAGGTAATTTGCTTGTCCCAACAGAATAAGAAAGCACCACCTTCGCTCTTTCTTCGTGAGAATCTTTTGTGCCGCCAAATTCTTCATCTAAATATTTTTCTACATCATGACTTCCACCTGGAATAGATCCTCGATAATTGCTCTGAGCAAATGCGCGACCATAAAATAAATAATCGCCTGCACTTTCGGGCGCAGACTTTATATTTTGCATTTGACTGAGCGCATTAGACTTTCCTCTAATAGCATACATGGGTTCGCCCATTATCCATAAAATCCAAAGAGACTGATCGTCTTCCTCTTCTTGAATTTTTATAGGCTCTTCAACTTCTTCAACCTCAATATCTTCTTGTTCTGGACTTAAATGTGATGTAACTTTATCCCAATATCCTTTTTGACTCCGATGTAATCCTTTATTCCATTCCTCTTGCTCATAAAGCAAACTAGGATCAATATCATCTAATTTCATTGCTTGTTTTATTAATTTATCTACAAAATTAGATTCTTTTTTATAACCTAATATGTCCAATTTATTAGCTAATTTAATTAAATATAATATCATTTATCATCTCCTTAATTACATAGGTGGACCAGCACCTGGGCCCATGTCAGGCGTCATACCGCCACCACCTGCACCCCCACCAAGTTCACCTGCTGGTGGAGGAGCCAATTCACCACCGCCCATGTCGCCCATACCGCCCATACCGCCCATGTCGCCCATACCGCCCATGTCGCCCATACCGCCCATGTCACCGCCCATACCAGCATCTGCACCGGCACCAGCGGCTGCGCCACCATCTGCTCTCTCACCCTCTGGAGGATCCTGTATTTCCTTAGAAGGATCAAGAGATCTGAGTTCTTCCAAACCATATCTTGCCAATGCTTGCTCTTCTCGCTGCTTAATAGCTAGATTAATAGATTCCTCTCTCTGCTTTCTCCTCTCTTCCTCATAATTTAATCCAAGACTTCTATACACAGTTTGTAATGAACACTGCTGTGTGGAAAGAAGACCAGTTGTCGATTGTAGATAGTCACTTAAATCATACAGATTCATATGATTCCACTCAATCTCAGGAACTATAAGTTTTTTCTCTCCGTCCTTATACTCAAAAAATCCTCTCATTTTGCTTATAGGAGCAAAAATTTTATTCACTAACCACTTAGCTATTAAATTTCTAAAATTAAAATATCTCTGCCTTAATACTTCCAAACCAATAGAGGCAGAAGAATAAGCAGAACTCTCAGTATCTACTACAGCTTGAGGAACCATTAATCCAGTATATATATTTTTAACAATAAGTTCAATATCACCAGCAACATCAATAATCCCTCCATTTGCCCCAACTCTCTCAATGGCAACACCAGCATGTGTAATAATTTTAAAATCCTTATCATACTGCGCCTCTTCCATAATCTGACGCCACTCTTCTAGATCTTCTGGATGCATTCGCGCATCGCCCTCACCAGTTCCGCCAACTTTTACTAAAGTTATTGGATTTATAAGACCATCTGCCTGAGCAAATTTAGCTTCTCTTAACTTATCATAAAGCATTAAATCCTTAAAACATGAAACTATAACAGATGTTCCACGAATATCATAAGGGCTTGAAAGCATTTTTAAATGAGAAGTGTTAAAATTGTCCAAAGGTATGTTTTGTCCCTTTCTAACATGATGTACAATTTCTTCTGGAATTTGTGACCTAATATGTTGGTCTGCTGGATGACCACTCATAACCAATCTCTTGAGGGCTTCGTCAGGTCTTAAAGAAATGATTGGATAACCGCCGATGGCTGCTTTCTTGACATGAACAAAATCAGGATTAAGAATATTTATTCTTTTCCATTTTTTTTCTGCTTCGTCTAAAACAGCATATGGGATCACCTCTCCAAGTTTCCAGAACTCAAGTGATAGCTCTCCCAGAGTTCCTAGGAGATCCATTTCTTCTACCATATCACTAAAAAATTGCTCAACTTTTGGATCAGAACATCTAATATTTAATTTAGATATGGGATAAGTTGCGTGTAATGTAATACAATTTCTAACAATTGGATGTAAATCATAAAAATTTCTATTCCATGTATTTATAGTAATTCTGTCTCTTGGCAAATTAAGATTTGCCATTGTAAATAATGGAGAATAAACTTCTGGAGCTAATCTGTCAGTTTGTGTGCCACCAGAATATCCGGCAGAATTAGATGTAGAGGAAATAGAAGCTTGTTTTCTGAATGAAAGGCTATGGGCAATAGCAGCTTGTGATGTTTTTCCTAAATAATTGGCAGCATTGCCAGAACCTCTAGATACAGATTGACTGCTATGTTGCTCATTCCAGTCACCACGACCGATATCGGGTAAATCCATATTTGTTGTTTTAGCATCAGGGACACCTTTTTTTAAAGTGCTGCCATTATAATTATTGCCACCTTCAGCTATTAAACCTTTTTCAATGTCTTTATTGAGCATTTGTTTTCTAACATCAGACAATTGTCTAGATGCTTTAGGACTAACACTCATTTTACCCAATTCTACATTCTTATTAACGTCTCTTGTTCCTCTTCTCATGTTTTCTCCTTACTTCAATCCAAATAATTGAGGCACTCTCAAATTATAGATAGTCTTTACCACTGGATACCTTTTTATTAGTTGATTTAAATATAACATCATTCTTTTACCGCATTTTAGGGATATATGCCAGAATTGGTTTTAAACTATTAGTACTTACAGAATTTGGATTTAATTTAAAAGCATGTGTTTTATTAAACTTATAAGCCACATAGGCACAAAGTAATGACATTAACCCGTCATTTGGCTCCTTACCCTTAATAAACATTTGATATGGAACACCGCCTCTTATAACAGTTTTGGATTCCATAGAGCAACAATGCTCAACAAACCAAGCTAATTGCTCATAACTTCCCCAAGGAATCCGAAACTTACCACGCCTAAAATTATCAAACATCTCGCCTAACCATTTGTCCTTGTCAACTACAACTTCTAGCTCGTCAGCATGATATTTAACACCATGAGCAACAGAAGCGGCATTTCGCACTGTTTGATATTTGTCACCAAAAATAGATTTTAATTCCATAGATAAGTCTTCAGCGTAACCAATATCACCCATTGCCAATCTTGGACGATATAATCTAAACATTTCTTCAACAAATTTAATTTTATCATCTATCTTAAGTTTTTTGAGTTTTGTAGCATATTCAATAGGATATAGGCCATCATGTTCTACGGCAAGTGCCGTCATGACAGAAAAAGATTGACCCCTTGTCGCTCCAGCTATATCTGGCTTCCCGCCCCAGTCAAACCCTAAAAATAATGTCTTATCTTCTACAGATTTTCTTTTCGTTATAATATGTTTTGGGTGTGTCCAAAGTCTATCTGGATCTCTGCAAGTAGTATAAATTTCATCAAAAGTAATTGGTAGACCTTCTCCAGAATAAAATTCTCCTAAAACTTCATTCATATAAGTAACTTCAGAATTCTCTGCGGAATTTTCCGGTTTTTCTTTTAGGACAGTCTCTTTTGTAAAAATTGGAATATATAATTGATTAAAATGAAAGCCAGTATATTTACAATTCTCTGGATCTGCCACTGTCGGAATCCATTTTCCCCTATCAACAGCCTCTAACTTATTCTGTTCCTCACCGCAATGAGAACATTTAACAACCATATCATAAAGCCATACTTCTTCCCAAGCTCCAGTATCTTTTGAATTATATAATTCAAAAAACTCATTACAAGCGCAACAGCCCAAAAAGAAATATCGCTTGTCAGATTTTTCCCAAATTTTATGAAAGTATGAATTTTTATGTCTTGGTGTTCCAAAGTATACTTGAAATCCTTCACCAACTGGGCCATACTGCGACCATGTTAAACACTTTTTTGCAATGCCAACAGCCTTTTCAGTCATTTTCTGGACTTCATCAAAAAAGATGCCATCAAAACGACGCCCTAATACTCTTGTTCCCTCATTTCCAATCGAATTACACCACCAGGAGTTTCCATCCTTAAATTGTTTAAATGTTAGGCTGTCCGTTGCGTCACGCGCAGAATCTTTCATCCATTCCATATAACCTAAAACTTTACCCGCTTTTGTAGGATGGTCGATAGGGGTAGAATTACGAATTGTTTTTTCTAACTTATCTTTTGCATAGTCATACATAAGTTCAAGCTGAGGAAATGCATGAAGTAATGAGATGGGAGATCTTTTGCCAAGTCCATAATTGCCTGAGCCCATTAAATAACAACCCAAATTAGTAGCCATTGTGGTAGCGGCAACCTGACGACCCTTAACAATAACAATTGGTTTTCCATCATCTGACATAGCTTTATATATAATATGTCTATATAAATCAGCCATGAATTTCCAACCATTATCAGTTATCTTGAACTCACGATTTTCAATAGTTAGATAGTTTTCTGAAAAAGAAACGGGATCTACTTTGAGAACTTCTTTTTTAAGCCAATCAAAGCTTTCTTTTTTTGAGGAGATTGTTGGCACTTACCACCTCGTATCATCAGCAAGGGTATCAGGATCTACATTATTTTTCTTTGCTTGCCGGTTTTTCACGACTCTTCTGGTAATTGCTTCAGAATATTCAGCCAAAATGCTATCTTCTTCCTCTTGCCCATCACCATCATCGGGAATGTTTTCTAATTGATCTATTATACTATCATAATGTTTTTCTTTTGGTTGCTCACCATGTTGAACAACGGACCCCGGTTTTAATTTTGTAGCCCCAGACAGTGGCAAAATTTTTGAAGTCTTATCAACTATTTCTTTTAAAATGTTAGAACCAGACCCAATATATTGAGCGGCCTCGCTCTCTACCTCCACACCAGAATCATCTAACACATCTCCATTCCACAAATTATTTTTAGACCCCTGTATTATAGAATCAAGCACCTCTGAAGAGGGAGTGTGGTCTTCCCATTCATCCTGATATTCTTCAAGACTTATTCCAAGAGCGTCAGCCTGTTTTTGATCATGATCTGCTGGTAAACCTACCCCATAAAAATAAGTGGGATCATACCAAGCTCCATTTTTCCATTGTCTTAAAAAGGTTTGAGCATTGGGCTTCCCATCAAATGCCAATATTGGCTTTCCCCTCTGGTAAAGAACCCAGACTCCTCGCTCATTCTCTTTTAAAGAGTGTTTCCCAAAATCACCGCCTTTAGGATCATTTTGAGGAAACTCTCCAGCATTTGTAGATCTAGCCGCTCCAGCATCATGCGGTGAAAATTCTTCGTTACAGCTAGGACAGGTCATATTAGGGGGCATAAACATAGAAAATACTTTCTCATCAATATCCACTTCTTCATTACAACTCGGACAGCCATAAATGTATCCCTGGCCTGAATCTATTAGTTTCTTAACTTGAGGGTCTAACGCTTTCTTTATTAATATGTCTATAAAATTAGATTCTTTTTTATAACCTAATATGTCCAATTTATTAGCTAATTTAATTAATTGTAATATCATAATAATCTCCTAACTCATATTACTTTCTGGCATATCAAACATTTGGCTATTAGCTTCCTTGTCAGCCTCTTGAATATCAGCACCAAAAAATCCGCCAGCCTCATCTACCTTAGGGGAACTATCTCTAACTTCTTGTATTTTTTTGCCAATATAATCCTTTAATTTTGAATTGCTCATATCAGCGCCCATCTCATTTTCCATCATGGCTTCTAAAGACATCGATGTTATATTCCCTCCACGCCCCTCAACAACCCTATCAATAAATTGTACAAAGTCGCGAAATTGGGGATCGTCAAGTATTCCCTCTAATCCGCCCTCTTTAGATTCCTTAGACTCTTTTTCTTTAGACTCTTTTTCCTTAGACTCTTTTTCTTTAGACTCTTTTGCCAATGCTAAAATTTTTCTATCTATTGCAGCAGCTTCTTTGTGTTTCCCCTCAATATCCAATTTGTTAGACATTTTTACTAAATTGTTAATTAATGATGTTTTTTTATTCATTTTTTCATATGCTTTTCTGGCCATCAACAACAATACTCCATCAACTACAGCCTTACCAGTTTTATCTCGTTTTTCATTTTCATCCCAGATTTTCCTTAGATAATTTAATGTCTTGTTGGCCGTTTTTATATCTTTATTTGCATAGAAAACAACCCAAGTCAATTTTTCATAGTCTTTTAATAGATACTCATCTAATTTTGTTCCTTTATTTAATAAGGCTCTAAAAGGAGCGAGATCTATCGCTTCTTTTTGTTTTTTCTTTCCTGGGCGGCATCTTGTATTGGAAAATCCTGGACCTTCTATTGTTTCACATTCTCCCGGTTTTAATTTTTTTGGTGGCGTCCATGGAATTCCTGGATATCCAATCTGAGAATTTAATATTTTTCTTCCCAATCTAGAAGATGTTCTTTTGTGACGACCGATATATCTATCATAAGGTTTTCCAATAGCTTCGGCATATTTCTTTGCCCTTATTTTCATTTCAGGCCATTTTTTAAAATAATCATCAACCCAATTTCGACTAGCCTCTTTAGTTAGCATATCAAGACCAACACGCTCACGCAAGTCACTAACCATTGCCTCAACAGAAGTAAAAGATGACTCGGGATGTAAAACTTGATTTATGTGATCAATATAATTTCCCTCTTTTTTTCCAAGTGCCTCTTTATCGGCAAAATCCTTCATCCAATCTGGCATTCTTGAAGGTTTCATATATTCATATTCTCTATGACTCATTTTTTTCTCCTATGGCTATCTGCCTATAATACTATGCGTGATAGTTTTTAATCCATTCTCCACTACCTTCTTGGTCGTCCATCAAAACACGATCTTTTAATACGGGATATCCAAGATCTGCCAGAAGTTGTATAATTCCCAGCTCTTCTTTATTATCTATCCCATACTTTTTCTTTAGTTTTCCATATACTTCATTAATATTATGTCCACCAGAAACAGTAGCATTGATCAATGTACCCGTAATTGCTCTTTGAAAAGGAGTCATTACTATTTGTAGTCCTTTAAAACGAGGCGTAGTGGCCTCTTTTCTGAGCTTTCTATTATCATCGCTTAAACAAGACAAGCATAATGGTAAACCAACATCTTCATCTTGCCATAAAACTGATTCACAAATGCCACATTTACCTTGATCAGACGCCTTCTTTCTATGTTTTTGCCTAATGCTTTTTAAATGATTATCTCTAGCAGCACTATGACCCGCCGTTAAATCTACCAATCTATCTACATATTCATATATTTTTTGTCGAACACCATCAAGCCATTCTATTTGGTCTGGTTGGATTTTTCCTTCAGGATCAGTACTCAGACCTCTTGTGATATTTTTGTCAAGAGCATTTAACCTACCAAGTAATTGCTGATAAGTGCTGGGACTAGAGCCCCACTTATCTGGTGATTGAATACTTTTAAAAGTATCATGGACATATTGACATAAAAAAGCAGGATCCCTAGATTTTAACCAGCTCGTCTCTTGTTCTTGTTCTTGTTTTGTGTCAGCAGAAATATTTCCACCTTCCTCTTCTGACACCATCATCTCTTCATCGAAATACATTTGTTTCCTCCTAATTTACTGTTAATATAGCTATCAGCTTCTTAATTCGATCACCTAAAATTTTTTGGGCTTCTATACAAACCCCCATATTTTCTAATAAGCGTTTGCGCTTGTCTTGTTTTTTTCTAACAAAAGCAGTTTTAATAATTTTCCTCTTTTCTGACACAACCTTCCTCCTATGAAGAAATTTTGTTCGCCAATTTTTCTAATAATATTACTAAATCAGTCAATCTTAAAGTTATTGCTTGGTTTGAGCTAATTAACTCAGGTAATTTTATAAGGATCTCTTCAGAATTTTCATCTGTATCTGTAACGATTTGTTTCATTTCAGATACAGTAGCGTGAACTTCAGCAATAAGTTTTTTTATGTTACTTGTCACATACCATAATGGAATATTATCACTGTCTTTAACATTATGCAGTTTATAACATTGATCACATGTCTCGTTAACTTTAGAAAGAGAATGGAGTAATTCTGATAATTTTTTATTATTTTCTGCAACGGTCAAATTTATATTTTTCCGCATTTCGGAATCTGGCTTACCGAAAACTTTCTTTTTTAAAATTTCAGTAAGTGCTATTATAACAGTTAATAATCCCATAACAATTCCAACTGTAGCTGCTGGAGATATAGAAGAGGCAACAGCCGGCGCAAGTAAAATTAGTTCAAACATATTTTCTCCTTTTAAAGTCGTTCTTTCTAATATTTTTTATTATAAGTTATAGGCAATTAAATCTTTGCCACAATTTAACTTTCTTTCTGACTATATTAATATTCCCTTATGTCTCTCTTATGTGGCATATTATTCTTCACCACGTTTAATATTCTTTTCTTTTTTCTTTCCAAGCAATGAAAATAAACCATGTGGTGTATTTCTACTTTGGTTATTGTCAGCATAGAAACCTAATGGAAATCCATAAAGATTCTCCATTCCAATTCCAGCAAAAGTGCTGGGATATAATGGACTTCCAGTTAACTCAGCACCTCCAACACCCTGTCCTACATCACCCCAATCACAATTTACCATGTCTTTGCCCATGATATTGACCGCAAATGGACATCTTTTACCAGTCTTATGATATATATATACTCTTTTATTAGCAATTTTTATTTCTTCTTTTTGATCTTCTTCTTCAGTATAATCTAATGGACACATCTTTAAAGTTGCATCTCCAGCATATCTACAAGCCTGTGTAAGTGGAAGGCCAAACGGGCAAAAATCCTCAAAACTCTTAGATTTTATCCATGATTTTTTTTTCATTTCTTTCTCGCTTTCCTCATTAACTCATAATACTTTACAATATCTTCTACAGCGTCGGAGGCAGCTTGGTCCAAATCATCTGCATATTGAGAAAGAAATGTTCTAACTCCACCCCACTTTTTTGGATCATATTTATCTGCCGTTTTCATCAAACTATTTTTTAACATTGTTATAATATCCTGGCCAGATTTTTTATTAAAATCTCTAATAGAATATAGATTAAAACGTTTTCCTTTTTCTTTTGCCCTATGCTCAATCCAATCTCTCAAACCACCAGGAAATTTTTTCATAAAATCTGCCATGTTCCCTCTCCAAGGGGAATCTTCGTAATTGGCGTAGTCAAGATTTTTTTTCCATAGATTTGGAGTGTCAGAATTTTCATCAGGAACAAAGTGAGAGGTTTTAAATATCTTTAATAAGTGCTCCTCATAATTCTGACAAAGGCTTCTAAGACCATATGTATTATTATTGTCTATCATCTCGTCAGCAAGTTTTAACATTTCGTTTAAAGTTCTCATTATAACTCCTTAATCTAATATATGTTGAACCATTCTCTGCTTTGCTAATTCCATTGTTAGCATTTTAGATAAAGGCATTATAGGTAACAATTTATAGTTTACTAAGATTGCTACCGTTTTTGTCGTATCCTCGCGCAATGCCTTGTTTATTTCTCTATTTATGTAACCATCAGACACATCTATTAAAAGATTCTTTAGCCTTCTGATAGATTCTCCTAGCTCTTTGCTAAATTTCAAATCCATCTTAACAGACAATCTTATAGCTCTAACAATTCTATTAGAATGATTTATGAAAGAAAATTCACCACTTATGGGGCCACGCAATATTTTATTTTTACAATCGTCAATTCCCTTTCCAGTAATATCTATAATATCTTTATTTAAATCATCCATCGGTTTTAATAAAGTGTTAATGGTAAAATCTCTTGAATATATTTCTTTCTGTAAATCTGTTGGACTACTTATACCTATCTCTGCCATCTTTTTTTCAATATCTGGAGCAATAAAATTGCTGCTAAAATCTAATTTTATATTTTTAAAATTAATAGAAGCATGACCATCATCAAATTCTTTAAAAAATGTTTCTGGCCATTGTTTATGACATAAGTGAGCTAAATTCAAAGAGCCAGAATCGCCAGTAGTAACGTCTATATCCTCTATGCTATTTTCATTTCCCATTATAAGATCTCTAGGAATTCCTCCAACTATATATGGCACAGATAGATTATTTGCTATTGCTATATCATATACAGATTTAAGTAATTTAGATATCTTCATATATTTACCTCGCTGGAGCAGCTTCTGGAGCAGCTTCTGGAGCAGCTTCTGGAGCAGCTTCTGGAGCAGCCGCTGGAGCAACTTCTGGAGCAGCCGCTGGAGCAACTTCTGGAGCAGCCGCTGGAGCAACTTCTGGAGCAACTTCTGGAGCAGCCGCTGGAGCAACTTCTGGAGCAACTTCTGGAGCAGCCTCTGGAGCCTCCACTTCAGGTTCTTCTACCTCTATATCTTCTTCTCCGGTAATTTCTCCCGTCTCTATAGACGGCGCAGAAGCAGTTGGCGGCATACCACCGGGAACCTCGCCTCCTTGACTACCTTGTAGTTTTCCAATTATTTTTTCTAGCCTATTTGCAACATAGTTATCACATTCTATTTGTTTCGCAATTGCTTCACTTAATTCTGGAAGATACGAAGCAACTCCCTGACCGTCAAGCATCATATCTGCTTTAGTTAGTACTCTAACATTTGTTCTATTACGGGCATTTTGTAATAATGGATTTATTAAATTAACAACATCTTCTATATTAGAGTTGGAAAAGGGGTTATCTCCTCCAATTGGGTCAGCAACATCCATTTCATCAGCAACGGGTTCTTCAATATCTAAATCATCCTCATTAGCTTCCGGCAGATCATCCTCCTCAACATCTAAATCATCTCCCCCTGGAACTTCCGGTGGGGCTTCCGGTGGAGGCGCAATATCTTCATCTCCCTCAGGAGTATCTTCCGGCATTGCCATTTCGCCTTCTGGGGCCGCAGAATCTAATCCCAAATCAAGATTTTCATTCAAACCAGTATCATTACCACCCATTCCCATATCATCACCACCCTCATCCATTCCCATTCCCTGATCACTACTACCGCCCTCTAAAGCATCCTCAATGCGCTTAGCTAAATTTCCAATAGGCGCAGCAACTTTTCTCAGCTCAATGGCTCCTTCTTCAAAATTATTATTTTCAAATATATTAGCCGCTCTAATAACACGATCATTAATCGACTCAGCCACACGCAACTGTTGAATTTCCCCCTTGAGCCTAGTTATTGTATTATATAGATAAGTCCACTGCGAACCATCAAGTACCTGACTAAAATGACGAAGTAACTTGTCAGCGGAATCTAATCTGCTAACTAGTTTAACTTTGTAATCTTGTAAAGAAACCTCTGCCTTTGGAGCAACAGCTTCGGGGATTTCCGGCTCAGCCATTTCTGGTTCTGAAACCATTATTGGATCTTCTGCATCTTGTATCTTTCCAAAAAAATCTTCATCAAGCACATAATCTAAGTGATCATTTGCCTGTTTATCAAATCCATATTTCATGTGATTATTGTCCTCATAGTATTTCATCCATTGAATAAAATCATATTTTTCTGTTTCATTCCATGCGTTTGTTAATGTGCCAAAAGCTTCTATTTTATCCTCAGCACTATTAATTTGGGCCATTGTGCTAATCCATTTATTAATGTCTACATTATTTTGATTATATAATCTATAAACACCCATAGTATTTGGATATGCTTTCTTTACATTTAAACAACTCGCTACAGCATTTTTTATATCTTCTATGCCAATATTTTCCTTGTCTTTTAATACTAAAAAGACCTCATTAGCAAGGCCGGGTCTTCTTTCAGTATTGAATTCGTCCAAAATGTCATTTAAAAATCTTCTTATATAAAAAAGAAGGGTCTTCTCTTTTTTGTTAGAAACACCCGCATTTTTCATATTTTTTATATCTTTATTTACTAAGTCCCATAATCCGGGAGTCATACCATAATCGGAAATATTATCTAAAACATTTTGAACATAATTAGTCATTAACAATCTCCGTATCAACATACTCATCTAACATCTCATGAGCGCTATTGCTAATACTTTTAATACTGGTAGTTTTTTTCTTTCTAAAAATAGTATTGTTAAGTTTTTTATTTAGATTTTCTAAAAACTTTATTTTAAGATCTGGCGTTATCTCATCTAATGTCTCTAAAATTGCCTCTCTAATTAAGATTGCCTGATCTTGAACAACCGTGATATTAACATCAGTTTGTATAGTTTTATCGGCAATTTTTTCTACATACTTTCCCCATTTTTCAAGAACAGATAGTTGTTTCTCCATATAGCCCAAAAAATTCTCTTCTCGTTTTTGAGATAATTTTCCTTCAGTAGCAAGATTAAAAAGAGTTTCCATTCGAGAGTTAATAATTACTTCAAGATTTTTCAAAGTTCTTCTAATGTCAATGTGCTCTTCCTTAGCACTTTCTATAACTTCCTTATAAGAAGGAAGATTTCTTATCTTCTTATCAATTTGAATTTCTTCTTTCTTTTGCAACTTTTCTTTCGTTTCTTTTTTTATAAGAGCCAATGCCTCAGCATCTAAGTCCATATATTCTTTTCTAAAAGCTTGAAGTGTCATAAAAGTAATAGTTTTACTCTTATCGCCCGAATATTTTTCTTCTAAAACATTAGAGACCGATCTGACACCATCTCCGCGAGCCAACAACTTAATTATAAGATTTCTATCAGGATGAAGTAATATCTTTTCAAATTTCTTTTTGCCAGGCTTAATCTTCGACATTATGTCACCTATACAATGGGATTCATTAAGTTTTCCCTAGAATCAAAAATTCTTGATGGGGCCGCAAAATAATCGCTTGATTCTGGAGTTTGATGAGCGACACTGCCACCGGGGATATTCTCTCCCTTATAGTTTGTATAACCAGTCTCGTAATTATAAATTTTCTTATCTAAAGAACACTGATACACTCTTTCACCAATCCTAGAAGTCTGAACACCATGATGATCTGGGCAATACCTTGTGTTTAAATGAGATCCGCTCTCTCCAAACCCCTTGACACTATGTTCATCATTTCTCTTTCTTTTTTCCTGCTTCTTATCTGGCGATTCTGTATTATATACAGCCTTGGAATGATCTAGCCTATTAAATTGACCTATTGGGCCATATCGTCCAGCATCTTCCTCATTAGCTATAATTACCAACACCCTATCTAATACGTCACTTGCTGTTTGATTAATATCATCTAAGTAGTCGGCACATTTTGCTAATGCAATTGGAGCACTATCAGAATTTTTTACTAAATCCGTATTTTTTTGAATATCTGATAAAATTACAGAAGCATAATCAATAAGGCTAGCATAAGATGTTAATCCAACCTTGTCTAAATGATCAGCATAATTAATAAGATATTGTAATGTACCTATTTTATTCATACCATTTTCTCCAATATTATAATTTATTTCTCTTCGCTAAGTAAAACTCTTGCACTTGAAAACATAGCTCCCTCTGTCTCTTGTGCTTGACGAGAAAAATATGTTTTCTTTAAGCAGCAATTTCCACCATCATCTTGTACAACGTCATGTAAAGGAACATTGTGATGACCACAATACTTATAAATCGAGTTGGGGCTTTTTACTTGCCTTTGGCAACTAGATTTTACCTCTGTGGTGCTAGCATTCTTAAGAATTGAATTAAAATCAGTTACTAAGTTTTTATATGTAACAGCATCAAATCTTTCTGAAGCCGCTGCTAAAATTTCATCACAAGTGGTGAAGTTCTTATCAAGGGCAGATTTCACTAGTAAATCCCGCAACTTAGAAATATCAATATCTAAAAGTTGACTATCTCTGTTTATATATGTATCGCGATTAGCATTTTTAGATATAAAAATTTTGAGAGTTTCTTCATCAAAATCAAACACTTGATCGCTCTGAGCAAAAACTGCAGGCATTAATGGCCTATCTTGCTTCATCTCAATAGGAACCTCAATACTAGTTTTGCCATTGGGGGTATTTATAATAGCCTCACAAATAAAACCATCTGAAGTGGGAGCAGCAATTTTTATCTGGGTTCCAGAAAATCCCATCGAGTTAATCTCTGCGGCTAACATATTTTTTGCTGCTCTTACAGACACCAAAGGAAAATCTAAAGCAGTCTCAACCATTTTCTCTTCTATATCATTAGCAAGCACTTTTAGTGGCTCAGGAACATTTATTTTAGGCATTTCTACAGTTCCAAGAGGTTTTTCTTCTGGAATTGTTCCCAATAGTGACGGAGCACATAGAGGCATTGTCTTATCAGTAGGGATTTTCCCCGCTATCTTATTAAACTCGCTTTCGGGCATTGTTTTTTTGGCTTGGGCAGTTAATATATTAAGAGAATGTAGAATAGCATGAACGGGTGGCAGATTTGTTCTAAAATTGGCTGATTCTACAATATGAGTCTGTATATTTTCAGGCGTTAATTCCATGAATTGATCACCAGCAACAAATACAGAAGGTAAGTTTTGACTCTTTGCCTCACAAGGAATATATACTCTAACAGCGCCTCGGTTTGTGTCTAAATCTGAAGAAAAAACAAGAAATTGTGAATTTCCTCCAGCAAACTTAGTGCGTGTCTGCTTATATCCAAGCATTGATAGCTCAGAATCAACCCTATGTTTGGCAGAAGCAATCTTGTCTCTATCATATTTATCCTCAGATTGCTCAAATAAAATCTTTAATTCATTATCTACACCACCTAACACATCAATAGATGAATCTTCAGTATCTCTATTCTTAGAAATAAACTCCGGATCTGTTGTGGAAGTCTTTTCAATTTGCGTATTGAGCAAATCTCCCAATGCTTCTCTAAACTGTGTATTAGATCCTAATCCTACAAGATTGTTATAAATCTCATTAATTTCTCCTTGAGATATTACTCTGCTAGGATTAATACTTGCCATTCGCTCAACTACACCTGCCACGGCGCGAATAACAGTATCTCTAGGATATTGATTAACTGCTTGCCTCATTCTATTATCTACTCGTGAGATAATATATTCATTGCCTCGTTCCAAGTCCTTTAGAACTCTTTCTGCCTCACTTTTAATGTTAGTGATATTACTCATGTCTTTTCCTCCAAAAGAATTATCTTACTTATTCAAAATTATTAATATATTATTTAAAAATTTATATTACCGGGCATCTCCAAACCTCAAATCAGTCTGCCTCGGCACTTAAATCATTTTCTTCAGCCATTCTAGATTCTACCTTATCCAAGCATTCTTTAAGATATTCAAGATTAGTCTCAATAATAGCATCTGCTCCAGATCTCGTATTTTCATCTTCCTTAGCTCTATTTAACTCAAAAATTCTACCTTCAAGTGCAATTTTCAATGATTGTAGGTCTTTGGCACTAAGATCTTTTAGATCACTTTCTTTCAGAAGCTCAAGGTTATCTATTCTTTTTCTGATGTCATTTACCTTGGCCTTATTCTCTTTTATCTGAATATTTGCTTTTTTTTTACATCAAGTCTACTAAATGCTTTTTTCCACTGAATATCATCTGCTAAATCCCATTTTGAATCATCTATTGGCTCTGGCTCATCTACTGGACCATCAAAATGAAATTCTTTTGGTCCTGCCGAAGGTTTTTTTCCTTTATAGCTATGAGGGAGCTTTACAGGAGTTTTTACAGGAGTTTTTACAGGGGTTTTATAAACTAAATAGCGTTTGAAAAATCTCACTATTTTATTATATTTTTCATCTACATCTTTGAAAAAACTCATGAAATAGGAACTGTGACTGTTCAATAATGTTTTGCTTTTAATTTGACTATGTATGTTAGAAACTTTTTTCATCAATTCTTTGAATAATTCGACATCCCACTTCTTCTCTACAACTGTAAGAAGATTTAAAATTTGTTGAAAATCAAAAGAACTTAAGACAATTGGTGGCCTAAATGGCCTAAATGTATAACTTAATTCTCCATTTTGATCCTTGGTTGGATGGGTCATTTTTGCATATTCTTGAGCTTCTTTTCCCCAATCACTTATCAAATTTCTCAATTTAATATTAGTGGCCTTTTTGCTTAATTGAGGCTGCTGAAATGCTTCTTTATATTGATCCTCTTTAAAACCTGGTAGTTCTTTTTTCCACTCCCACCAATCAGTTTCTTCATTAAAATGTACCATCGCAGGAGACCATATTTCTCCATCGCTATCACCTTCAGTTGAAAGTTTAACGGCCATATCTTTTTTCAATTCAAATGGCGCTTGCCCCTCATCTCTCATATAATCAAGAAATTTATCTTTTAATTCTTTTGTAATAATATCTATACCGCCCGGTCTATTGCTATCTCCTATAAAGGAAAATTCATCTTCGTCTAGCGAGTCAATATCTATTTTAATTTCTTTTTCAATCGGCGTAGGCTCTTCGCCCCAGTCAATCTCTTCTGACTCAGGCTCTTCGCCCCAATCAGTTTCTTCTTGTTTTAACCATTTCGGACCACCTTGCTTCTTTAGCTCAAGTCTACGAAACGCTTCTTTATATTGGTCTTCGGCATCTAATATTTTTTTATCTAAACCACCAAGATCCTTTAATTCATAAGCTTTCTCCAGAATCTCATCTAGGTAATCTCTCTTTTCTTGGATATAGCCGCGTATCTTTTTAATTTGCTCTAAGGGAACTAAGTCTTCATGATAGTCCCACGACCAATCTTCAAAATAGCCCATTATCATAGTTTTTAAATATCGATCTTCTCTATCTAGATCTCCAAAAACATCACGAAAATTTAATTCAGAAGGAGAACCCTCTCTGCCAGCCTTACCGTCATTAAATTGTCTAAGTAAAGCCGAAAACTCTTCCAATTTCTCATCTAAAAGATCCTGTCTTCTATCTAGCTCTTTCGATGCATTTTCTAATAAATCCATCAAATGGTCTTTTTCTTCTTCATCTAGAGTTTCTGATCCAGGAACTAATCCCATTCCCTGATCAGGCATAAGCCTAGTTGCCAGAGGAGCTTTTACTTTTGTTTTCTCAGTAACATCTAAAATAATTCCCGCCAATTCATAATCGGTTAATTCAGATAAATTATCAGACTCATCTAAATCTAATGGGAGACTGCGAACATTACTTTTGGGAGACATGACATCAATTTCTTTTTCAAAATGTGGCGGCTCAGTATAAGTTCCTTGCATCATTCTACCCTCATAATCACTATCTTCTAATGATTCTTCTTTGCTACCGAACTCTTCTTCAGGATCTGCTTGTTTTTTAAAATTAAGGTTTTGAAAGGCCAACGACCACTGATCATCTGCTGAAGCTGGTACATTGCTAGGATTATTTTGTTTTTTTACAGTAGCAGTTGGATTTTTGTCTGAGGTGAGATCACTAATCTGCCGAGAAGCCCAATCTTTCGCTTTTCCAAAACCTCTCTGAGCCACTTCCTTTACTTTCTTAACCTTTTCAGGGTCTAATTCCATTTTTGGCGGATTTGCCATCAGCTTTTTATATATTCCAATAAATTGCCACAATTCTTTTTCACTCGGCCTTTGCCTTCCTGAATATATTTTTAATCCATTTCTTTGAGAGGGGTAAGTATATTTTCTTACAAAAGCATTCCAAGCATTTCTGCTATTTGGGCCCCACTTACCATCTATAGTGTCTCTATAATATCCCAAATCACTTAATACTTTTTGTACATTAGAGACAGAAACATTATATTGTATTGAT
>Ga0098044_1000308_pt1 | contig 26071 bp, 10 predicted proteins | sample 10_taG_FD_75053 | JGI IMG/M metagenome (GOLD analysis project Ga0098044, IMG submission 75053) | Marine viral communities from the Subarctic Pacific Ocean - 10_ETSP_OMZ_AT15264 metaG | ecosystem: Environmental > Aquatic > Marine > Oceanic | place: Pacific Ocean | collected 2015-01-16 | reverse complement strand
GCATTTTTTCCAATTATGAGGCCAGAAGACGACACTTGTCTTAATGTGATTATCGGCGTTATGAAAACATCCAATGAATCAAAGAAGGAAAGATTCTCATCCACAATCTGACTACTCTTATCTGGATTCTCAATTGAGCCTCTTGAGATGCTGCCTTTCGTGATACTCTGCAATACGCCCTCTATGCCAGTATCTAATGTTAAGAATGTGAAATCACTCATCCTATCGCTCAACTTATGCTTTGATTCCATTACTACATACATATTGTTGCCGTATTCAACTACACTACCCGGTCTCAAATCCCAAGCATCTGGATGTCCATTTGTTACAATAGCCCCTCTCATAATTGAGTTTGCCTTCAATATCTGTCTTGCGACCTTCTTTGCACTCTGCACACTGCTTATCGACGCATCGTATATTGGTGTGGTGTTTTCGAGAATGTCCGTATCGAACTTACCCTGCTGTCTTGCGCCATCGTCCATAGTGAGTATCAATTTCTCATTCAGAGCAATGGCCTCGCCTTGAACAGTAATTCGATTCTCTGTATTTTCCACTGGACTCTTATCTTCACTTCCACTTCTAAATTGCGGGTTTAGTTGTTTAATTCCGTTTGAAAAGTTGAATGGCACGTATTGTAGCGCGCCATAGCGATTGAATATCGAAATCCTGTTATCATGACGAGAGATGAATCTCAATGCAGATAGCAGATTAACACCATTGAAATCTGCAGCAAGATACGTATTGCTTACCTTTCTTCTATTTTTACCCAAGTTCGCTATTGTAGGCGAATCGCCTATCGTCACAGCAGTGACGGTGCCAGTGATAGAATTACCCAGTTTCATTGCCAAATCCGTTGTTCTCAACCCCACATCTATAATTTGACCAAAGCGCAGTGTTTCTTCATTGAATCCTAAATCCTTCAATGTGTTACCTTTCAGGTTCCTTACATTCACCCTTACTCCAGAAGTCGTACTTTCATTACTACCTCCTATGATTCTATTCGACGGCTTATTCACACCATACATCAGAGATGTAGGCGTGTCTTTCCCTTTTCCTGTCCAGATAGTGCCTTTCAATGAATGCCCATCTGTTTCGTTATGAGTGATATGCATACCAGATTCTGATTCTACAAATGTGTAGGTCTTTTCTGTCGCTAAATCGTAGTTCTGAGCATTCCTTGTCTCAATTGTAATTTTGCTCTTATTGCTACTTTGAGGCTGAATCTTAGCATAATGAACTGCGTTATCTACGAATACGGGCTGTCTAACATCGTTCATTACTGAAGTAAGAGTGGTATCGAAACGACCAACGGAAGATTGTATTAGCGTCATGCTCCATCCCCACTATGGTCCGTGATGCTAAATGAAATGTCCCCTTTGTGCCCCTTAGAATGCAACGCTTGACTAAATCTTGGCTTAACAGAGAAGTCCATTCGCTTCATTTCGTCATCTGTATCTTCTTCTTGCCGCCTTCTTGGAGCATCGGAACGATGATGTTGTAGCGTATTATCAGAAATGACTAATCTACTCACTGTTGAGTTTAGACTCTCCTTGTCGAATCCAGAAACTTCTGTTCCGGGTAGTTTAGGACCGAAACTCGTTGGTGTCGTGAAAGCCCCTGTGGGGTCGAATACGAATACTGGCAAGTAGGGTCCATTGCCGTCCGGTAGGCTTCTTCCAGATGCCAGATTCCCAGTGGCTGCTCTTCCATTACTAACTTCATACGTAAAGAGACCATATTTTCCACCAGACGATGCAAAAAGGTAATTCTGGTCGTATTGAGGAGTGCCAGTAACAATTGAATTATGAATGCGATATACCTCTGTATGTTTAGAGTCTAAGGTTCTAATTGGTCGAAGTAAGAACTTTACATTCTTGTCTTTTTCGTTGTTTCTCACTGATTTTGAGGTGTAGTCATCTGCATCTTGATATGGATTGCTCGTATCATTACTTCCCGTCAATGAAGCCACTCCCCAATTCGTATCATCAAATAACCCAGCATAATTACTTGCATCTAACACATAGGAACCGCCATAGGGTCTGAATGCATTAGTGTGAGAATAGCGATGCACTGCACTTACTGGAGAGCCATTATTCTGCCTTCCAAATGCGCCACCTGTATAATCAACGTCGGCTATCGTGTTAGTGCCAACTTGGAATCCACCGTGTAGAATGACCCGCTGACCTACATTTCTGTCTGTATGAAGACTATGCGCCTCAGTATTGATAGCAATGTGGTTTTGCTCTATTCCTTCAGTCACTTCGGCGTCTATTCCAATTCTGGGACTTGTTCTCGATATTGCATCCTTGTGAGGAGAAACGCCTACAAACTCTTCAATTCTATCACTTGCGACAGCCTCTGGCTTCAGTAACCCATTACTGTCTATCGCTAATTTAGCACTAATCCCCCTCTTGACTTCATCGGCTTGCAGTATAGCGTTACGGGGTCTCAGCAAACCATCTCCGAAGAGAGGTTCAGCAGTATTATGACTCAAGACTACACCCGTTTTATGGATAGGAGCCGAAAGTTCAGTAAGCACATCCTCATTAAATCGCGTTGGATAACGCACACCGCGACCATTACCCATATCTCCTACACGCATAGAGTGAGTTGGCGCAAATACATCTACCAAATCATGACCTGTATTAGTTGCGTGTAGATTCACATCGTTGTTTGTGCCACCAAATCTCGGTATCGTAGTCGTCACGCTCACATTGCCGTTAGATAAGTCAGCCACGCCCTTCATATTGAAAATCGGTTTAGCGTTATTCCAGATTCTCCGATATGGGCTTCTGCTATTCCTTCTGTCGTTCTCATAAGCGTCACCACAGTCCCATGCCGGTCTGATGCCGAATCCACGCACTGGAGCACGCCTTACGTCCTCTCCGCGCTCGTTGCCCCACCAATCCACCAGATAATACTGAGAGGCCTCAGATAGGCTTGTTTTGTCCATAGCCACTTCATCTCCCCACCAGTCTCTTTGAGTTCCTGCGTTATTGGTTAGTGTTCTCACAGGAGTCCCAAAGGGTCTGGTCATCCTTCTACCGTCGCTATAACGCACTTGCCAGTCCGCTTGGTCTTGAGCCAGCATTCCTGTGAAATTGGTCTGTCTTTCCATAATTCCAACATATGTGGTAGGATGAGTCGCATTGGAAAGTCCCGAACCGCCTGCATAAGTCCATGTCGCAGTTTCAGTCTGAACCAGTGGTCCAGCGTCATAATCAAGGGTTTTAATGCCCGACCCTGTTGGGCTTGCCTCATAGACTGCTCTGGTCGGACTGAGACCGTATGTAGGCCTGTTACAGGCTTGACGTATAGCGTTACGGTAGCCATACGGTTTTCTTCGAGAAGACCCCATAGCGGCCGTTGTAATGCCTGAAGAGACAGAATAACTGCCGTCATCATCGCTATCTACCCATTCTCGAAGGTCGCTGGAAGTGAAATTGGGATTTCCATCGCTGTGATTGTGCACATTCCAAGATGCGCTTGCATAACTGAAAAGGTCAAGTTTGCTGACATGAGGGCCGCCACGACTCCCACAAGGCCAGAAACCGCTCAACATTACATCGGTTCCTCCTGCTTGGTGGTCAGTGCCAGTTGTAGCAGCAACTGTTTCTCCTGTCTTCGATATGTTAGGTGTCATAATTAGGAAGTCAAATGGTCCAGCACTCATAGCATGTGTAAAATCATGATAATGTATAGTCTCAAAGTGTTCTGGCATTGAATTATATGATGCTTTATCCACAGCAACACTTCCCCAAGTAGTTCGACTATCTGAAAAATATGTATTTGGCCTTCCTAAATTAGGATGCCACATACATAAGAAAGCATCTGGTATATGAGATGAATATGTATCACGATTACCATTCACTATATCTGGTAGTATATTCGCAAATACACTCTTCTTTCTATCTGTAAGTAGTTTACTTGCAGATAATGTATTGTATGAATGCGACAATCGTAGTTCTGCACCATCGTATATGTTATCCCAGAAATTATCTGCACCTGATTTAGCAGCCAAATAGATGGTATTAGGCACATTCACATTTGCAGCATCATTACCGCTTCTCTTTGTATACGGTTTAGAATAGATATCCCCATTCTTTGCCGTGTATTCAATCTCCTGAGCGTAATGAGAGGTTAATGGGAATAGATTTGCATTGTCTACGGTAATTGTCCCACCTGTATTGAAGGATTCAACAATGCATTTTGGATTGAGACTGACAATTTGTTGTAGTTTGGAGTATATGTCGAGGTATGTTGAGGTATATCCATTGATAGTTTGTTGATTGCCTATACTTCCAAACCCATTTCTTGAATACATGAAGTAATCATCTGGTGCATATTGCGATAGTTTTCGGAAGTTAGACGCGGGCACTCCGTTCTTGTGAAGTATACTCCACCATGGTATGTGTAATGTGTGACCCGGCGAAGAGTCTGAGAACATAGTTGAGTAAGGAAACCCTCTTCTTGTAAATGCGGGAGACTCCGTCATCTGTATTCCATGTGCATTATGAAGCATTAGTGGAGGCGTATTCGTGAATTGACTACCGAAATCAGGATTAACATCGAGCATGGCTTCGTTGATGAATACCTCACAACCACGCACATCTGCTTGTGTGGCTTTTGCCAAAACTAATGTTAGCCCGCCTTTTGCAGTGCTCTCATTGATGCCTATTACCGTGTTTACTTGCTGACTGGTAAGTTCTGTAGTGATGTTGTTGTGGAAACCAACAAGTTGGTTATTGAACAGATTTGGTTGTATGATGATTTGATAGGCTCCAACTTCAGCAGGGTCGGGGAAGTGCTTTGCGAGTGTGTAGTTGGCTGCGGCTTCGAGAACGATGCTATGTCCGCCCGCTTTGTTCACTGCGCCCGCTAATGAACCAGCAGAGGCCAAAACACCGTAACCGTCATACTTCAAGCCTGTTTCAAACATCAAAGTGAATGCTCCACCATGAATATCGCTTGGGCCAGAAGGTGCTGCGTTTATGCCACTGAAGTTGATTTCAGCATCCATTGGATGAGTATTGTCTTGCAGTGACGTGCTTTCTGTTCCGCCATATTGCGTTACCATAGAATTGTTGATACCCGATTTCTTGTTAATTGCAGTGGTGTGTTCGTCGAAACGAGCGGAATCTGTGAATCCAACACTCATGTTGTAATCAGCAAGATGACGATTATACAGACTCTGATATGCAGGATGAGCCCAGTGTCCGGGCAGCATAGGCATTGTGGGCGTGATGAAGTGATGTCCCATTCTGGGATATGGCATAGGCGTCATCTTTGGTTTACTGTATGCATTGTATGCTATCGTATCACTGGCAAAATAGCGCGTATGGGCCATATCTGGGGAATTTCCAGATACTTCAGCATGGTCACGTAAGCGTCTTGACGCAAAGAAACGCGTGCTTCCACCGGGTATATAGTAAGATGGAACAACTTTCAGAGCAGTAGTTGTGTTTTCCGCCATAAAGGCAGTAAAATCAACATCTCCTACAATCTCCATGGTTGTATCATTTTCAGCAAGATATGAGCAAACAACTCCTTCATCCGTTATGGGATTATACACTCTGAGGAACTTTCTTCCGTCCTTCGCCTCTTTCGTTCCAAATCCTGCATTGAAAACCTCAGTATTCAGTGCCCCGTCTATTGTAAGAACGCCAGTCTCAGCATTCCAATTATTTGCACCAAGTGTTTGTGTAACCGATACACTATCGTTTACCACACCGTTAGTATGACTGTAAATAGTCGGATAACGATGAGTGTGACTGTGTCCCATCTTACAGACATGGAAGAATAGAGTCCTATCATGTAATTCGTAGGACGTATGTAGTGGCTCGTTATTTACCCATGCTCCTACTTCAGAATCGAATGTTATGGGGTCTATTCTCTCCCAATTATGGTCTTCGTATGTCGGTCCTTTTCTTGGCCCCACTACACTGTTATCGAAAAGATGGCCTATTGTGTCGGCACCTAAATCTGGGTGTATCATACCTCCTGTTCCCATAGTTTCGTTCTGATAGGCTTGCAGTGGGTCGAATCCTGAGCGCACTACGATATTTCCCGGTATGGAATCGGGATTCGGTAGTTGCACTTTGAGATTAGGAGTCTTTCCAGAGTTAGCGAGTGCTGGTCCGTTGCCTTCCACGCCACGATTTTCCGGCGTGCGGAAGCCACGTATGATAGTCCCCAGCGGACTACCACCCTCTATCTTGTGTGTTTGCCCCGCATCATCTGTTACAGTAATACTCTGGAATTGTATCTCTTCATTCGGTATAGTAAGCACATTCCCCATCTTGTATGGGTGTTTCCTCATCAACTCAGGGTGTGCAAGTTCCTGCGCTTGTAACACAGGTAACATAGCGCTATTTGTTGTCTCGAAAGTAAATCTAACATTCCCATACAATTTTTCTCCTGTAGTGTAGGCTGTGTTATTCTTCACCCTCGTCATCCACGGCACTGCACCAAGGCCTCGTGCGTTGATAGTGGGTAAACTGAGATTGCCGCCATCCATTCTTTTCCAAACTATGTGTTCGACTGAGAAGTTTTTTGCTGCTGAGTTTTTATACATGTCAAATGCATTCACGTCACCCATCCAATACTCGTTAGGATAGTTCCCGCTTGCAGTATAGGAATATCCAGTGCCGTCCATATCTTGATGGTTATCAGATACATTACGTTCTGCATCTTCACTTTCAAGAAGCACAGAACCAACAGAGTAGTCTAAATCGAAGAGTAAATCACCAGTCTTAGCACGTCCGGGTGTTGCGTTCTTGAGATTGAGGTCATCTGATACTGCACCGTGGAAATATGTCCCGACATCGCCATTAAATGGAGCATCAGAGGAATTGTCTGCGAGAGCATTTGCTATCGTTGGAACAGTTGTGTTATCTACAATTAGAGCCTCGACATTAGGACCAGCGTTTGCAGGTGCAATAAAGCGGTCTTGACCGTGGAATCTTTCATCCCATAGTGTAGTTCCAGCATAATGGATGGGGTCAGTTCCTTCGCCCTTAACATGTAACCAATCACCTGTGGCCGTAATTGCATCTCTATCGAACTTCGCTATCAAAGAACTTTCAGAGTTGTAACTGACTACAAGGAATGCATTACTATACAATCCCTGTGGCAATGAGAGTTCCTTTGGTAAAGTGGTTGATATCTCGTAATTTGTGGGTTTTGCCCATTGGTTTGAGTTATCCGTAGTATCTGTGTCCTTGAAGTAGCCTTGTCCATTAGCAGGTGTTCGCCCATTAGCATCTAATGTATAATTTGTATACAGACTTGCCTTCGTGATGTAAGTATCAAGGTTATCTCCTGCGCCATTGATGGTAGGAGTGCTTTCGGGACTATGTCGCATAGGAGCAACTACTGGAACTGTGCCGTATGTGCTCATAACGGAACCAGCAGAGCCGTATGGTGAGAATCCCAGCATTGAATGATATGCTCCTAATCCAGCAGCATATCCGGTTGCTGTAGTAGTCGAATCATTCTTCGTTACGCTGGTGCTTATCTTGAGACTATTGAGATATGAATACCGCTCTCCATGCCAACCGGCCACACCTACTGGCCTCGTCCTGTCTATTGCATCAACTATGCCTGAGAAGTGAACTTGCGTCATGTGGTCTCGTGCACTTACATCTTCGTTGTTGAATTGCATTATTCCGGCTTTACTCCAAACATACAGATTACCACTCAAAGTCGTAGGATTGCTATTTGCATTGCTTGCTTTGTGATTAGCCCATGTAGTATCATACTCAAATACAGTCTGGCCTCTTATCGCATTAGGTGCAAGATGGAATCTTACTTTCCAATCACCTCCTGAAGCAATTACGTCACGAGAGTGATACACCGCCCAACCGGGGTCCACAGAATCCCCTTCACTGTCATCATCGGTATTGACTCTCAGCCAACCCGAAGCGGGAATCTGTTCCAATAGTGTTTGGCTGGCATTTACGGCGCTTTCGACATATTGCGGATAGGTGCTATGATTGTAAGAGCCAACAGTGCCTAAATCTACCCATCCATAGCGGTCTTGTCGCATTGCATTACCCATAGAAGGCATGTGAGTGCCTCCCATACTCTTGAGTGCTCCAGCACCGGGGAAAGCGTTGATGGCTGCTCCTACTACAGTTGCGAGTTCTTCTCCATTCTGACATCTTGTCCCATCTATCAGGATGTATTCGTTCTTGGTGTTTCCAATTGAGAAATCTGTGCTACTACCGATATAATCCTGTATTGTAGCCATCAAGGGTCCAGCGACTCTGAAAGCAGTAGGATGAATCTGGTTATCTCTTGTCCATGTGCTTGATGAATTACCACCAGTAATCCGAGTATTCTTCTTTGGATGAACTGGATTAAACGTAAACTGATTATCTAACCAAGACCCACCTGCGTGGAAACCCCCATCCATATGGAATACCGTATCGGCACCCATCGTAATGCCGTAACCGATAAGTGGAACATGCATTTTAGGATGCACTTGCTCGAAATCCTCTGCATTGTGTATTGAGTCGTCATTCAATAACTGACCATACATCCTACCATGCTCCGGCCTCTGGAACAGGCCCGCACTACCACTGTTAGCCGAGTTCTTCCAACAATATCCAGCAGGAGTCTCCCAATTCACCATCGCTTTCCAATGGAAGCCAGCAGTAGCATTGTAGTATGATTTTGAGTGCGGTCTATACTTTCCTTGGTCATTGACTATCGAGTTCGGGAACTTATTGTTAGAACCGCCTAAAGAGGGCACGCTTGCCCAAGAATTACCAGTATAGATGATTCTACCAGAGAAAGGCTCCAGTGTGTTGTGGCCCGAAGCAGCATCTGCGACTTCCTGTGTGAATGGGAATGCCTGCCCCGGTCCAAAGATGATATATGTCGTCTTGTTGTCGATATCTACTCCATCAACATGGTCTTCATAACGTGCTGTAGGATGAGTGAATCGTAATACGAGAGGAACTGGTTTGGCCTTTATCTCCCCTGTGCTGGCGTAAAGTGAGCCCCCTCTACCCAAATCTGGTGAGAGTATGTTGTCTCGATTGAATGCTGGTGGATTGATACTACCTCTGTGTTGGTTGCAGAGAGCCGCACCGGGGAAGAAGGCAAACATAGCATTGCAGTCCATCATAGCGAAACTGGTAGATATCTCGTTAGCGTTCTGTATACCAGCCACTCCCGTTGGACCATTAGCGTATGGATGTGTGTAGAATGTGGAGTAGTCATTATTAGTGCCGTCATTCACATCGAGCGTAACGCCACTGAATCCGCCTCCGAAGTAAAGAGGCACGCTGTGGTCGCTGCTGCTTTTTCCCCCTCTGAAATATACAACCGGTTCTGAGAAGACACTACCTATGGAGCGCAGTCCATCGAAATCTCTGTTATTGCTAAGTGATAGAAGATTATTCCAATATGGTGCGTCTCTTGTTATGTTACCTTCAGCGTTTTCGATGTCCCAAGAAAGCACGGTTGAACTGGTCGCTCCCCTCTTACTCTCAGCGAAAAGAGAATCCTTCTCATTCAACCATACTTTCTTTTTCTCTCCGAATGATGGGATATTACCCGAATCATTTCCAGCGGGTATCATAAAGTGGAACATGGCAGCGCCGAGTGTTGCGCTTGTAAGCCAACCTACTCCACCAGCAGAACCAGTCAATCTCTTGTTTATGATACTGCCATCAGGCAAACTCGTCTGAGTTCCTCCACCTATTGTGAATGAAGCAGTGCCGTTTACTACAGTGACCTCTCCTACCACCTTACCATTATTCGTAGCGACTATGTCTCCTACTGCTATATTGGCAGAATTTCCTGTGTCTATCGCTATTGCATCTGTCCAACCTATTGGATATCCAGCAGCGTAATCTGTTACCAGATTAGGCGTAGTAGGAATAGCAGTCCAACCCATATTTAGCACAGAATGTGGAGTATCAATATGCGGTAAGATATGGTCGCCGGACGACCTCGTATATCGTATACCCTTGAGATTCTCTCTCCATTCATTGATATTGACTGGAGTATTCTTAGAATCGACCAAATTAGGTGTTGCAGTATTAGCATGAGGACCACGTGCAAAGGAACGAATCTGCAAGAGGGTATAGGGGATGTAGCCGCAGTCTATGCCTCTGCTATCATCTATCAATGCGTCTGTGACTGCACGAGATGTGGCATAATTCGACCCGGTATCGAAGTCCCAGTCAGCAGTACCTGTGGGTCTTGTAACCTTTTTGACCTCTCCGAACTCAAGATGAGCCGCTTGAATGCCAAAGTCACGATGAAGAGTAGCAGAAAACGCCTCATTTAGAGGAATTACCGGCTTCTGAGTATTGTATGCCCGAATGCGCACAGCATTTTCGCTGACGCCCCATTCACCGAAAGTTCGCCCGTCTGCTGCATACATCTCAGTACAATCGAAGATATGCCCATCTTCGGTATTTACTTCCCTTCCAGCGTTTATTGCGGCGGCAGTTACGGCAGCCATAAGTTCGTCAGTGACAAGAGTAGTCCAATTCAATACAGGAGTGATGAGATAATTCGTATCAGTCCAACTTGGTAAACCTGTGATACCGTAGAATACATTACCATCCCTTCTTGTGTATGAGAGAGTCAGACCAACATCAGCGTCGCCATCGCCGTCAATATCCGAAATCTGTATCAGACCGTTTTCTCTTGGGAAGCCCAAATATCCTAATTTATCATCAGAAAATGCAGCATCGAAAGGCGCAGGGAACGTTATCGTCATTTTAGTGCCCGATACGGCCGTGCCGACGTAAGCAGCAATACTTGGAGCATGAACTCCTCTCCATCTTGCTCCTTTCCACGAACTCGATTCTATGGACAATACACCAAAATCCATTCTACCCGTAGCGTCTCCTGTGCCGTGCATGTGATTACCGACAGTAAATCCGCCTTGTGCTACGTCTCTATCATCAAAGAAAACGCAGACCTCCTCCTCTATTGTTGAAGGTAAGGTGGTGTTCTCATTGGCGAAAGAATCACCCATCTTCCGATATACGAACCTTAGCCCAGACTCAGAACCAACATTGTCCTTGAGTCTAAAACCGTATAATTGACCGCTACCTATTGCGTCAGACAACTTATCTACAGTTGGCACATGACTGCTGTATGATGTCACCGAAGATGAACCGTATCGCTTATTGAACTTGGTATCTCCAATCTTTCCGAAGCCCCAAATCCCAGCATCTGGCGCCCAACCGGGCACTCCACTGGCTACCAGTCCTCCGAAATTGATACGAGAGGTTGCTCTACTGCCAACTCTGAGACCTTTCACAAGTGTGGAAGATGAACCCTTGAGCGAGAAAGATTCATTGTTTATTGTGTTGTGATTCTTTCCACTTACTGTATCAGATACTGCTCTAAGAACACTATCTTCCTCAAACTCAGCAACGCTTCTGACTTCCTCTCCGCTTTCTTCTGCAGTGATATACTGCTGTAATGTGGTGATTGGGGCAAATGGTCTTCCATGCTTATTCAGAGGCAATGGCGCGGGATGCATATTCTCCCCCTCACCCTCTTCGGGCAATGCCCAGAAGTTACGCCACCTTCCACCATGACCGATGAGGAACTGCGGTTGATAGGGGTGTTGTCCTGTGCTATTGTCGAGCCATGTGCAGAAGTTCCTGCCAGTAGCGCCGGGCACTGTGCTGTGAATCACTACCGTGTAACCTGTATCTCCGTTCAAATCCTGAACTTCTCTGCCGATATGGGCACGAATATACCCCATGTGAGTTCCTCGGTCATTGTTATCGGTATGCCAGAATGGTGCAGGGTCGTGCGCGGAACCATCTGTATAACGAGCGTTTAGAGCAGCATGTTGGTTGATTAACCGCACAATTTCCTGCGCTGCTGCCTCAGTATTGACTACTCCATCCTTCTGAGCAACCTCACCGCAGTCTATCGTAAGCCTCCTAACGAAGTCCATGTCCTTCCACTGAGGCAGATGTTGGAGTCTACTCTCTTCGTGAGATGACAAGTCAAGTGTCGTGCTACGTATTCCTTTTAGACAAAGGAAAGCGGGAATCACTCTGGTCCCATCTGGAGTATCAAAGAATGTTGAAGGGTCACGGAAGGAACAGTTTGTCGTTCCGTTTCTAAGTCTCACCAGTTCATTCGTAAAGGTATCAAACGAATCAACTGGTATTCTGGTAAATGAGTGATAACCATCTGCAACCTTGTAGAGAGCCACAGAGTCATTAGTCCTCGAAGTCACACTATTATCAACGCTGAGACCAGATACTGTTCCACCGAACGAATAGCCCGTATGGACATGGTGACCGTGAGCCTTACCATACAATCTCGCGCCTGCTATCTTCCTACCATCATCGGGAAGCGTCAAATTAACGTTAGACTGTAGATTCTGGTTATTAGCCAACTGCACAGCAATACCTCCACCAACTGTGATTGATGTAGGCGAAATCGCTGTGATTAAACCCGCAATAGCGCCGACTGAACTGAAGAGTGTATCACCCACAGAGTAGACAGTTGTGGCATCAACACCATCTACTACCATAGCCCCTGTGTATCCTGCCGAATAATATGTAGGATTGAGAGGTTTGTTAATTAGAACTCCCGATGCTATTGGAGAGTCACGATAAGTGCTACTTTCAAGCAAATCAAGCGTATGCCTGTTAGCAAGGTCATGAGCGTATGCGCTCTCGATGAACTTAGACTGTTGAGTACCTCGTATGTAGGGATTCTGTGAAAGGAATCCGTTAGCCACGTCTATCTGCGTAGTCCATGGGCTTGGACCAGAGCCGTTGTATGTCGCAGTAATCTTGTCGAGTCTGCTTCTGCTTGTGCCACCATCTTCCACGACTTCCTTCGGCCAACCTATCTCTGCGGCTTGGGCGCTTGACTGCACCTGCATGTGAATATCTTGGAAGGCTACAAACTCCCTATCGTGCGCAGTATCATACAAAAGCACGCGTGCGTGTCCATCTTCAGCCAGATATGGGTCTACGTAGGCCACAGTGGGGGCTTGAGCGGCTGTGAGACCCAGCGCCTTGTAGTTCTCCTCCACAGTCCTATTCACGTGTTGTACGTAATTCCTCGCAGTTTCAAGGCAGGTGTTTCCAATTAGGAAGTTTTCAAGCGGTATACTATCTCTTGGATTAGTCGTATCCAAATCTCCTTTTCCTCCGTTAAACTCCTTCCATACCTGCGCTTCATTCAGAACTCCCCTGCTCTTTGCGAATAGCCCCTCAACTGCATGGGGGTTGTTGTAAGACATATTGGCCCATACCGTATCCCCGTTTCGCAATCCACCCGGTGCATAGGGGTTGAGCCACTTGGCATTGAGTATGGCGTCCTTGTCCTCATAATCGCCTATCCGCACTGCTAATTTGGCATTGGCTGGAATTATCGGTGTGGCAGCGCTCAGCGTTATCGTCTGCTTGTCATTAGCAAGCGCTTCTGTGACCTTAGTCACAGTCCCTATCTTGTGAATGACGTTAGCAGTGGTCTTGTAGTAGAGGATGTCGTCTTTCTTGACATTGAGACCGTGGAGGTCGTTGACGTTCTTACCAGTCTGATTGGTTATCTCAATGGTATAGGGAGCGCTGCTATTCGCCGCTTGTGCAGTGATTACTATGTTCGTGTCAATCATCAGATTGTCATTGAGTTCGCTCCATAGCGGGTGCATCTGACTTGTGGTTGTGAGTGCGGTAGTCATGTTAGAACTAATGACATCCCTGCACTTCTTAGCGAGCGTAATCTTCTTTCCATTGAGCGATGCTGGATAGAGAGGTGTGGTTTGGAGGTATACGAGAACAAGGCCATTCTCAGGTATATCTACTGTAGGTGATAGCGGGAGTTTCTTCAAATGCCCATGATACTGATAATCGAACACATTAGTGCCATCATCATACTGAACTGAGTATCGCAATGTCCCAGTGCCAATGGGCATATTCTGCATCTCATCATAACCGAGGCTTGGGAATTTTGAGAAGTCCTCATCAGGTACGGTTATCACTATCGCTTTCAATAGGGTTCCAAGACTGTATTCTGTAGCGCTCAGCACAGTAGTGGTGGCTCGCTTAGTCTCCATGTGCGCAGCATGGGGATTACTTTCCGGACCAGCCTTGAACTCCACTGCGCTCGCATATTGGCGCAGACCGTAATCCACATTTCCGCCCTGCGTCTTTACACTGGCTGCGTCGTAGTAATACTCGCTTCTGCCTTCAAAGTCAGACGATGGAGTAAACTCGTCTGATGCCAGAGGGGAGAGAGTATCATCAAAACCGATTCCGCCAGCAAAAACGGGAGTGCCTACATCGAGTCCATCAAGAAAATTACTTGTGTGGCCGTATTCTGCATCAACGATGGTAAGATACTTGTCACCTGTGTTCACTCCACTATACCAAGCCCACTCTCCGTTACCGAGCCAGACCTTTCTGTATCTGTATGCTGTCGTTACTCCTCTGTAAGTGCCTGTCGATGTGGTAGCATCCGGGAACACATTGATGTCGTTCACATAGAGACGTTTGTTAGACGCATCCCATTTTGTGATGAATGTCGAGTTGATATATTCCCTGTTAGCCAAAGCGTGTGAATACGCAGATTGAGCCTCCCTGTCTGCTGGCATTACGTCCTTGAGCCGTCTCCCTACTGGACTTGGGTTCCACGTGTGAGCAGTGTGAGTGGCGTCTATGTGAATCTTGAATCCATTATCTGGGCCCACCCCACTGTCAAAGAACTGATGAGAGAAGAAAGGTATCTCGGCCAAAGCGCGAGTGCTGGCGTATTGGGTGCCTAATTGGTAATCGTGGCTAACATCACTCATACTCTGGAACATACGGTCATTCACAGTGCTACCATTCTCTATCCTCGACTGCTCCCCAAAGTCTGGTTCATTGTATACAGTGAAAATACCTTCCAGAGTCGGGGTTCCACTCGTTTCTCCTTTGAGAAAACCAGTAGCATTGAGCAGTCTCGCCATCGAGGTATATTCGACACCGCTCGATGAGACGAAGTCGCCCGAACCCAGCGCACCTAATGAAAACGTGAAGGTCGTTCCATTCTTGGAATCATACTTCCCACTGCTCCCATCTGCAAGATACACCCTACCATAACGTGGGAATCCGTAAGTGCCCCAACTTTGCATATCTGCAGATTCATTATTGATGGCCTTTACATGAAGCACATCGGCTCCATTACTGAAGTTAGCCACCAACTTATGGGCCATTGCTGCAAAAGCACGACGAGAAGAATATGGTTCATGAGCGAGAATACTTGGCTGATTCGTAGGCTTTGTGTCCATCGCTCCCTGCCCCGGTCCTCCAAGCGTGACTGTTACCACAGGTGAGTTCGGCTCTATCTCCTTGACGATATGAGAGTCTGGACTTCCTCTACCTATCTCATTGATGGAACGGGAAGTTGCTGCTTCAGAAAGACCAATGCAGCGTATGGTAGTGAAGTTCTGCCCTTCTCCCTCAGTTTCTTCTATGCTTCTCACACGAGCGCGACTCATGAGATACATGAGCGAGGCTGTGTTCGCATCATCTGAAGTGGAGACTAATGACTTGACGTTAGTCAGTTGATTGGTTCTCCTTCTATCAGATGGTTGAATGATTATTCTGGTGTCTGATGTGGGCGAATCTACTATCTCGATATTGTCTATGATATCGAAGACTTCGTGAATCGGCGTAGAAGACGATGCGGTAGCAGTATCGAACTCTCCAGCAGAAGGACTGTCTGCCGTTGTGTGTGGTTCAACTCTGGAATACAACCCTTTGTCTGTGAGATTTACTTTCTGCTCCACTTTGTTCAATGCTATCCTATTGAATACCGACTCATGAGTTCCAGTGCTACTTACTGATTCCACAATCACTTTCGGTGGACTATTCTGAATCGAGTCAGCATCTGCTCTGGGAGTGAAGTTTACTGCACCTACACCATCAGTGAACCTGTAAGGAGTAAGGGAATCATCTAACTCATCGTCTGCCGAATATCCCTCACTTACATCACCTATCATAGAATGAGGCATGGCTAAACTATTCAATGAGAGTTCTGCGATAGCAGCGATGTCAATATAACCGCCCGGCGAATAGAGAGTCTTTCCAGAGCCTATGGCATTGATTATGGCATCATAGATGTAAGAGCCACCACCAGTAGCCACATCGGAAGCAGGAACGGTTTTCTCAACCATCAATAGGGGTTGGGTTGTTCCACTCATGCTTGCTCCAGTAAGGTCTACTGCGTTGTAGTGAATCTCAACATATGGAGCGAACTTGACATTGGTGCTGCTCAATTGCGGAACATGCAATAATGCTACTCTGCTTTCCTTCGAGGGTCGAAGATGGAATTTTCTTGTTTCGTCATTAAAGGTGCCTTTCCATGCTGGTACTGGCCCCTTTAGCATGAATGGAGTGAAGTCAAAATTAGGACCGCCGATGGCTATGAGTTTCTTCTTTCCAGCAGGAGGTGAAGATGTATTGTGATACGAATTGAAGGCGGCTGTAACAGTGCTCGAATTAACTACATCGTTTATCTTGAAGTTTCCAGCCTCTCTGTATACATCTACCCTGCTATTGACAGATATCTGCTTATCGACACCTTTCTGAGCATCATCATACATAATGTCGATTATATCTGCCGAGCCATCTATCTGTTGGTCGATTATCTCATCGTTGGCTCTTGGGAGTATTCTAAGGAACTCATGACCATCAACATGGTTCAACGTATGTCTCCCACTATGTCCGATTTGAAATGCAGCATCTAATGAAGTGGGCCATACAACTGCATAGGGATTATCGGGGTCGGAGGTAGTAGTAGCCATTCGACTCGAATACACGAAGCCATGAGACTCGAATATCCCCTCATCTATCACCATCTGCCCCGTTCTATCCACTATCTGAGAAGAGAAGTGAGGAGGTTGATACGGCTTCCCAGTCCCACTATCTATCAGTAAGTCTGCACCTATGACCACGAAATGATTGTCTACATCGGTGCTACGGGATGTATGAAGCATTCCTCTAATACCGCTTGTTGGAGTTGCGGCAAAGTCAAGATGAATACTGGAAACAAGACAAGTATTAGTGTCCACATTGATATTATGAAGTCTGAGTCTCTCTGGAGGAGTCTGATTAGGTATCTTAGTATTCGGATTGATGCTACCCGGATTAACGAGTATATTGTATGGAACATGAGGAATCTTTCGCATGGTTGTTCCAGAAGAAGTGCTCTGCGTAATCTCATAATCTCCATTGCTATATGGGGAGGACGTGAAAGCATAATTGCCGCTAACCGTAGATAGCCCCGTTAATTTCTTCGCAAGCGCCGTCGCTTCTGCATCAGAGAGAGTAATTTGCGAGATAGTAACAGACTGCCCTCCAACTTGAGTGCCATTCGTTGCGATATTGGTAATGTTGTATATTCCCTCAATGGGACTAATCGGCTCCTCGAAACGATAGAGAAGTTGAGTGCTACCGTCTGGTAATGGAGTATTGCCAGTAATATGAGTATTTTTCAGTCCTCCATTCAGATGCACGGCTTCGATGACGCCTCTAAACTGACCGCCCTTACCACCTACATACACATGAGCATTAGACTTAGCCAAAGTAAAATTGGTATCCTTAATGTCTTTACTGACTACAATCGACCCATTCACATACAACTCTATCGCCGTCGATTTAACTGCTGCAACTACGTGAAGTAGAGGCCTGTGGTTACGATTTAGGTCAGTAGCATCATCATAGGTTAAACCTGTGAATCTGTTGTATGAATCATGAATCCCACCATATGAAGAAGATGGATAAACAGTGCCCTCATATCTGGTGCTCTGCTTAGTAGCGGTGCTAAGTTGAAATCTTTGAGTGCTCACACCATCCTTGAGAAAGACCTCAAATACTGCAGGGCCGGGAGTATCTACATTGCCTACAGTGAGTTTGAACTGCCCTTCCTTTTCTATCACAGTGCCGCCACAATCTGGCATTATCCAAGCCTCGATGACGAGATAATTGGAGAACTTACCAGATGAAGGAGTTAGTGTACGATGGCCGTGCGGCGATTCATCGAGGATATTTCTTACATCACTCGCACCATCAAGCGTCTTATGACCAAGCGCAGTAAACTGCCCTTCTGGAATAATGATACTATCGCTCACGCCATCAAAGAAGAACGCATGATTGGAGCGGCCTATCACAGTCATATCATCACAACAAGTTATCCACTGGGGCGAATATCATGTTGAACGAGTATACTGTCTCTCCGGCATCATACATAATGTCTAATTTTTGTACAGCGCCTTGAATGCCTGTGAACTTATCTCCTTGGTCGAACGCAACACTTGCTGGGTAGTCGTTACCCTCAGAAGTCTTACCCAAGCCTTTTACTCCGCCAAATAATCCAGTGGGCATGAAAAAGTTCCTTGCAGTATATAATTCTCCATCCTCCGCTTTGATAGATGAATTGTAAGGTATCTGTAATCCTGTGATGTAATCGTTCTCATCATTGGATTTGGTAGTCGCAACTGCTACGCCGGCAAGTGAGCCAGCAAGTGATAAGCCCCCAGTGGCTGGAACAGCAGCAATACCGCCTATAATCATAGCAAGCCCTACAAATTCTCTCCCAGCCTTTGTTACGCTATTATTGAGTATTCCATAGAGGTCCATGGCCTTATCGCCTGCCGATTTCTTCTTACCTGTAGACCCGCCTGAGAAAGGGTTGATTTCCGAGGAAAAGAATCCCCCAGTGACGCCTGTATCGGGGATGAATCTCGGCGTGCCATTATTGGAAACTGCTCCTTTCGCTACCATAGATATGGAAACGCCCCAATTATCTTCATCGCCATCGGGATTTGTAGTCCGTGCAACTGCGCTCGATAAAGCAGCCGAGAACCTATCATTGATACAAGTATTAACAGCACTGGCGAGATTGCCGACAACGGTGCTATCTGCCTCAGAGAGGTTGATTAGAACATCGTCATTACCTGAATTATGCCTTGCGACACCAGAACCCGTCGAAGTGAAAGTGATGTATCTCTTGGTGCCAGAAAGGTCGGTTATCTCTAACTTCTGGCCCAACAGAGCAGTGAGATTAGTGCTTGTTGCGAATGCTTCGTGTCTATGTCCAAGCCCACCGCCTCTTGCGAAGTTAATCACGGCTGATGCTGCCGTGCTTGCTCCAGCACTCCTATCGTCGGCTATTATGCCTCTGATGTTTATCATCGCTTGGTTCACGTTAAGGTCGAATCCTATACGCTTGCTACCACTGAAGGGCATAGGCGACCCGCCTACCTTTCTTGTTGTAGTCAGGACCATCTCTTGAGCATCTAACTCAATGAGTCTACCATTCTCTTGCACGAGTCTAATGGGAGTAGCAGAAGGCATTATGCATACCTACCACGTTGCGTCACACCGCCCATGTTTCTTGCGAGTTCCTCTTGAATTAAGTCACTCATTTCACGAGCCAATGCTCTCTTATCTGAGCGGTCTGTTACACCGCTCATTTCTATTGACATATTGAATGTTTGAGTGACTCCACCCTGAACGGATGTACCTACTGTAGTGCTCCCGCCACCGCCACCGCCACCGCCGGTAACGAGATTTTTTCCTCCACCCACTATTGATTTACCAAAATTGAAGACCTTACCCAATGAGCCACCTATGATATCCTTAGCCGTTTTCAGTATGTTCATCAAGGCGTCAATAATAGCCCCCACTCCATCTTTGAGGAACAAGAATACCGGACCAAGCGTCTTATCATAAACGCTCTTCATCACACCCATCACTCTACCCCATGCAGAAGCAAGAGCGTCGAATATACCTCCGACAACCTTCTTCATACCTCCCCAGATTTTACCCCATGTAGAAGCAAGAGCGTTGAATACACCTCCAACAACCTTCTTCATAGTTCCCCAGATAGGGGTGATTACCTTGTTCCATACAGCGGAAAGACGGCCGACTAAAATATCCCAGATATTCTTGATATTATCAATGGCTTTCCCCCACCGTAATGTTATGAGATTGAAAATGAACCCTAACGTATTTTTGAAAATCTCCCATATCGGAACTAAGATTTCATTCCAAACCCCTTTCATGAGTTTGACGAGTCCTCTCCAAAGAGCCCCAATAAATTTGAACACAGGAGCAACAAGATTCTTGAATCCCTCCCAAATGGGAGCGAGATGCTCGTTCCAAAACTCCTTAATCTTGGTGAATGCCTTGATTGCTACTCCTTTTACAGCAGAGAAGATGCCCTTTAGTGCACCACCGATACCCGATGCGATGCCTCCAAGCCCACTCATAGCACTGCCTATCCCACTAAGAGAACTTGATACTGCAGAAAGTGAGTTTAGTAATGCACCTAGCGCCATCAGATATCCTCTCCATCTAAGAATGAATAATCAAGAGTCACGGTTTCATTTCCAGTAGAGTCTTGCATATGCTGTCTTTTCCTTTCCTTGTCTTCTTCATCATTGATTGCGAGCGCCCAAGCAAGGGACTGGGTGAAAATCTCCTTATCCATCTGATATACCTCTGTAAGCGATATGCTGTAATGTTTCGCCACGATATAGGCGAACAACTGAGCCTGCAGTCCAAAATCTTCGATAGATTCTATCTTCCGTTTCTTAAGGAACTGCTGAACTCTCAATTGTTCGCGTTCGTAAAACCCCCCTGCATCACCTCTGCAAGTTCATCTGGCTTTGGTAATAGCGCGGCTAACTGCTGCCCTACGTAGGCATTAACGTTGGCTAAGTCATCCGGTGAGAGTTCGGGATTAGTTCTCAATATCCAATTGGTGAAGGCGTATTTCCAATAACCTTCAAGGTCAAGTTTGACGTCGTCACCATCGACAAGAAAGAGGTTCTGGGCGGCTTTTTGAACGTCGAAAAACGAAATGTCGCGCACCCACACCTCCATCTTTTCATCTGGATTATCGCGGTTTACGCCAATCTCATGTCTTCGTTCATTCTTCTTCGCTACTATATTCTCCTTGTTGTCCACTATTGTCATTTTCAGTCACTTCCATGGTTACAGCCTCTTCCGAGGGGGCATCCGACGTTTCCTCAACAGCCTCTTCCGAGGGGGTTTCGGTCTCGCTTTCAGTTTCCTGTGTAATTGTTATTCCTTCATCGTGTTGCCTCAAACGCAAAACGACTTCTGACTTGGTGCCACGAATTGTAAGTCCTCTTTCTCTACATTCGTCCTGTAATTCTCGAACTGTCCATGAGTGGTAATCCACTTCACCAAATGGGTTGCTCTCAGGGGGGACTATCATAGCCTCTTCCTCTTCCTCAAGAACTTCCTCTTCTTCCTCAAGAACTTCCTCTTCTTCCTCAAGAACTTCCTCTTCTTCCTCAAGAACTTCCTCTGCGGCCTCTACCCATGCAGGCTTCTCTTCGACCTCTTCAGGCTCAGGCTCCACTTCTGGCTCAGGCTTAGGCTTGAAATCCTCAATCTTCTCTGTATCGAGAGGCACGATAGGGTCTTCGAGAGTAAATCGGTCAAGCCTCTTTGAGACCATCTCATCGACGCTTTCTCTCGTGCCTACAAAGAGCATCATAGTTTGAAGAGGCACCTTCTTTCCATAGTGTTCTAAATGCTCATTACATCTATCAAGCAGCCAATAGACATACTCCTCATGAGTATGACGATTGTAGTATTGCACTCTTTCCAAATCTGACGGCATCATAGTAATCACGCGTGTAGTATCGTATCCTTGCTAATGACCTTGAAGGTCTTAGGCAATATCTTGAGTGCAGAGCGTATTGGCCCCTTATCCTCTGGAATAGGAAGCGGTGCCTCCGTAATGAAATAGTCATCAATTAGTATGTCGATAGATTCTCTGTCTGCCCCAGTGCCCTGTTTGACGAAAGACAGTCGTATCATGTCTGCATCTGTTTGAGCAGTCTCATCAGTATCGTCGAAATGGTCTACTGCTCTCCTTACCTTATGGTAGAAAAGAGGGTCATCCACGATAATCTCCATCTCAAGGTCATACTCAGTCTTACCTTCCACAGCGAGTTTAGGGTTTCTTGTTCCAGCATGAGGCACTTGGTCTGTCGCCGCATCTGCTATGTTTGCTCCGCTGATAGTGTAGAATTGCTCAACTCCAGTCTTACCGTTTAAAGTGAAAGATACTACCTGCCCTAATGTGGTTCCTGCTACGCTTATCGAACCGTTGTAGAACATAAACGGCTTCTGCGTACCCTTCTCGATACCTGCCTTCTTCCGTTCAACTTCAGTATTAGCGGTGTCCTCAAAGAGCCTGTGCGTATCGTATCTGTCTCCTTTTGTGCTTTCTAAGCGCCCTGTATCGGTATAACAAAGAGCAGAATCGAAGTTTGTAGTGAGTCTTAGAGCAGCATCTGTATCAGCGGTCAAACTGAAGTCCTTGACCTTACAACCACGGAAAACACGCGTAAGTTGCTTAGAATCGCCACTTCCACCATCTGTAGTTCCCTCATTGCTATCGGCATCGCGCCTTCTGATACTCACTTCCATTGAGAAAGATGGTATTGTGCTTCGAGAGAAGAAGAGATGCTCGACGGGTTGAGTTAGGTTGCCAGTGCTACTGTCTCTGTGAGGACTGCCGAAAGTTGAGTCTGTTTGATACTTAGCGAACTTCACGACTAAATCATTTGCATGGGCATACAATAGAGAGTCGTCCAACCAGACTGAATACTCTGCCCCATTTCGTTGCACAGCCGCTATCCTTCTAACCTCAGTTTTGAGAGCCTTATCGAATATCTGTGCGGCTCCTACATTGGGCCAAGCGTCGTCTTTCTTGTCTACACTGGTGCCCACGCCAGTATCTCTGTATGTTTGAACATCAACCATCTCTGTCGAAGAGTCAAGAATGATGTAATCACCCGGAGCGAGTTGCACGCTATTTATCGTAGGCCAACTACTGTTTCCATCAAACATCAAGAAATTATCGCCTGCACTAACTGAACCAAGAAGACTGTATGTGTTACCGCCAGTCTCCTTTGTGTTAGCATGTAATTTTACTACCTCTTGACCGAGGCAGTAGTTAAACCATCTACCATTGTGAATGTTGCACTCGAAAGAGCCTCCTTGATTGAGGTATCTACCCGGAACTTGCACTGCTACATCACGACCAAGGCCAACAACATGATAACGCTTGAGGTCCACTTTAGTCTCTGGTAGGGCTATGGTGCTGACCAGTCCAACGAATTGGTCAGTCAGAACACGCTCCACAGATTCATTGGCAGCATCATTATGAATCATACTGACATCTATTGTCGGCGTAGTGAAGGAGTGAATATACATGGTATCTCCAGTCTTTGAGTCTTTGTCGGCAGTAGTATGGTCAGATTTCAACGCAGGAGTGACTGTAATCTCAGTCTTGTTGTTATTTTGGCTGTTCGTATCATTTGCGACTTCCTGCTTGATGATGGTATATGTCCTACCAGTTACAGAATAATCATCATCAGTGCTCCAATTAGGACTGGTTGAGGCTATTGAGAAGGTCACTTTACTACCCACAAGCATCCCATTGGGATAACGAAGGATTCCGTTATGCACTGGAGTATTCGACGCACCGCTATCAAAGACAATCACACTGGTATCCTTAGTGAGATTCTGATGTGGCGCATTAGCGGGTGCAGGGTCATTCGGGTCAAAAGATGCTGTGAACTTGAAATTAGACCCCGCATAACCATGTTTCAAAGTCAAGCCAGACTCGTGACCGAAGGTCACTTCTGTTAAATCACCCTTGTAGACTGTGGACGGCATGGCTCTCTCTCACCTCATGGGATTGGCTCTGCAAAGATAACTACTTCTATCTGGAAGGTCATTCTGAACAATTTCTTGCTCCTATCGGACAAATCCGTGCGTGTTTTGTATACTAACCTATCGAAATTGACGCCATCGCCCTTTCTCTTCAAGTGAATACACCTTCTCAACTCGTTTTCCATCTCCTTAAGTTGCCTACGATTTCTCGTAGTCCGCATATCCACCGTGATATTGATTCTGGTTGTGACAAAATCGTAGAGCATCTCAGGTAGTTCTTCGTTATGTGCCGTCTCGAAAACGAGAATATAGTCCGACCTATCAAGGTCAAGACGCTTACCTCGCTCAGGCGTCACATCGGCTATATCAATGATAATAGGCTTGTAGTTGCTCGTATTTGCCCTATTCCAATTGTCCTTGAGGACATCCAAAATGACATCTATTCCTTCTTTGAAGGTGGCAACCATTTCTTCTTCCTCCTTGCTTTATCATGAGCGTCCCAATCTGGTAATACTGAATTACCATTGAACTTAAGTTTCTGCTCAGTCAATATGGGCGATTCAGTTAGCATACGCCTATCCACAATATCAGGATTCTCCTCTTGAGACTTCACTAAATCGTGATACTGCGTAGAACCTTCTATAACGCCCTTACGTAGTTCCGCTTGAGTCTCTGCTTGAGTGAACTCCTTCTCAATCGCTTCTTTCCACTCATTGTAGACCATTTTTTCGGTATCATCACCCAAAGACAACCACCTCAATGTATCGCGTGAAGACCCGGTCTACATCTGCTCGATAGAGTTGAATCTTAGATGCCAAGTCCACATTCTGTGTTCCTTCCGGTATGAGAACGCTACGGTCATCATTCATCAGTAAATCAATTGCTACCAACTTAGTGCAGATATCCTCTATGCCTTTATCCACATAGCGCTCACCATAGATGTAAGATGTCTTGATTGCATTCCACTCAAAGAATGGATATGAGTTGTTGAAGTATATGATGCCCATCTCGTGGTCGAGCCACCAGTCTCTCAGTCTGCCTTTGTCTCCACTGGTGCTTCCACCTTGAAGGTCTATCTGGAATTGATGTTGAGTCAGAATCCCCGCTATATCAGAAAGAGCAGACCCTACTACAATTACACATCCGGTGAAGGCCGTAGCAGTTTTCCCTGTATAACGAAAGACGTCACCGCTCGCATCGACGACAACACCCGTTTCTGCAAATCCACTTGTAGTATCTACGTTAATAGTTGTAGAAGAGAGATTACTGAATGTAGCCGTTGAACTGCTGGTCTGACTAATATCTATGTCGCTATCAGTGGCAACGATTGTGCAACTCTCTCCTCCCTTTGTATCTCTCATGCTGGTTATCTTGACGATGCCTGTCCCATAATCGGAATTAGCCGAAGCAAGAAACTCATTGTGAACTGCGACATTAGCCGTATTACCCTCAAGAATAAATGTAGGCGCAAAATCCACTACGGTCTTTCCTACTCTGTCTTCTTTATTGATTAGGTCAGCCAGATTCTGAGCAGAAGTTGCCTTATCGAAGTCTGCTCGCCAATTCGCAGTGCTACTGCCGATTGAGAGGACACCGACGCTCCCATTGCCGGGTGAAACGACTATGGAACCGGAGAGGTCTCGCACATTGTCTGGCAGTGTGATTCTTGCCTCTGCTGCACCTATCTCTCGGTAGTCATCTCCTTGCCACAACTCCAATCGAAGTATCTGCTGAACGTTTCTGAAGAGAAGTGGAGAAGTGCCGACGTAGTCAGTATAGTATCGACGACGATATGGCTTGTAAGTATCGAAGTTGATGTATTCCGCATTAACAAGATACGGTCTCCATGCATTGTGAGTTCTGTTGTCTATGTGGTCCTGCATACGAAGAATGACTTCCTCAACCTTAGCCTTAGTTAATCCACGAGTTCTTCCATTGGTGAATGATGCCAGATTTTGCACATATGTATCGTCTACCGCTTGGTAATCCGAAGTTGAGAATGACCCTGTAAAGTATAGGGCTACTCCATTGGTCCCTCCTTCGGCAATAGATGTAATTGTCTTCTCTATTCCCAATGCTTGCGCATCGCTGTAAATGAGAATTGTATCGCCTACTGAAAATCCGATATTTCTGTAATCGGCGCCCGTCACATATACTCTATCAGACTCAGAGTCAGCACTGACTGCGACAGCATCTTGCGGCCCCATATCGAGTAGGTCTGCAACTTTCTGTGCTGTGGTGTAGACGACTGCTGTGGGGTCAAGAGGTCTTGTCTCTCCTTCACCGGGGCTGAATACTTGTGGCATTTCAATCTCTCTCTTACGAGTTCTCTTCGGCTAATTCACTATACCCACAGT
>Ga0098044_1000301_pt1 | contig 26269 bp, 11 predicted proteins | sample 10_taG_FD_75053 | JGI IMG/M metagenome (GOLD analysis project Ga0098044, IMG submission 75053) | Marine viral communities from the Subarctic Pacific Ocean - 10_ETSP_OMZ_AT15264 metaG | ecosystem: Environmental > Aquatic > Marine > Oceanic | place: Pacific Ocean | collected 2015-01-16 | reverse complement strand
TTAGTTGAAGATAATTTCCAAGTCGATGAGGACATTGATGAGCCAAGAGATATTAAAAAGAAAAAATTGGCTTTCAAAGAAGAAATTGTAAAAGCTCGAAAACATCTTACTGGCCTAAAGGATCAGTATTATAAGGAAGTCAAGTTGGGTTCTAAGTTGACCAGCGAGCAGAAAGATGCGGTGGACTTTTACAATAAATACAACCAAGAACAGACTGCTAATAGTGAAATTCAAAAAAGACAGTTTGAACATTTCGAAAAATCTACTAATAACGTTTTCAATAATAATTTCAAAGGTTTTGATTTTAATGTTGGGGAGAAAACTTATAGATATAATGTTAATAATGTTCAAGACGTTAAAACTTACCAAAGCGACATAGTTAATTTTGTAGGGGAGTTCCTAGATAAAAATAACATGATGGAAGATGCTAAAGGATATCACAAAGCTTTATATGCTGGTAAAAACATTGATAAAATTGTTAAACATTTTTATGATCAGGGTAAAGCAGATGCTATTAAAGAGACAACTATGAGTGCTAAAAACATTGATATGTCTCCAAGAACAGCTGCAAAACCTGTTGTTGATACTGGTGGTATGAAGTTTAAAGTATTAAGTGGAGATGATAGTTCTAGGTTGAAATTTAAAATAAATAAATAACAACTTAAAAACAATTAAAAATGGGATTTAATACATCTTTAGGGCTAGCGGGTTCATACTCTGTAGCCCCAAGCGCAATTCCTTTTGCTAGTGATCAAAATTATATTGATTTTACATCATCTAGCACTGCGGGTTGGGCACAACAATACTTACCAGAGTTGTACGAACAAGAAGTTGAAAGATACGGAAATCGTACGATTGGTGGATTCCTTTCTATGGTAGGGGCTGAAATGCCTATGGAATCTGACCAAGTAATTTGGTCTGAACAAAACAGACTACATATTGCTTACAAACACTCCAGTACTACTGGAAAACATGTTCAAGCTACGGCTGTCACTACTAATGGTGGTAGTATAAATATAGGTGAACAATTAAACTGTTCAATCAGAAAGGGTAATACTCTTATCATGACAGACGCTGCAACTGGGCTTAAAACGCTTAAGTGCTATGTATCAGATATTCACTTTGGAACAACTGATGGTAGTGCTGATTCTAGTGGTTCTTCTAGTCACGTTATTGATGTTGAGCCTTATACTCAACAAGATATAGGTGGTTCGTCTAGTGGCGAAGTTGCTTTTTCTGCTGATGAAAACGTAAATGTATTTGTTTACGGTTCTGAATGGGCAAAAGGTTCTAGTGACTTTAGCGGAGTAGGTGGTACTTCAGATTCTGGAAAGGGTCTTAAGCCAGAATTTACTCAATATGATAACAGACCAGTAATTATCAAAGAACATTTTCAAATTGATGGTTCTGATACTGCTCAAATTGGGTGGGTTGAAACTACTGATGAGTCAGGATCTGTTGGATATTCTTGGTATTTAAAATCTGCTAGTGAGACTAGAATGAGATTTGAAGATTACCTAGAGTCAATGATGATAGAATCTGAATTAGTTGAAGCTTCTTCTGGTGCTTCTGGTGAAACAGACATAAATGGTTCTGAAGGACTATTTGCTGCTGTTACATCTAGAGGTAACGTTTTTGAAAATTTAGCTACTTTATCTGATTTTGATGCAGTGCTTCAAAACCTTGATAAGCAAGGGTCAATTGAAGAAAATATGCTTTATGTAAATAGAGCCTTAGCTCTTACAATTGATGATATGGTTGCAATGCAAAATGGTAGTGCACAGGGTGGTTTACCTGCTGCTAATGGAGCTTCTTGGGGCGTGTTTAATAACGACGCTACAATGGCACTTAATTTTGGTTTTTCTGGATTTAGAAGAGGTTCTTATGACTTCTATAAATCAGATTGGAAATACCTAAATGATGCTGCTGCTAGAGGTGGTTTCGGAGATGTCTCTGGAATTTTAGTTCCTGCTGGAACATCTACTGTTTATGATCAAAACATGGGTAAAAACGTTAGACGTCCTTTCTTACATGTTAGATATAGAAAATCTGCTACTGATGATAGGAAAATGAAATCTTGGGTTACAGGTTCTGTAGGCGCAAGAACAATTGCTGATGATGTAATGAATGTTCATTATTTATCTGAAAGATGTCTAGTTACTCAAGCTGCTAATAACTTTGTGTTATTAAAAGAAGCATAGTAGGAAAATTAATTATTAACAATTTAAAATAAATAGAAAATGGAAAAATATCTATATTTTAGAACACAAGCTACTTTAGCTGATGATGACGATTCAGCTCAATCGGCTTGTTGGCCTTTATCAGCTCTTGTTGGTATGCACCCTACTAGTGATACAGCTTTAACATTATTTTTTAACCCACAAATTAGAAATCAGAGCGATGCTCAAGATGGCAATGTGGTTAATAATGATTCAGTTGTTTTAACAGTAGGCACAAATGATCATAAAGATGCGATGACTGCATTAGTAAAAAGATTTAACAAAATTCGAGGTATGAATGATGTTGATGAAAGTTTTATTGTAGTTGCTGATGACTTAACAAATAACACAAAATATTGTGTTTCTGAAGTTACAGCATGTGGCGCTATTACAATTGCTGCTGCATTATCTTAATGTTGCATATATTTTAAACCAAAGGCGTCTTTATGGCGCCTTTAGGTTTATTTTTTAAACTATTTAATTATATTATATCATGGAAGAAACGAAAGTTCAAAAGCCTAAAAAGGCTAAAAAAGAAAAAAAAGTTGAGGTAGTAGAACCTCAAACTCCTAAATGGGAGATTAAAGATAGATTATATTATTTAAAAGGTAGAGGGGAACCTCTAACTTATGTTTTATCATCTAAATCTACAAAAAGAAAACCATTATTATGGTTTGATGAAGAAAAAGGTTATAACAGAGAAATGCGTTATGCAAGTAATCAAAACTCTTGCTTTGTAGACGAACAAGATAGTAATGCTATTTTAGAACATATTATTTTTGAAAATGGCGGTTTATTTGTTCCAAAAACAAATCAACCTTTACAAAAACTATTATCATTATATCATCCTAAAAAAGGATATGTATATGACGAAAGAGACACTATAGCCGAAGCTAAAGAAGATTTAGTTAGTATTGAAACTGAAATGAAGGCTTTAAATACAGCTGTTGCTTTAGAAATAGATCAAGCAGAAGCTATATTAAGAGTTGAAAAAGGATCTGTTGTTAGTAAAATGAGTTCTGCTGAAATAAGAAGGGACTTATATATATATGCTAAAAACAACCCTGTTTTATTCTTAGATTTAGTTTCAGATGATAATGTTGTGCTTAGAAATTTAGCTATCAAAGCTAGAGAACTAGGTATAATTAAATTATCTCAAGATCAAAGAAGTTTTGCTTGGGGGTCTAATGATAGAAAATTAATGGAAATACCTTTTGATGAAAATCCATATTCAGCATTTGCTGCATGGTTAAAAACAGATGAAGGTGTTGAAGTTTATAAATCAATACAAAAAAGAGTAAATTAATAATAAATAGTCACGGCCCTTTAATTAGGGCCAGTGATTATAACAATATAAAGATATGGCAATATCAGTAGATTCAGTATATAAAAAAGTATTAACTATACTTAATAAAGAATCAAGGGGATTTATGGGACCAGATGAATTTCAAAAACTTGGATCTCAGGTCCAACTTGATTTATTAGATAGAAATTTTCATGATTACAATAGAGCTATTGCTAAACAAACAGGCGGCGCCACTGGTCAAGGATATGCCAATATACCTAAAAAAATACAAGAACGTATAGATCCTTTTTATACTTCTGTAAATATAACATTAGATTCCAATTCTATAGGGGATCTTCCTAGTTATTATTACATAATAAATGTATCTTCATGCAATAGATTAACTGATATAGAAAGAGTGGAAAAATCTAAACTTAACTTTCTATTATCTTCTCCATTAACAACTCCATCTTCCACATTCCCAATTTATTATTTATCCGGTACACGAGAAGTAGATGACAATGACTCTGCTACTTTAAATCCAATATATAATACTATAACAATACTTCCTAATATATTCTATGCTGTTAAAAAAGAAATTGTAATAGATTATATTAAAGTTCCCAATGATCCTATTTGGGCTCATATTAAAGTAGACAATAGCGGTGGTGTTAGTTTTTTCCAAGGGGAACCTAGTTCAACTGCATCTTTTGTTTATCCTAGACAAGAAATAGCTGATGCTAATGGATCTTTTGAAGCTAGGGCTGTTGATTTTGAACTGCATCCTTCTCAAGAAGTAGATTTAGTTTTAGGTATATTAAGATATGCTGGTGTAATTATAAGAGATCCATCTATTTTACAACCAGCTCAACAAGAAACGTCACAAAAAATACAATTAGAAAATTAATAAAAAATGGGATTATTAGACAACCAATCATCTGAATTATATTATACCGGAGAATTAAATCACCGAGCAAAAGTCACAGAATTCACTGCTGGTGGTGATTGGTATACGTATTCATTAAATACTTTAGCCCAGCCTTTTTTATGGAGATGCGGGAGAGATTTAACAGTATCGGATATAAGAGTTACACTTATTACTGGTAATGCTGAATTATTAGCAACATTCCCACCTTTTCCTAGAGAATTATATAATTTTACTATTACTGACAATGTATTAAATATAAATTACGGAGATACTAATAGTTATTTTGATGAATTATCAGAATTAGGCGCCGAAGGTGTTGTTAAAATAGAATTACTTGAAGAAAATATAACAGGTGGCTATAGGTATACTTCTCTTGCAGATATTGTTAATAGCTTTATGGTAGGATATGTTGGTGATGGCAAATTAATAAATAATGTGGCAAAATCTGATGTAATATTTCACGCTAGAAGAGGATTACAAGAATTTAGTTATGATGTATTTAAAACAATAAAATCACAAGAAGTTGAACTTAGTCCTTCGTTGTCAATACCAATGCCACAAGATTATGTTAGTTATACTAAAATTTCTTATATAGATTCAAATGGTATAAAAAGAATTATATACCCGACTAGTTTAACTATAAACCCTACAGAATCTTTAGCGCAAGAGGAAGATTATGAATATATTTATGATAGTGATGGTAATATTTTAACAGCTGATTCAACAACTGAAGAAAGATGGGAAAAATTTAATACAAATAATATAACAAATGATTTAGATTCAAGTATAGTTGATAATACATTTAATAATGTTAGTGGTAAAAGATTTGGATTAGAACCAAAATATCAACAAATTAATGGTTATTTTACTATAAACGAAAGAACCGGTAGTTTTAATTTTAGTAGTGATTTATCTGGGAAAGTAATAGTAATAGAATATGTTTCTGATAGTTTAGGTACTGATGCAGAAATGAAAGTACATAAATTTACAGAAGAAGCTTTATATAAGCATATTGCTTATAATATTTTAGCTGCAAAAAGAAATATATCAGAATATATAGTACAAAGATATAGAAAAGAAAGAAGAGCTGCTTTAAGAAATGCTAAATTAAGATTATCTAAATTAAATCTTGAAGAAATGACTCAAATAATGAGAGGGAAAAGTAAACAAATTAAAAATTAATATATGCCTAAATTAAGTCAAAACTTTCTAAAAGGCAAAATGAATAAAGACCTTGATGAAAGATTGGTGCCAAAAGGTGAATACCGATTAGCACAGAACATATTAATTACGCATTCAGAAGATTCTGATGTAGGTGCTGTAGAAAATATAAAAGGGAATACCCCAGCTCATGCATATCAAATTGGTATAGGGTGGCCAAATGGAAATTCAGTTAATATTAATAGTTTAGCTAATGATGCTGTTTTTTTCCCAACTCTTATTTCAGGGAATCCAGCAACTCAACGTCCTTTTGAAACTATAGGTTATTATGCTGATATTTTAAATAATAGAGTTTTTTGGTTTTTAACCAACTGGACTTTTTCAGGATCAAGCACCGAAAGAACTTCTAATGTAATTAATTCTTTACAAACTTCATATCCCAGGAGGGCTAATGCTGATAGTGTTTGTCATATATTAATGTGTGATCTTAATGAGACTACCTCAAATACAGACAATAATTTACCACCTGTACATAGATTAGTTAGTGGTCATTTTTTAAATTTTAGTAAAAATCATTTAATAACAGGGGTTAATATTATAGATAATTTATTATTTTGGACAGATGATTATAATCAACCAAGAAAAATAAATGTTAATAGAGCTTTAAATAATCCATTATATTATGATACAGAAGAAAAAATATCAGTGGCTAAATTTGCTCCTTATTTACCTATTAGATTAGTTAATAGAAAAAATAAAGGTCATGATACTACTTTAATAAATGATGTTAATATCAAATCAGATTATTTAAAAGAAAATTTTGTTAGATTTTCTTATAGATATAAATATAAAGATGGCGAGTATTCTACTATGGCCCCTTTTACGCAAATAATTTTTGCACCTTTAAATGATGCTGTAATATCTAATGAAAGTCTTAATAAATATGGTTATGAAAAAATTCATCAGAATACTACTGTTGAATTAATGCAAAATAGCTATAATAAACTACAATTAAGAATACCATTATATTCCCCAGAGAATTTAACAAGTCCAGAGCAAGATTCTAATAATAATGAAATATGGATAAATCATTTAGATATAGATAAAATAGAATTATTAGTAAAACAATCTAATGAAAATATTGTTAGAATAGCACAAACAATAGATATAACCCCTGATTTTTTAGAAAATATAAATCAAGACGAATCTACTACTTCAACAGGTGAGGTTTTAAATAGCAATTCAACAGAATATTATACAGTAACTCCTGGGGCAGATGATACTTATTTTAGATATGTTTATCGATATATTTATAAATCTGAAGAGCCGTATAAAGCATTACCAGAGGCTCAAATGACAAGAGTTTATGATCATGTGCCTATTAAAGCTAAAGCCCAAGAAATGACCGGCAATAGAGTTATATATGGTAATTATTTAGAAAATCATCCTATTCCAATTGATTCTAAAGGTAATACTGGTATAAATTATGTAGTTAGTAGTGCTAATAAAGGTGATTTAGAATATGGCAATGCCTTTGGATTAATGCAATATTTAGATGTATCATATAAATATCACTCTATAAAACAAAGAAGAAATTATCAAGTAGGTATTATTTTGGCTGATAAATATGGAAGACAATCAACCGTTATACTTTCTTCAAATAAAGATCACCCTTATTTATCTGATACCTATAGGGTTGACAGATTTCATGCACCAACAGGTAATTCTTGGTCTGCATTTGATAATATTGAATCAATTGGTAAATCATTAGCTATTACATTTTTAGATGATAAACCTGTAGAAACCAGGTATATTTATAATGGAGATAAAGATAGTCCTAAATATAATCCAACCGGATGGTATTCTTGGAGATTAGTTATAAAGCAAAAAGAACAAGAATATTATAATGTATATGCTGTTCATCCTGCTGAAAATTGGAATGCTTTGTCAGATGCTATAGATAATTCAGCATCAGGTAGTTCATGGTTAACTCTGTATGGAGATAATATAAATAAAGTTCCAAGATTAGTTAACAAAGATGATGCTAATAGAATAGGTTCTTCAAGTTCTGAAATAAAACTTTTCCCAAGAGTAATTAAAAATCAAAATAATTCTTCTGATGGTTATTCTGTTTATAGTAGTTTTACACAACCTCAAAAAGTATTAAGTATAGGAACATCTAAAGAGCAAGGATTAATAGATGATGATGGAATTAGTTATTCTTTTCTTGGATCTAATAAAAGGGAGCATTTAGTAGCCGAAATACCTAGTTTAAATGGAGAAAATACACCTGTTTTTAAAACAACAGCTGTTGTTTTAGAAGATGTTGCTTCTTTTTCAACTGAAGATGATGAAAGTAAGTTTGTTCTTTTAAAAAATAGAAATTATTATATAAAAAAAGGTCATTATATCCAAGGGGATAATGTTATTGATAGAACTGTTGCATCTCTTACTGCTACAGCAGTAGCAAATGGGGTATCTAAATTGCGTTTTACTACTGTTGGTGTCCCTTCAGAAGCGACTGCATCCACATATGATTCTTATTATTTTATAAAAAAAGATCATTATATTTCTGGAGGAGATATAACTGATCCAAATGGTGAAACTTTTCCAGTAGTTGTTACTGATGTTGAAGTTAATGTGATTGGTGAAGATAATTTGGATAGAGAATTAATAGTTACATTAGATAGAAATGTTTCATTAACTAATACTATAGTGGAGTTTAAAGAATTTACTACTATAAAAAATATAACAGATGTAGCAATGGGATATGCTAATTATCAAAGATTAGAATTATCATATACTCAAGGAGAAATAAATGCAAATGATATATTAACTTTTAGAATTATAGATGGTAATCCTATAAGTGTTTCAAGAGGGTTAAGTGTTTTTGAAACTGAACCTTTTAAATCTAATTTAGATATATTTTATGAAACATCAACTAGTGGTTTACTTAGTGATTTAAATTCTGAATCAAATATAGATACTTCTAATCCATTTAATATTACTATATCTAATAATGAATTTTATGAAAACCAATCGGTAGAAAACCAAAATAATATTATTGGTGTTTTAACAGCAGAATCTGGTATTGGGGATCCAAATGCTATATTTACTTTTGATGTTCATTCTATTGATTCAGAAAATACTGATTGGGAGCCAGGGTCTCCACCTTTTGTTGCTGGAACTCAAAATGAATTAAGAGTTATACCTGGTTTTGTTTGGAATCCACAAGTTGGCGAAGAAGAAAAAAATCATTTTGTATTAAATATTAAATGTACAGAATTAACAGCGCCTGGTGCCCCTTCTACTTTTGGAACAATTGATTTATATTTAAAAAATATCACACCAGCTTTAACTGAGAATATAGGTTCAGTTGTATTATCAGGTAATACTCCCGAGGCAATGGAAAATACAGTTCTTTTCGAATGTAAAATTGAAAATGGTAGCGCCAGAGATGAACTTAAAAGTCGACATTTAAAGGTTGTTTTAGCTAGTCCATATACCGAAGGCGAAATACCTATGGCTGGACCAAGTACACCCCCGGGTATGATAGGCCAAGTAGCTATGCCTATAGATACAAATCATTACTCTCTTAATAATACTGGGCCAGACGGCGTTAATTTTGGTATGTTAAAACACGAAATAGTAAGTGATGAAGAAGGTTCTATTTTAAGAATTCTTTGCACTAGTAATTTTCATGCAGGCTATTTTCTATTTGGTGATCCGCTTTGGAATGTTGTAAATGGAATATATATGAATATTAATCCTTTACCATTGCGACCTGTTGAAGAAAGAACAATAACAGTTTATATAAATGATGGTGGGGATGGTACTAGTTGGTCTGAAGATGTTACTGATGGTGGTGTTCCTGTAACAGAATGGAACCCAGAAGGAATTACTATTTCTACATCATTTATTGTTGAACCAGCTACAGTTGAAAATGGTCATTATAGAATACCTGTATATGTTATTCCTCTTGATTCAAATAATAATCCCGCGCTAACAATTGGGATAGCGCCAGGCGCAGTAACACCGATCATCTTTGGGTATGATCCTAATATGAAATGGGTTAGTATTGGATCAAGTATATCGCCGCCTACAATTGATGAGCCATGTTCTACTGCAGAAAGCGGTAATGGCGTTTTTTGTCCACATACTTTATATCTGGATAATAGGGCGTGGAATGATCCTTGGAGTCAAATTCCAGCACACAATCCTGGTCTGCAAGATTCTAATGGAAATTACCGTTATAGATATTTAGCCGCTACACAATTATTTAGTGGTAGTGTTTTGAAAATAATGGTAGTTAATCAACTAGGATATATAATATCTGCAAACGAAATTTGGGAAGACTAAATTTAAAATATTAAAAATGAGTATAACTATAGAAATAGCATATTATAATACCTTTATATTATCTGGAGGGGAAAATGTTGGAGATTGGCATGTTGAAGAGTCAAGAATAAAAGGAGGGTTTAATGAATCATCTGTTGATTTAGGCCCTAAAGCTTATCTTGTTGATGACAAATATGAAAATAGACGTAGGCCAAATGCTATGATATATTCTGGTATATACAATGCTAAAACAAATGTAAATGAAACTAATCAATTTAATATAAGCGAAGATATAACCAAAGCTGTTAATGTTTCTAATGGTAGTATACAAAAACTATATGCTGAAGATACTAATTTACTTATATTTCAAGAAAATAAAGTAAATAAAGCCCTTATAGATAAAGATGCTATTTATACTGCAGAAGGTTCACCATTACAAGCATCATCTAATATTGTTATAGGGCAAATAGTTCCTTTTGCTGGCAAATATGGTATTAGTAAAAATCCTGAAAGTTTTGCTATTTATGGTAATAGAAAATACTTTACTGATAGGAGAAGGGGAATTGTACTAAGATTATCTCAAGATGGTTTAACACCTATATCAGATACGGGCATGAGAAAATGGTTTGCAGATAATTTAAAAAAGGCTCGAAGAATATATGGTATGTATGACGAACCAAAAAATAAATATATTTTATCTTTACATAATAATACTTTTTGGGATACAGAATTAAGTTTTTGTGGAGGAGATGGGCTTGAGCAACAAATAATAACAGGTTTTTATACTTTAGCATTTGATGAAAGTTCTAAAGGTTGGCTTTCATTTTATACATATAAACCATCATTTGGTTTTAGTTTAAATAATGAATTTTATACTTGGCCTCTTTTTACAAATTGGGAACATAATATAGGCACTAATTTAGATGGTATACAAGAATATAGTAAAAATATTGATGCAACTAAAACCCAAACCCCAAATATACATAATTGGAGATTTTTTAAACACCATTCTAGTAAAGCCCCTAGATGTAATTGGTATTCAGCAAGATTTAATGACCCTTGTTCTGTTCAATTTGTTTTTAATGATGAGCCTAATATTGTTAAAAACTTTTCAACTATAGATTATACTGGATCAGATGGTTGGAGAATGGTTCAATTTCTTACAAATATGGATAAAGCACATAGTATTAAAGCATCTACTTCCCCAGCTGATTATTTTGCTTTAAATACAAGTAAATTTAAGAAAAAAGAAAATAAAAAAGTTTCTGATTTAAGATCTGATATTAGTAGTTTCTGGCAATATCACTATAATTTAAGCGAAGACCAAGGACCTGAGCATCCGCATAATAGTGTTAGAGTAGTAATGCCTGATTCCGTAAGCGGGGTAAAAGGTTATTTTGCTAGAACAAAATTTGATTATTTTAATCCGGGCGAAGGTTTGCCTGGTACTTTATCTGGAACAGGCACTACCCTTGTTAGTGGTTCGCCTAAACAAGAATTATTTTCTATTAGTACAGGGGTTAAAACATCTTCAGAATCAACTTATTTATAAATAAATTAAAAACAAAATTATGAGTTTAATTACATCAATTATTTCTTTACCAATGATAGCGCCGTTAATTGCGGCAGGGGCAATGCCAGCTTTAATGAAAGGCGCAAGCTCAATGATAGGCGGTTTAATGGGCGGTTTTATGGCAAGAAAAGCGCGAAGGGATGCTGAGAAAAAAAGACAAGCAATTGATGCTAGATTACAAAATTTAGAAGCTAATAGACAAGAAATTATAAATCCATATGCTCAAGCTATGCAAATGGTTACAAATCCTTTTGCTAATTTACAAGTAGCTACTCAAGGTGCACAATTTCAAGCCGAACAAGCAGATGTATCTTTAGCTAATACATTAGATACTTTAAGGGCTACTGGTGCTGGTGCTGGTGGGGCAACAGCTTTAGCTAGAGCTGCTGTACAAAGTAAGCAAGGAGTTGCAGCTAGTATAGAACAACAAGAGGCTAGAAATGCTCAATTAAGAGCACAAGGGCAAGCAGCACAAGAAAAACAATTAGCAGCTATGAGTGGCGCTGGAGAACAATTTATGTTCCAAGCACAAGAAGCTAGAGAATTACAACAATTAAATAGATTATCCAGTTTATCAAGCTCATATTCTCAACAAGAGGCAGCTTATAGATCTCACGAAAGCAAAATGTTTAGTAGCGCGTTAGGTGGAGCAGCAAGTGCTGGTATGAGTTTTATGGGTTCAGGTAAAAATAATAATGATACTCCACCAGGAAATGGGGATGAAGTTGAAGGAGGAGGAAAAGTAGAAGTTATACCTTATAAAATGGTTGGTGGAAAGTTGACAAGTAAAAAAGATTCCGGGCTTTCGGATGAAGAATGGGCCGCTCTTCCTGAGGAAGAATAAATTTTAGAAAATCTAAATAGAAAAAAATAAGTAATATAAAATGGCAAATACAGATAATACAAAATCAAAATATTATAACCCCTTTGTAACAACTGGAGGAACATATGAAAATCCTAGATTAGGTATAGTAGATTATACCCAAATACAAACAGGTTGGGATGAAGGCATGAAGCCAGGTCTTGAACTAGTAGAGCAACGTGAAAAAGATTATTTAGCAAGAATAAAAACAGCTGATGGGTTAGAAGAGATAACTACTGCTGCTGGGGATTTTTTCGAAGGAAATAATTTTAATCCTGATATTAGTATGGTTAATGCATATAAGGATGCTGTTAATGATTATAGAGACGTTTTATTAAAAAGGAACTCTAGTATAGAAGATATAAAAAATGCTAAAGAAGCTGTCGGCCATTTAAGGGCTTCTAATGAAAGTTTAGCTTATTTATTAGATGTTGACAGCGATTCAGAGCTGTATAGTGAAAGAGCAAGTCGCGGAATAGGTGATTTATTTATTAAACAAGGCTTAGACGGTGGACTTGAGGAATTTAAAAATGCATATAATGAAGGCAAATTAAAACCTGCTACTAGAATGATAGGTGGTAATCAAGTTGGTGGTTTTACTATGATGAAAAACGGTAAAGAAATCTTTTTAAATTTTGAAACCGGAATAAATCAAACTACTATAGATGGTAAAATGAATTTAAGGACTGATAATATTATTCAAGAGGCCTCCAATGAAATGGCTAAAGGAGATTATGGTCATGGACCAGGGATTGGTTTATGGGACAGCGATAAGATGAAAGCTATTGTAAATGATCCAACGCTTGGAAAATCACAAATGGAAACCGAAATAAAAACATTAAAAGAGGAATATAAAAGGAATGTTTCCATGCAAGCTGCAAGTAAAAGTCGGGAATGGTTATTAAATAATCCTCAATATATGGCTCATACTCTTGTTCAAATGAAAGATGGCCTTACCTTAAGCGAAGCCGATAGATTCCACTTGAATCAAATTTTTGTTGGTGATTATGGAAGTAATAGGGAATATAATATAAACGCTATAAATGATGGTTATGAATATAACGGTACAGCACAAAGGGATCCGATTATTGATGCAGAAACAGGTCTTCCTAAAGTGGATGCAAATGGCAATATAGAATATGGGGAAACTTATTATGTAGATATGTTTGGTGATAAAATACCACAAGTGGAAGGAAAAGAACCAGTAACGACAGCTCGTATGAAGGGGGCTAAGGAATTAGCTAAAGATAAAAAACTAAAGGATCCAAATTATACAATAACTGATGCTCAAAAAGAAATTAAAAATATGTTTGATGACTTCAGGTTTAACATGGCTACTAAGCATGTTGCTAATGAATATATGAAAAATGTTCCAGGCGCTGCAATTGGTGATGATGGAATGGTTGGTTTCCAAAAGCCACAAGTAGATACAAAAAGAACCATATCTCCTTTTGAACCACCAAGTGGTTGGAAAGGTGGCGGTGGTGGAACCGACGTTGATGTTGATGTTTCAGCATTAAAAGAGGGGGCAAGTAAAATGTATACGCTTAAAGGTTTAGTTGATGCTGCTTGGGATGGGGATTTTGCAAATATAGATGATAATTTTAGTAAATTAATAGATACACCATTAACAAATAACGCTATGATAACTAGAGTTGAAAGAGATGGAAATATGTTAACAATATATTCTAAAGGAAAAAGTGAGAAGGCTAAAGAAAAAGAATATAAAACAGTTGATCTTGGCAATGAAGGTGATAGACTAGAGCTGTATACTTCGCTAGGAATAACCCCATATTTAGAGAAATTTAATGAAAGCCCTAAAGATTATATGGGCAAAGAATTTACGTTTAGGGATAGATTAAATGAAAAAGCTTTTGATGCACTCCAAAATATAAAGGTAGAACCAGCTAAAAATAGGACGCCACATTCAAAGCAATATAATATTGGCGTAAGTGGACTTAAATTAGCATTGGGAAGAGATTTCGAAGCGGGTAATTTCACTTGGGATGATAATATAATGAAAATTTTAGAAGATAATGGTTATGATATTGTTCCTGAGTATAACCCCGCCAATATATCACCGTTTACTGGGGATAGTAAAACATTAAATTTATTTAATATTACAAAAGATGGAGAAAATATGTTTGAAGAGAGTATTGATATAAGAGATGGTGATTACCATGAGTATTTATCTGATATATTAAAAAAGATTGATTTTGAATCTCAAGGTAAGACGAAAGAAAATAATCAAGATGTAAGCTTTTCCTCAAACCCAACAAGCTAATAATAAAAATTAAATAAACTTTATGGCTAAAAAAATATCTGATCAAGAAAATATTGCTGGTCTTAGATTATCTTTAGAAGAACAGTACCCAATACAAGATTATGTTGGAGATGATAAAGAATTTCAAACAAGTGAAGAATGGGTAGCTATGATAGATGGTTTATTAGAGCAAGAAATTTTAAAAGTAAAATCTATGGGCACAGAAGGTACTGGAGATGATGTTACTGCTGATACTCTTTATGTAACTCTTAATGATGCAGGAGGAATAGATACAGAATTTCCTGTAGGCCCTGCAAATATTGATCGATTTAAAAAACAATATCCAAATGCTATTACCAAAAAAGAGCATGAAAAAACAATTGGCGGTAGTATAGATAAAAGAACCCCTACAGGTGCCCCTGATTATACCTTTAATGTTGGAGATACAGAATATAAAGTAGCCCAAAACCGAATAGATGAATTTAAACTTGAGATGGTTAATCAAGGATTAGCAGAAAATGTAGATGACCTTGTTCCTGTAGAATTAGAAAATACTGATCAAGAAGTTAGAGATTTATTAACACCAAAACCTAGAAGATATATAAAAATTAAAGAAGGACAGGGTAGTTTTACGACTAAGTATAAGGGATATGATAAAAACTTATCGCCTTACGTAAAAAAAATGTTTAAGGAACTAGAAGGAAAAACTAAAATTTACTATGAAGATCAGTGGGTTGGTGTAGGTTCTGGAGTAGATCTTGAATTATCAAAAGAAGCAGGATTTGAAAAGTATGCTGAAAGAATGGGTTTTGAAATAAAAACAGAAGATTTAGGGGATTTTGAAACAACAACTGAAGCTGTAGATTTAGGGACTGTTAAACAATCTAATAGGGGTAAAGCAATTGTAGATTATAATGAAGGTATACAAAACAAAATAGGTTCTATAAATTACGATAATTCAAAACCATACATAGCTAGCTATATATTTGGTGATATTAAAAAAAGAGTGTCAATAGCAGAAAAGCCAAAATTTACAGGTGGCCATTCTTCTAGAGTTTCTGTGGGGATGCCAAAGGCTAGAGGCGAGGATTATGATAAAAAAATGAAAAAAGCATTTTATGAAGATTTTGGTACAGAAGATGGCGAAATACTTTTTAATATTTTTAAAGAAGCTGATTATAATATTTCTAAAGTAAATATAGATAATTTACCATCTCAATTTGAATACTTAGTGTATAACGCTTTAGGAGATAGAAAAGAAAAAGCTTTTAATAGCTTTACAGATAATTTTGTAAGTGATAATCCTAATATATCACAATACGATCTTATAGGTAATTTAAGATTACCAGACCCTAATGTTGATAAAAGACAGCAATATGTCACCACTTATAATCAGGGAGTAAAAGAAAAATATATTAATGAATTAGAAAGAGCTGGTGTTAACCCTACATCCATATTAATGCAAGAGGCTCATGATATGAAGGTTGGGAAAGTATATAAAGTTCCTGGTACAGGTAAAGAATACGAATTATTACCGGGATGGCGAGATAAAGGAGGCTTGGTTGAAATAGGAAATTCTTTAATGGAATTAAATAAAAATACTAGTAATTTATATGAAAAATATATTAATGATTATAAAGAGCTTAATAAAGAAATAACTCCTATTGTTGATAAAATAAACACTATAGATAATGAAATATCAAATGTAGATGTTAATGAAATAAAAACGCAAGCAGACGCCAATGATTATCTTAATTTAATAAAACAAAGAGAGGACTTATATAATGACTATATTAAAAGCGGAATACCAAGCAAAATAGAAAGAAACATTAATAATTTAGATGGTTTAAATTATGTTAGCGATGTTATGATGGGGAGATTTGATGAAATGGAAAATGCCAAATTAGCTGCATATTCTTCGCAATGGAATTATGATATGGGTGATAGGTTATTAGCCCAACTTGAATTAAGTGTAATTGCCCCAACAGTTGCAATGGGCGGTGGCGCGCTTAGTTTAATAACAGGTGCTGGACATACAGATATATCTAAAGATATTTGGAATCGTTCAATTGATTATTTTAGAAGCGTTGATGAAGGTTTTCAAAAAGAATTTGCACCTATAATAAAGTGGGCTGATTTAGGAGACGAAAAAATTGGTGGCGGATGGTGGAATAGTTTTGGTGATTGGACCCAACAAGCTATTGCAGATAATTCTTTTAGTATACTTGCTGTATTAGGTCCTGGTTGGGTTGCTAGAGGTATTAGTGGTATGTCTAAAAAAATTGCAACAACTTCAGGGCTAAAAGGCCTTAGGAAGGGGGCTGCAACGAGGTTTTTGGATAAAAGATTTAAAACAGATGTTCTTAGGCCACAAATGAGGGCACTTTTTGCAAAGCAAGCCCAAGATAATTTAAAAAAGGCCACTGCTGCTAGTATGGGGGCGTTTTTTGTTAGTACAGGCGGCTCAAATTTAGGACAAACCCAAACAGCTTGGCAAGATGCAGAGCAACAAATAAAAGATATAAACTTTTCACTATATGAGGTTGATGAAGATGGGAATGTATTATTGGATAATAATGGCAACGCTGTATTTAAAGAAAAAGATCCTAATAAAAGAAGAGAATTATTAAAACAATTAGATTATTATACATCCGCAAAAGATTCTACTATGTGGCAAAGAGCTTTAAGCGCGGTTCTTTATGGGTCTATAGAAATGTTTGCTGAAAAATTTGGTACATTAAGATATGTTAATGGAATGAGGAGGGCTTCTAGTATATTAAGAAGAACAAATGCTGATGATATTTTTGTTAAAGGATGGAGAACAAGTAAATATTGGAAAAATAGAGCCAAATCACTTTGGAAAGGGACAAAGCAAACAGGTAGATATATTGCAGTTGAAAATGTAGAAGAAATTTTAACGCAATTTGGGCATAACCTTACAGATATGGTTGTTATGGAGAATTGGAATAAATCTATTTTTGATGGAATTGATGAGGATTTAATAGCAAATACAACATTTACTAGTATGATTCTTCAAGGGCCAAGAATGGGTGGTAATATTTATAATACAATACGTTACGAATCTTCAAGCGCTAAAGATAGAAAGAAATTTTTAGACCTTAGAAATAAATTATTACAAACTCAGCATGCTTTAAATAACTCTGATAATATGACGCGTACGCAAATAGACGCGCTTAGAAAAAATAAAAAAGAGTTAATGGAGCAAATAAATATTCATGATTTTGTAACTATGCATAAATTTGCTAGGATGACAATGGAAGAAAGGGAGTCTTTTTTAAAAGAAAGAAGAGAGCAGAATTTTAGAGAAAGTCAATATTGGGAAGCGACCATGAACCCTCAATTTGGTGTTCAAGATTATAGAAAAATGCTAGAAGGGTTAGAAAAATCCGTGATAAATGGAAGAGAGAGAATGGGGGAGATGTTAGGTAATAAACATTGGGAGCGTTATAAAACTATACGGGACGGAATAGAGAAGGACTCAGAAGGTAAGCAAACTTGGATAGAAAATAATATAGCCCAACCAATGGTATATTTAAATGAATATGCTGTAGCTCTGGCAAAATTAAATTTTAAAGGAGATGTTAAAGAGCTAACAGAAGAAGATATAGCTGAACTAGCTATAGAGGCTCAAAAAGATCCAAGTAAATATAAAGATTCAGAAACAGGAGAAATAAAGATACCTGATTTTGCTAATAAAAACGCTTGGGTTAGTGAAGATGGTAAAACATTATTTATAAATACAACAAAAATACTTAGTACTATAGCTGGTAAACACCAGCAAATGCTGGGTATAAATGAAAAAGGGGAGCTAGAAGTTCTTGGGGAGTCATATACCGGCGCAATAACTGACCATTATGAAAGATTTAGAGCTGCCATAGCCCCTTTGCATGAACTTATACATGCTGAAGTTAGAAGTAAAAAAATATTTACTAGGAGCCCTGAATTAAATAGGGCAGCTGAGGCTGCTTCACAAAGTATGCTTGATTGGGCTGAAAAACAAGTTGCTCAAGGTAGAATGGACCAAAATATACTTGATAAAATAAAGAATATATTAAAAAGGTATACTAAGAATGATGAAATTGATGCTGAAGAAATATTGACAACAATGGGTGAGGCTATAATAGCTGGTGATATAACTCCATCAAATCTATCTGAGATAGCTGGTATAAAATATTTTTTAAATACATTAGCTACTGCTATAAATCCCAACTTAGGGCATGTAATGAATCCATTTAAAACAGCTGAAGATATGCATCAGTTTTTAACTAGATTTACAGAAAAGACATTACAGCAAAGTACACCTGTAGCAATACCAGATGAAGAAGAACAAGATATTAAATTTTCTGAAGCAGTTCAACAAGTAGGAGATCAAATGAATGCTGTATTAGAAAAAGATTTAGGCAAACTAGGTTTTTCTTTAACAAGAGAATCTTTAAAAGATCCAAAAGCATTAAGAGAATTAAAAACATCTTTATATAATAATTTTATTAGTTTTGAAGCACCTGATAAATATAAAAATCTTATTGCTAATTTAATTAAACAACAATTAATATCAGGTAGAAAAGCTAAACCAGTAGATATAGCCCGTGGTAAAATATATAATGAAAATTTAGAAGGGCAAGATGGATTTATTGAAAAAGTAAAAATGCGATTATTTGAAGGGACCATAAATAGATTTGATCCGGAAAAAGCTGTTGAAAAAGATGGAAAATTTGATCCTGCTGGATTTATAGTGTCTGAATTAGTTAATTATAGGATAGGCGATGAATTAAACAAAATTAGGCCACAGGGCGCGGAAATAAGTGTAGAAACAGTTCTAGGGGAGGATTTAACTTTGGGCGAAACTTTAGTTTCTGAAGAACCATCCCCGGAAGAAATATTAGATAAAACATTAGCGGAAGAAAGAAAAGCAAAAGAAATAAAAGCCAGAGAAAAGAAAGAAGGTAAAAAAATATATCCTAAAAGAACGAAGGCTAGACAAGATTTTAAAGATATAAAGTCTATAACCGAAGATATTAAAGTTAAACTTATCAAGGCTATTCCTGGGGCAATTACAAAAGCATTGGGAAAAGAAGGTGTTTTAATAGAAAATGAATTGTTAAAAGTTTTAGATAAAGAATTAGTTAAGATATTAAGCAAGGAGCTAGGCAAAATAGGTGAAAAAGAAGGTAAAATTGTTGTACCACAAACATATATAGATTTTATAAATAATGAATATGAAGGCTTAGTAAGATCTATACCTATAGATGTTATAAAGAAAAGCTATGGCGAACTATTTAATATTGAGCAAATTGAAGGAACATTAGGGCGAGAAAAGGATAAAAAAGTTGATCCATTAACGGGTAAAATAACATATCCTGGAAAAGGAATATTTAATATAGATAAACCTACTAAAACAGTTTGGGTTGATTATCACACTAAACCAGATGAGTCTATAAAAAATATTAAATCTCGTAAAAATAAATTAATAGAAAGACAAAAAGGCTTTTTATCCTTAGCGGCTAGAGATATAGTTAAAGAAGGTGTTAAAGATTATTTTAATAATTCAGATAATGTAAAAATATTAGCTAAAAAACTAATGGTTAATATGTCCCAAAACTTAGAGGGGTTAACATTTTTTGATAAAATGTTACAAAAAGAATTTGACAAAAGTCCTCATACTAGACACCTTAGCCCAGATGATTGGTTTTGGGATAAAGATGTTAAAAGCGTCAATAATTATTTAGATAGATTCGTTGGAGATTTTGATCTGACAAATATTCAAGTAAGGTTTGAAGATCTTCATAAGAGAAGGAAAAAAGTAGAAAAATTATATAGCGACTATTCAGTTGAAGAGCTAAGGGCTAAACTTAAAAAAGCTAAAGGCGAAAATAAAGAAAACATAAAACTTGCATTACAAGAAAATTTTAGACATGAGGATATCCAGCTTCTGGTTGATATTGCTGGAATTGATATTTATACAGGCAAAGATAGGGGATATACCCCGGGTGTAAAGCCAGTTGATTTAGCAATTAATAATTTTATAGATAATGTTGATCAAGCTTTAGATATTGGCAAAGGCGATCAAAAAAGTATGGATAATATCAAATTCTCAACTGGCCTAACACAAAAACACATAATGATTATTGGTAAAAAAGGCAAAGAGTTCCAAAAAGAATTAGCTAGACAAGGCAATACTGTCGGCGTAGTTGATAATGCTATAGATATTGTTTATGGTAAAGATTTAACTTTGTCTCGAACTCGAAAAGATAAGGAAGGAAAGATAAAAAGAACAATTGGGAGTAAGGAAAAGTTTTCGAACTATATAAAAGGGTTAATAAAAGATTACGAAACTGAAAAGAAAAAATTAACAATAGTTAAATCAAAAGTTATTCCACTTGAAACTTTTGATAATTTTATAAAAAATGAACTTAATGCATTAACTGATAATGAACAAATTGCTACTACATTAGGTGTAGATAAAAAAGCTTTTGATCCATCAAAATATAAGGTTGATAAAAATGGAAATGTAGTAGAAGATTTTAAAGATGATATACAGAGTTATGTTAATAGTATTAAATCTATTGTTAAAAAATTAATGGATGAAGGTATTAAAGATGAAGATGGAAAAGTTATATTTCAGTTAGAAACAGATCGAGCAATTGTTGATTTTGTAGTAAATTATTTAAGTAAAACATTAGCTGGCGCCTCCAAGGTTTATAATGGGAAGTATGAGTGGAAGCAAAATCCAATATCTAAAGCTTGGGTTTTAGAAACAAAAGCTATTCCTAAAGGCAAGAAGGTAACCTTAAGATATAGTGCCTTAGCTAGTAATGAAGACATTGTTAATGTAATATTAAAACCTTTATTAAAAAATCCAGAAAAGTTAGCTATAAATAAGACTAAAAAAGTAGGGACAAATAAAAAAACTGGAAAGCCTATAATGAAATTAATTTATCCTGTGAAAGGAGGAAAGAAGGGCCAGATAATTTACGATGGTAAGGCGACACAGCAAGATGAATTTAGAAATAAACAAAACGTAAAAGACGCTTTTAAGTTATATATTAAAAATGGCGATTTTAGTTTAAACGAAAGAAAACTAGCTGCTGATGACAATTTTGCTAAAATGATTGTTATAGCTGACATGTATAAGGATTTGATAAAAGAGGGTAAAGCGACTAAATTAGATGCTTTTATGTGGATTAGAGGCTTATTAGGAGACATGCGTACCATATTAAGAGGTGGCGCTAATTTAAAATATACCATAAAAGATTGGAAAAAGTTCTCTAAAAACTTTGAAAAATATGAATATGAGCATTTGATACCGGCAAAAGTAGTTGCATTATATTTAGCTGGGTATATTGCTGGTACGAAAACTATAGAAGATTTAGAAAAGCTACAAAAACAATATAATGTTGCTATAATTCCTAGTAAGGAAATGGAGGATATTATTAGTGAATGGTATAAAGATACTATGCCTTTTATTTGGAATTTAGATATGAGTAACGCCCTTGTTAGATATTTTAATTCTAAAACTTATGGTGAGTTTAATTTTTCTATTATAGACTTATTTGATAATAAAGAATACGGCAAAGAGCAGCCTAATGCTTATAAAGAAATTCAAAAAGCTAAAAAAGAAAATGAAAAATTAGTACCTAAAATGATGTTTTCTGAAGGCTTATCCCAAATTGAAATAATATCTCAATTAGAAAATTTAGATAAAGCTATAGAAATCGCTAAAGATATTAATGCTCCTAAAAAAGGAATAAGTATTTTTGATTTTGATGATACCGTTGCTAAAACTAAATCTAAAATTATAGTTAATATGCCTCAAAACTTAGAGGGATTAAGTATATTTGATAGAATGTTAGAAGAAGAATTTGCCAAGAGCCCTCATACTAGACACCTTCGCGCATATGAGTGGTTTTGGGAGAAAGATTTCAAGAAAGTGATCCATGGAAGAATGTATTTTCCTAGGAGACTTTATGAAAGAGTGGATTTGCAAGCGCTTTATGAGAGAAGGAACAAAGTAAAAGAATTAGAGCTCACCCACGGAGCTAAGGAATTACAAGCTAAATGGAAAAAAGCAAAAGGCGAAAATAAAGAAAACATAGAAATTGCGTTACAAGAAAAGTTTAAACAATTACCCTTTGCAGTTGAAGTCTCTGGAATTAATATTTATACAGGCAAGGAAGGAGAACTACCTGGAATGAAATTAACCCCAGCTGAATTTGCTAAAAGACATAATGAATTAATGGGTAAAGGAGCTAAGTTTGATTTCTCTGAATTTACTAAAGTTGTGGGTGGTAAAAAAGGCCCATTATTTGATAAATTACAAAAAGCTATAAATAAATTTGGTAATGAAAATGTATTTATATTAACAGCTAGGCCACAAGAATCTGCTGCGGCAATACAAGCTTTCTTAAAAGGTCTTGGTGCAGAATTAAAGATAGAAAATATAACGGGATTAGAAGACGGCAGGCCCGCTGCTAAAGCACAATGGGTAGTTAACAAGGCTGCCGAAGGGTATAATGATTTTTATTTCACAGATGATGTTTATAAAAATGTTAGAGCTGTCCAAAAAGTTCTAGATGTTATTGATGTTAAAAGAAAGATACAGCAAGCTAAAACTAAATTTTCAAAAGGAATAGATCAAGATTTCAATTTAATTATTGAAAGAAAAACAGGGATTAGATCTGTCGCGGAATATTCTAAAGCCAAAGCAAGTGTTGTTGGTAGTAAAAAAAGAGGAGATTTATTTATAACTTCTTCAGCTGAAGATTTTATGGGCATGATGTATAAACTTCTTGGTAAGGGAAAACAAGGCGATTTAGATAAACAATGGATAAAAGAAGTTTTAGAAAGGCCTTTTGCAAAAGCATACGCGGCTTTAGCAAATGCTAGAATGAATATATTAGTCGACTTTAAAGCTTTAAAAAAACAGACAGGCATTACTTCTAAAGATTTAAGAAAAGAAATTCCCGGTGGCTTTACAAATGAGCATGCGGTTCGTATTTATATATGGAATAAATTAGGATATAAAGTTCCAGGCTTATCTAAAACTGATTTAAATAGTGTATTAAATTGGATTAATAAAGATGAAAAATTATTATCTTTTGCTGAAAAATTAATTGAAATACAACAAGGAGATATAGCTCAGCCTAAAGATAGTTGGTTAGTAGGTAATATTGGGAGCGATGTTGCTGACAATTTAATTGAAGTAAAAAGATTTAAATATTTAAAAGAATGGCGAGACAATAAGAACATAGTTTTTTCAGAAAAGAATTTAAATAAATTAGAGGCTGCTTTTGGTAAATCATATAGAATAGCATTAGAAAATATTCTAAAAAGAATGGAAACTGGTGTAAATAGAGATTATGAAGCTGATTCTTTAACAGGTAATTTTATGAATTGGGTTAATGGCTCTGTTGGTGCTGTTATGTTTTTCAATACTAGATCTGCATTATTACAAAGTATATCAATGGTAAACTTTATTAATTGGAGCGATAATAATATTGCTAAAGCATCTTTAGCTTTTGCCAATCAGCCCCAGTTTTGGTCAGACTTTATGTATTTAATGAATTCTAATTTCTTAAAAGATAGAAGGGCTGGTTTAAAAGTAAACATAAGTGAAAGCGAAGTAGCTGAGATGGCTAGAAAAGGAGGGGTGCAAGGTGTAATAAATGGATTACTTAAATTTGGATTTTTACCAACACAAATAATGGATAGTTTTGCTATAGCTATGGGTGGTGCAACATTTTATAGAAATAGAATAAATTCATTATTAAAAAGACAAAACCCTGAAACTGGCGAAACTTATACTCGAGCAGAAGCCGAGCAAAGAGCTTTTGAAGATTTCCAAGAAATTGCAGAAGAAAACCAGCAATCAAGTAGACCTGATAGAATTAGTATGCAACAAGCCGGCCCATTAGGAAGAGTTATATTAGCTTTTGCTAATACTCCTATGCAATATGCTAGATTAATGAAAAAAGCTTATTTAGATTTAGTAAATAAAAGAGGAGATTGGCGAACTAATGTGTCTAAATTAATATATTATTCAGCTGTACAAAATTTAATATTTAATGCTATACAACAAGCATTGTTTGCTATAGCATTTGGGGATGATGAAGATGATGATGAAAAAAATAAAAGTAAAATATATAAAGTTATAAATAGTATGACTGATAGTATTTTAAGAGGTACAGGATTTTATGGAGCTGCAGGAGCAGCTATTAAAAATGCTATAATAAAACATCATAAAGAATCTAAAGAGGACACCCCTGAATATGAAGAAGTAGTTTTTGAATTACTAAAATTCTCTCCTACTTTAGGAAGTAAAGTTGGTAAAATTAGAAGTTGGGGAAGAACTTTATCTTGGGATGCAGAAGAAATTCAAGAAGCAGGATTTGGTTTAGATAGCCCTGCTTATTTAGCATATGCCCAACTTTTAAGCGCGGCAACAAATATACCTTTAGATAGAATTATTCAAAAAATAGAAAATATAAATTATGCTTTTAGTGATAATGCAGAGGTTTGGGAAAGAATGGCTTTACTTGGTGGTTGGAAAGATTGGGAAATAGGTTTTGATCCTGATGCTATACAAGATGAACTTATTATAAGAAATAATAAAACTTATATAAAGAAAAGAAAACCAAAAAAGAAAAAAATAAAAGTAAAAAAGAAAAAGACAAAAGTAAAAAAGAAAAAAATTAAACGAAAATAAATTGAAAAAATTAGCGGTAGTATTATTTTTTACATTGAGTATTACTAACGCACAAGAGATACCTAAAGATAAACAAATGCATTTTGCTGCTGGAACGATAACAGGGACATTAGGGTATGAATATGTGTATGGCAAAACAAAAGATAGAAAGAAAGCATTTATGGCGGGTATTTTAACATCTATAGGTGTTGGTATTTTAAAAGAAAGTATAGATGCCACACAACCTAAAAATAAATTTGATTTTAAAGACTTAGCCGCTACAACATTAGGCGGTATAACAATTAATGTTACAATAAATTTATTCGATAAAAAGAAAAGAAAAAACAAAAGAATTAAAAAACGAAAAAAATGAAACAAATTATATTAGCTTTATGTATGCTTATTACATTTAATGTAAGTGGACAAGAAAAAGAAAAAGGAAAATTCTTTAAAGATGTTTATAAGGAATTATTTAAATACAGTACAATCTATATCGCTGGTGATATGCAAAATCCAAAAGAAAATGTACCAGATTATTTCGTAAGAACTAATCCAAGTGGTGGATTATATGATATTCCAGTTGTAGAAGATGGAACTGTTTATCATGAATTTGATTACAGATACGGATTTGGTATACGTAAATTAGCTCGATATGATTATGAAGTAAAGGGTAAACAATACTATGATGGAACTGAAAACAACGTGGGTTTATCTGCTACAAATTCGCCAATTAAAGGATTAGAATATGTATTTCATTGGGAAAAAGAAAGAGAAAGAGATGAACTTTATAATAACCATAGATACTTTTTAAAACATAGTGGTAAATATCACATGGTTAAAGTTGAAAGTAGAAAGCAAGGGAAAATAGATTTTAACTATCAATCAGCCGAAGTAAGGGCTAAATTACCTATTGGTAAAGAATTTAGTTTATCAGCTGG
>Ga0098044_1000287_pt1 | contig 26937 bp, 38 predicted proteins | sample 10_taG_FD_75053 | JGI IMG/M metagenome (GOLD analysis project Ga0098044, IMG submission 75053) | Marine viral communities from the Subarctic Pacific Ocean - 10_ETSP_OMZ_AT15264 metaG | ecosystem: Environmental > Aquatic > Marine > Oceanic | place: Pacific Ocean | collected 2015-01-16 | reverse complement strand
TAGAAGATGCAAAAGAACTAAATAAAGACAGGGATAATATTATATTTACTAAACTGGAAATATATAATGAACCTTGGGATTTTCCACAAGTAGAGGCAGTTTTAATAGATGCTGATCACCAGTATGAGGCTGTAGTTAAAGATACACAAAATGCTTGTAAGTTAATGGAAGAAGGTGGGATTATTGTATATGATGATTATGGATTACCTGGTAGTTATCAGGGTGGAGTAAAGAGAGCCGTTGATGAAATGTTAGAAGAGAACGAACACTTTAATATATTGAGATATATAGGAGAACCAGAAGGTTCAGAGTGTAGAGTTGGTAAAAAGTTAGTAGATTGGGAAGGAATTGTTATACAGTATGGATAAGTTGGCAGATATAAAAATAAGAAGTGAATATAGGGATATGTTAAAAGAACATTGCAAAGAAAATGGTATGAAGATGTATAAGGTTGTGGAAAATCTAATAGAAAAGAATTGTAAACCAAAAAGAAATAAGAGTAAGTTTCTTAAACAGATATTTATGAGTATATACATATATATTTATATATATTAACAAGAGAGAGGTAGAGGTGGGAGTTAAAATGATTGCAGAAAACAGAAAAATATTTAGAAGAGTGATAGAATATTTTAGACAAGATGGGAATATACCATTATTAATTAGTGTATCGCTACATAAATATTTTAATAGAATAAACTTTAACGTTGGTAAAGATGTGCAGGGGTGGATTGATGATTGGTTAGCATTTGCTATAGAAGACCACGAAAAGATATTGGAGAAATTAAACTCTATTAAAACTAATGATATGAAAGATTTACAAAAACTATCAGATATAGATTTTAAGCGATTAAAATATTATATTGATTACAAAGATTTACAACTAACTCATAGTTGTCCTTCGTGTGGTGAGTCAAGGAAATACTCATCACAAAATAGTTATCTAGTTTCACTCAGGAGAAAACAACTTTGTAAAAAGTGTGGTGCTCAAAAAAGAATTATTAGGAAACAGATAAAAAATGAACTAAAAGATTCACCAGTTCATAATAAGTTTTCTTGTTCTCAATGCAATATTTTAATGTATTTAACTAATGAAGAATTGAGGCAAGCAGTAATCTACGATACTTTATGTGATGATTGTGTTAATAAGAATAGAGCTACATTGGGAGATGGTAAATATTTAATCCCAACTGTTAAATGTAAGCTATGTAATAAAGAAAAAACTTTTAGAAACTTTAAGAATGCATTTGCACATGCTAGAAAGCATAAATTTACTTGTGGGGAGTGTAAAATAGAGATAAAGAAAACTAAAAGTAAACCAGTAGTTATGCAACGGGGTACTAACAATATACGGAATTGTCCTGATTGTAAAAAAGAGATAAAATATAAAACTAATAGTAGAAGAAATCTTGCTAATAAGAGGAATTGTTCTTGTGTAGATTGTGCAAATAAAAAGAAGAGAAAAACAAAGTTTAATTTCGCATAATTAAATGATATTTATACAATATGGTAGTATATAAAGCAACTAACTTACAGAATGGCAAATGTTATATCGGTGCTACGAAACAACCACTAAATCATCGTAGAATCAAACATCAATATGCAGTAAAAACAGGATCAGAGGCACTGTTTCATAACGCGTTAAGAAAGTATGGTGAGAGTAGTTTTACTTGGGAAGTATTACATACTTGCAAGGATAGAGAAGAGCTTTCAGAGATGGAAGCTTATTATACAGATCACTATGATAGTTTTAATAATGGATATAATATGCAAACAGGTGGTGATCGTGAATATATTATATCAGAGTTAGTTAAAGAGAAACTTTCCATTGCATCAAAAGGGAAACCAAAGTCGGAAGAGCATAGAAAGAATATAAAGAAATACCATGCAGACGTTTCTGGTGAAAATAACCCTATGTATGGCAAACACCATACGAAAGAGTCCAGAGAAAAGATTAGTAAGACAAAGGCGGAAAAGGGTAATTATTGGACAGGACGAAAACATACAGAGGAAAGTAGAGCTAAGATGAGAAAATCACAACAGGAATATCATAGAAAAAAGCGAGAAGGATTATTATGAGACTAACTTGGAAAAGTATGAAGGCACAGATAGTAAAGTTAGGTAAACAATTAAAAGTAAATTTAGTAGTATATAGACCTGATATCATAGAGTTAGAATATAATGGCCATTTAAAAACTCCAGATAAAGATAGAGTATTACTAATACCTATGAAGGTAGGTAAGAAAAAAACATTTACATCAGTTCATTCAGATTTCTTTAAGACGGGTAATAATACTACCTATTTTGAGGCCGAAAATGTCTTTATCGTATTAGGTGCAATTACTGCAACTATTTCGGCAGCCGATAAAAATGGAAAAAAGAAAGAAAAATCTGTAAGAGATGTATTAAAAAAGAAGAATAAAGGCCAAGTGAAACTATAAAATGAGTGTAAAATATTTTAGTGTTAAAAAGAAAGAGTTGGATATAGAGAGTTTATTTCATTATATACCAGAATACACAAGTTTTAGTGAAAAATATGAGTTAGGGTTTCAGCAACCAGATATGGTACTTATTGCATTTGAGGGTGGGTTAAATGTTGGAGTAAAGATTACTAAATTGATTAAGATGGGAAAGAAAGAAGAAATATCCTTTAATCAGTATAGAGAGTTTGCAAAGGGAATCGTTCTATCAATCAAAGACCAGATAGATACATTGATTTCTTCATCAATAGACGAAGAAGATATAGAGGAAGAACTACCTGAGATAGATCATACTAAAATAGTTCTTCCAAAAGTAACGAAACTTACTTAATTTCTTTAATTTTAAGACCTATTACATTAAAACCTAAATCTTCCAACCAACCCTTTATTTCACCCTTTATACCATTAGTGGTTTTTAGGTGCGGGTACTCCTCTAGATATTTATTATCATCGTTGGATTGTAAATCAAAACTAATTGAATAGGTTTTATTTTTAGTCATTATTAACTTCTTCTTTAAGTTTATGTAAATAATCCATCACATTATTAAAACGTTTATCAAATTCTACGATATAATCTTTTTCATCTTCTCTTTTGATTTTACCCCATTCATCAAAATCCCAATTTCTTACTTTATCTGTGAGTTGTTTTATTATATTCCAATCTATTTTAGGTTCAATTAGTTTCCAATCGTCTCCAAAATAACCTCTAACAGCTTTACCACCCCAGAATTTTCCATACGTTCCTGTAAATCCCAAATCATTCAATTCACGTTTAACTAACTCTAACTCTTTTTTAGTCATCTTCCATTTCCTCCATTTCTTTAATTTGTTTTTCTTCTTCTAAATAAGTGTTCCATTCATCTATCAAGGATTTAGATAGAAATTGAGAAAACATATCAAGTAAATAATCACCAAACATTTTCCTCATCTCTATATCATCGGTGTCTATAACAATCATCACACCATTAAAATCTATACGAGAAGATTTCTTCCAATCTTCTCTTTTTCCTTTATGGTGTCTTACCCATATATCGCCGTCTTTCAGTTTTTTAGCCATTATTAACTCCTTTTTTTGTTTGTTATTATTCATTTTAATCCCAAACACTCCATACATTACTAAACCCATCATAATCTTCACTTGCGACCTCCTTACAAAAGTAAAGTTGTGTATTACTTCGTGAGTTCAAACCAAGATAGGATAATGTCTGTGAAATCAAGTCGTTTTTAGGTATTACTTTATCTCCCCTCCAATCTTTTCTAGCGTCCTCCATTTCATTTTTAGTCATACAAAGTAATACTGATTTATACCCACTCCACAATTGGACAACTGACATCAATTTTCGTGTTTTTCCACTTACCATAGGTTTTTGAGATAATACCTTTACTGGTTTTTTATCCTCACCACACCACATATTCATTTGGAACTTTTTACCATTTACATTATGGTGTTTTGATTCATAGTCAGGTTTTTCAAGGATAGTCATATCTATATTTGATGGGTTCATAGAATTGACTACAGCAACAGCCTCTTTTTTATTTTGTTCTCTCAATTCTTCAAAGTATTGTTGCATTTCATCCCCACTATCAAAACCAACAAATACTCCACCATTCTTCTTATTTTTTTGTTCCATACGAGCTTTTTTTAATGCTTCCTTTTTCAGGAACTCATCTCTTACCTTGTTTTTGTTTAACCTATTGGTTCTTCTTTTCTCCCGTAGTTTTCTTTGTTGTTCGGGAGTTCTTTTATTCTTTTTCTTCATTTTATTTCCATTTTCTATTTGTTAATTTGATATTTATTTATCAATTCGTTACTCTAATATACAACCAAAAGTGTATATAAGTCAAGCTTTTTTTTAATTATTTTCATTTTTTAATCTCATTAAATTTTAACACCATCTAATACTTTTCTAACTTTCCATCCACTATCTTCAATCTTTTCATATTCATCATTAAGTTTATTAAATAATTCATCACATTCTCATAACAATTAGAATATTCCACGATAAAATCATCTTCATTTTCATCCATTATTTTATCCATATACATTTTTATTATATTCCAATCTATTTTTGGTTCAATTAGTTTCCAATCGTTCTTCTTTAGCAAAAACTCCCATCCATCATAAAAACTTTCAGTATTAGCATCTATTTCTCCACTAATATCATTCCATAGGTGATCACGAAATTCACGTTTAACTAACTCTAACTCTTTTTTAGTCATTATTAACTCCAATCTTTCATGCTCTATGCCGTCATTACGAAATCAAGTTCGTTTTTTACATTTTCATAGATACTATCAATACCTTTTCTTACAATCATCATTTGCGATCCTTCATTACCTTTTATTTGATTTATTCCAATCCAATTACCATCTACTACTACATTTATTTTCAAAACCACATCTTCCATTTTATCCCATACCTCCCAATATGGACAAGACAATACAAAGGAACACAACCCATTAGCAAGATTACTTACTATTTCGCCATTAACTTCGGTCTTACTCATTTTTGATTTATCCCAATCCAATCTATCATGTTTCAATGCTAAAGCTTCTGGTATTAACTTTTCAATTAATAAATCTCCAGCCTTTTGACTATCAGTTCCAGTTTTCTCATTATGTTCTTCAAGTTCTTTACACACTTTATTTGTATATGTTGAAAATGCCCGTAATTCAGTTTTACCATTCAGTTTTACCGATAAATTGATAGCTCTTTTGTCTTTTAAGTTTTCACCTATCGTTTTTGGTGGTTCAGTCGCTGTAGTATGTGTAATCAACGAATCTTTATTATTCATTTTCTTTTTACCCATTAGGGGTTTCATTGGTCTTAAACTCATATTATTTCCTTATTTTTAAGTTTATTTCTCATTTCTTATACCTTAATATACAACACAATAGCTATATAAGTCAAGCTTTATTTTAATTATTTTCATTTTTTAGTTTAGTGTAGTGTGGGTATGCAACATCATCATACTTTCCCCATCAGTACTCTTATACTCACCCCATCCCCATAGTTCACCTTCTTCATTATATTTTTCTGTATAACTTAGGTAAGGGTTATTTTTATGAATTAAAATAGCACCATCTTTACCAAACCAAAATATGATAATATCGTATTTCAGGAAAAGAGATGCTGTACTTTTTCTTATTTTATCCGAATCACTTAATCCTGTCCAAAACTTATCAGACACCATCGGCCCATTATCATTATTAGGTTTTACATTTTCCAAAGCCCACTTTAGAGCTATCTTTTCATTATTAGTCATTTTCTTTTTACCCATTAGGGGCTTTCTTGGTCTTAAACTCATATTATTTCCTTATTTTTAAGTTTATCTATCATTTCTTATACCTTAATATACAACACAAATAGTATATAAGTCAAGCTTTATTTTAATTATTTTCATCTTTTAATCTCATTAAATTTTAACACCATCTAATAATTTGTATAACTTTTCCTCGCGAAGGTCGTTTTCTTCCTTTGCCATTTCTCCACCTTGGACAAACAAGCTAACCACTTTAGGGAGAAACATTCTACTATTTTCTTCATCGAGTTCCTCATCTAAATCTAAACTGGTTTCAACAGATAAAGAATTAGATATATGATCTGGGATAAAGGTAAAACCATTCACAAGCGTATCACTAAAGCTGTAACTTCTTTTACGAACCCAATAGTTAAATTCACATACGGCCGTATTATACAACCTGTCCTCAATTTTAATATTCATAAACCTATATTCCCAGAAACTGAATCTTTTTCTAAGATTGGTCAGACCAAGATTATATTTCTTAATGAATGCTTTAAAATCATACGAAGCTGAATCAGTTTTGTATTTTGTATATTTACATTCTTGCTCAACTGTTAATTTAAATTTATCACCCAGGTCGTAGGTTGTACCATTAGATATACTTGCTAGATTGACCATAGGTTCATTCAAAGAACTAATATCGTCAAGTGGGACGTCCCAACTGGAATATTCTATCTTTTCATTTTTAGTCATTATTGACTCCTTTTTTTCTTTACAACTTTGATATTTATCTATCATTTCTTATACCTTAATATACAACTAAAAAGCTATATAAGTCAAGCTTTTTTTTAATTATTTTCATTTTTTAATCTCATCAAATACCACACCTATGATTTCTTCATCATCTATATCGTGTCCGTTATCCATAAACCACTCACTTGATATTTCAAACCAAGTTCGTTTGTTATCATTTGGGTATTTTTTCATTACAAACTCAAGTAATCCTATGTATTCACTCTTTTGTTCTTCTGTTAGTTTTTTCATTTCTTTATTTTTTCTCATCTCTTTATACCTAAATATACGAATAAAATACTATATAAGTCAAGCTTTATTTTCATTATTTTTAATGATTTGTGACCTATATCACACTTAATATCTGTATATTTCTTCATTTCCATACCCTATTATACGACAAAAAGCTAATATAAGTCAAGCTTTATTTTAATTATTTTACTATTTATAGATATAACGATAGATATAGAGAGTTGAGATGAAATTAAAACCAAAAGAAATCAAGTTTATTAACGCCTACTTAAAAAAATCCCCAGGACAACAAGGAAAAGAGTTTGCTAAAGAGTTGGGTATGGGATATAGTACATATTTAAGATATAAGGCTAATCTAATGGAAGAAATACAGAGCAGACAAACAGAAATATTAGATGATACTATGCAATTCTTAAAAGATAAAGCACCTGAAGCTGCAGCAACCGTAGTAGATATAATGAGAAACACTATGTATGATGCAGAGAAAAGAAAGGCAGCATTAGATGTATTAAAGATGGCAGGAGTATATATAGATAAACGAGCAATAGATTTAGTTGTAGATAAACCTGAACCGATAGTATTATGGGATTTTGATGAAACTGCAGATAACTCCACAGATTAAGGAAATAATACAACACCCGTCGCGATATAAAGTTATAGTTGCTGGTAGGAGATGGGGGAAGACACACGCGGCACTATCGTGGCTCACACAAGGAAAACAAGAACCATATGAGAGAAGATGGTATATAGCTCCATCATATAGAATGGCAAAAACTATTGCTTGGCCGATAATAAAAAGAGTATTAGGAACTCACCCATATGCAAAGGTAAATGAATCAGAACTATCAGTAACATTTACCAATAGTAAGAGTGAGATAGCATTGAAAGGTGCAGATAACGAGGATAGTTTGAGGGGCGTTGGCTTATCAAAAGTAGTATTAGATGAATACGCATTTATGAAACCGCATGTATGGGAAGAAATCATTTTACCCACTTTGGCATCTACATTAGGTGAGAGTATGTTTATTGGAACTCCAGACGGATTTAATCACTTCTACGATATTTATTTAAGAGGCCTGACCGAAGATTTAGAATATCGGTCTTGGCAATTTAAGACAGTAGAGTCTAACTTTGTTAATCCTCTTGAGATAGAAAAGACTAAAAGAAATATGGATGGTCGTTTATACAGGCAGGAGTTTGAGGCCTCCTTTGAGACGTTAGGTGGAAGTAGAGCAGCATATAACTTTGAACGTGAAACACATATAAAATCTACAGATGAATTAACTTACATTAAATATGCAGGCATTGATTTTAATGTGGATTATATGAGCGCTGAGATAGCTTGTGAGTATGGTAATGGAGATATACATTATTATGATGAGATAAGATTACATAATAGTAATACTATGGAGTTAGCCAGTAGATTAAAAGAACAACATCCAGATTTAGTAGAGGTCTATCCAGACCCAACGGGCAAAAGTAGGAGCACTTCAGCAAAACAGAGCGACCATATGATATTAAGAGATTTAGGATTTAATGTAATTACAAGGAATTATCACCCTAGCCATAACGCACTTATTAACACTTGGAATAGGAAATTAAAAGATGCCGAAGGAAAGATTAATATGACTATTGACCCGAAATGTAAAGAATTAATATCAGATTGCGAACAAGTATTAAGAAAGCCAGATGGTAGAATAGATAAATCACAAGAATACGCTGGTAGAACCCACGCCTTACAGGCAGCAATGTATCCTGTAGAATACCGACATCCAGTAGGACAAGTAGGTATTACAAGTATGGAGTGGTCGGAGAACCTATAATGGATAAACAAAAAATAATAGAACAATTAGACGATTACATAACTCAAGATAAGTTAAATGGTATACTTGAAATGCAAAAGAATAATAACGATTTGTTAGCAGATATATTTGTGCAAAATGAATCACGAATAATAGTATTAAATACTTTACACGAAAAGTTAGACACATTAATGAATAAATACGAAATTATATCAAGTATTATGCCTGTATTAGACGCATATTTTGAGCATTTAGGAGAAAGTTAAAATGGGAGTAAACAACGAAAGAATTGCTGATGGAATAGTGATAGAAAATCTATCCACTAAAAGTATTCACAAATCATTAAAAGATGAATTAGATTACATTGAGAATGAACGAGAGAATACAAGACATATGTTATTGGATTATTTTGAGCATAGTGGAACAGACGAACACATAAGAAGGTTTTTTAGAGCTGGAATATCAACAGAAGTACCTATATTCACCAGTAATCTATTAGGTAGGTTTGTTAGAGCCAGGAGTTTAGTATATAAGAAATCACCTGAAATGATTACAGATGATAAGTATATAGACAATATAGATACACAGAATCTAAATACTATGCGTAGAAGGATGGAACAATTAACCTTTCTATTAGGTAGTATGGCTCAGCTAAGTTATTATGATGAACTATCAAAACAAATTAAATATGAAACTATCCACGATTTTAAGGTATTCTTTTTACCAGGCAAGACAGAACCTTTTGCATGCTGTTATCCAGTATCATTAAGAGGTAATGCTCGTATGAACGAACAGAAATGGATATTCTGGTCGGCAGACGCTATAGACCCAAGTTCAGGTGAGTTTACACGAGGACAACATTTCTTATTTGATAATAATGGAAAAGTTTTTAGTATAAATGAAGACAATATTAACCCGTATGGTATATTGCCTATATTATTTACCCATAGGTCACCTCAAACGAGAACCTGGTGGGTTGAAGGTGCAACTGATTTAATGGTGAGTAATCAACAGGTAGATTTAGGACTAACTCAATTAGCATTAGCCAATAGGATAGATGCATTAGGTATTAAGTATATTAGTGGCCCTTGGAACGAACAAACTAAACGAGAACGATTACCACACGGCGTACAAGATGTAATAAGATTACCAGAAGGATTTACATTTGGTAGAGTAGAAGGTGGAGATACAGCTAAACATATAAATAACTTAAAGTTCTTCGTTAATCAGGCAGCACAGAACAATCACTTACAACTTAAATGGGCAAGTGAAGGTGGAGATATTCCATCAGGTCGTGCATTGCAACTTATGGAAGTAGAGAATACAGAACAGAGGGAATCTAGCATACAGGACATTTGGAGACCACACGAACATATTAGATACAATTTAGATAGAATAATATTAGAAACACATGGTATATCAGTTGGAGATGAATATAGTGTTAATTTCGTAGAACCTGACTTAACTATTACCAGTGAAGATGAGAGAGCACAAGAACAACACGATTTAGAGTTAGGTTTAACATCAAGGAAAAGATTATTAGAGAAACGGAACCCAGATATAACAGAAGAAGAACTGGATGATATAATCGCTGAAGCAGATGCTGAACAGGCATCTAAACAAACTACTCCAATCCTTCCATTAATATAAGGTGTATATAATGGCTACTATATTACACAAGTATTTAGATAAGTTAGATGACCTGAAAGTGAAGGTAGGAGAAGATGCTGATAAAGTAATACTTGATAGTATTGATATTAAATCACTTATTAAGAACCCAAGACAGATTATAGGGCAGATTGCTGTAGAGTTCTCCCAACGACACGTGGATAAGATACAACAGAGTTATACCATAGTGGAAAAGGCAACCGAAAAGATTATAGAGAAATCATAATGGCGGAAATAAAGATAGTAATTAATAGGACTAATAAACTAAAAAGGTTAAAGAAAAAACTTCCAAAGATTACTCAAGTGATATTAAATGATGTGGCTGATGCCACAGTAATAGACTTACGGAAACGAGGAGCACGTGGAGAGGGAGTTAGTGGAAAGTTAGCACCATTAAAGTCAGCAACTATAAGACAGAAAAGGAAACACGGATTATCTAAACCATCCACACCACTATATGGCACAGGTAGAATGACCCAAGGAACATTTGTAAAAGAAAGAAGGAAGAATAAAGCTACTATTGCTGTACCGAAAGATAGAGAAGATATATTATCATATCACCAAGAAGGAGCAGGACATTTACCTAAAAGAGAGTGGTTCGGTATAAGTAAGAAACACCAGAAGAAAATTGAGAAGATAGCTAGAATCCAATTTAAGAAACTATTAAAAACTTTATAGTATGCCAAATATTAAAAATATAGAAACTATACTATCACAGAAAATACAATCCGACGTGGCCATTACAGTATTAGAAATAGAACAATTAGTATCAAGTATGAGGTTATATGGTATGGACGAGGCTACTATTATATCAACATTAGAAACAGATTTAATCAATCAAGGAAGGTTATTCGGTGCATTTAGAAATAGAATAAAGAATACTATAAAGAGTGCTATAGTGTTAGCCTCAGGTGCAGCACAACGAAATCTATATGGAAAGGCAGGAATAAAGGAGTTTAGATGGGTTACAGTATCAGATACGAGAGTATGTCCTGATTGTGTTATACGACATAATAGAATAGAAACATTAGAAACTTTCCAACTAATAGGATTACCAGGCAGTGGATTTTCAATATGTAGAGGTAATTGTAGATGTGTTATGGTGCCAATTTCGTATAAAGGAGAAGATTTATCCAAGCCGCTAATTAGGAAACGAAAGTAGTATGATTTTTTACATTAAAAGATATTTATTAACAAGTCAAACAAGACGTTAAAAAGAGGAAATCAACTATGAGTGAAATAGAAACAGGGGTCACTCCCGTAAATAGTGAAACCACTTTAGAGCAAAGTGTTATACAAAATGCTCCCGCTGATAATGACAGCGTCAAAACAGTCCCAGACAGTATCCCTTATGCAAGGTTTAAAGAAGTTAATGATGCTTTAAAAGAGATGAGATCAGCCTATGATAATCAGGTAGAATCTCAAAAACAAGCAGAGTTAAAACGCCTTGAAGATGAAGGAAAAACTTTGGAAGTTAGAGACTTACAACTTAAAGAGTTGCAAGATAAACTATCCAAGTATGAGCCGTTGGCTAAGGAATACACGGATTATCAAGAGAGAAGGACTACGACCTGGTTAGAACAATTAGGTGAAGATAAAGATAGTAAAACTATTTTACAATCTCTACCGTTCGCAGACCGTAGGACTTATATGAAACAACTTACAAACAAAAACGAGGTGCAAACAGTTGTCCCAAGTGTTAGCTCAGATAAACCAGGCAGTAACTCTGTTATTGTCGAAGGATTTACCACACCACAACAAGCAGCATATGCTTTTAGTCGTGGGGAGCTAAAGAAGAACGATTATGAAAAAATCATCGACAAGTTCAGTAAATCAAGGATCAAAGGCTGGTAAAAAGTCTTTAAATCTTTCGGAGTTTAAAGAGATAAAAGAACCTACTAATATCAAGGGTTTTACTCCTGATAAAGAAGGTAGAGTTTCTATCGGATATACTCACGAAGGAGAACAGAAATGGATCTATGATGGAAAAGAGGAAATCTCTTTTGAGGACGGATTTAGAATGTCCACAGGGCAAGAAACCGTTCCTGGACGAGGAGCCATTCAACAAGGATGGAATCGTAGATGGGATAACGCATATGACCGAGTTTTTAACCATATTAAGGAGAATTAATTATGGCAACAGGTGATAGTGGCAATTTTGCCGGTGCATTAGCTGATATTATACAAGCTGAAGCAATCCAGCGTTTCGTAACGGCTGGAGTATTCGTAAATCCATTGAGACCTGATACCTCATTAGTATCCGTTTTTAGTGAACCCAGAGCTGATAAGATTTCAGTTCCAGTTTGGAATGATGGTACAAACCAAGTAACAAGTGCAGATGTTGCATCGCACTCCTCAGGTGGCACGGTTAGTGAAACCGCGTTAGATTCTACAAAAAGAACCTATACACTTGCTATGAGAGCGATAAACCTTCCGTTGCATGACGAAGCCAAATGGTCTAATGTAGACCGTCCAGAGATTCGTTTAGGACAACATTTAGGTAATGCATTAGCAGCTGACTTGGATGCACAATTAGCCCAAAAAGCAAATGCCTTTTCCAACTCCGTTGGATCAGGATCAGAGGAAATGAAAATCGATGTATTGTTTGACGCAATGAAAACATTACGGAATAATCATGCTCCAGGGCCTTATTTTTATGTAGGATCAACAGAACAAGTTTGGGATAAAACCTATGGATTGTTAGAAGATTTTGTAAATACTTCTAACTTTGCAGGTGCCCCAGCACAAGACGAAGCTGTCCGTAATGGATATGTTGGTCGTTTAGCTGGATTTGATGTATTAACCACACCAGAAATTACTGGTAGTGTTAGTGCTTCAACACCTAACGCTGATGCTATTGCTGGAAATAAGGAATGTCTGGCATTTGCATGGAGTGGGGATGACCTAATCCGTGTAGAAGAAGAAAGGGAAGGCTCAAAGCTGAAAAGTTCTTGGGTTGGATCTTACTTTGGTGCAGCTGGAGTTTTGGCGGATAGTTATGGCGTGCGAGTAATCTCACGTATTGGCTAATTAAGCTAATATAAACAAAATAGTGTAGGCTCAGCTAATAACCTACTCATATATGTAAGAGTGCATAGATGTGAAAAACCTGAATACTAATAACAATATATTTATTAGATTATTTAGCTGAGCTAAACGCTTTATTAATTATTGTAGACGATGTCTTAGGCATTGACTCAAATTGGAGAACTATGATATGTTAAATACAACATTATTAGAAAATAAAAAGATTTCTCAAACTTTAGATAGTTTGAAACAATATAGTTATGCTTATTATATATTTATGCACGATAGAATAGGTGATAAGGAGATTCAGTTATGAAGTTAAGACGCCTTGATTTAAGATCAAACAAAATGTATTATAAGCCCAAACAGGACTTTGAAGATTTAATTATATTTTATGATAAAGATGAAAACCCCGTAGTTGTTATAGATACGGTAAACAAGAGGCTTAGTGGTTCTTTTGGTGGTGACTGGATAGGAGATTTTCCTATAAGTGGTGCTATAGATGTAGATGGTAATATAACTGCAACAGGAACCATAACTGCACAAGAATTTAATACCGAATTAACTAATGTTAGTGTAATATATCAAAGTGGTTCAACTAAGTTCGGTGATACTGCTGACGATATACATGCATTTACAGGATCGTTCTATGTAGTGGGTGATATATCAGGTAGTAACTTAACTACTGGCACTATACATGCTAGTATTATTAGTGGTTCTACCATTAGTGGTTCAGTTATCAGCGGTTCATTTGTAGGAGATGGTAGTGCTTTAACTTATGATATGGCAACCACAACCATATATGGTAATATTATTAGTGGTTCAATCATAAGTGGTTCTACTATTAGCGGTTCATTTGTAGGAGATGGTAGTGGTTTAACTAATGTAGGAGTAAGTGAGGCACTAACTGATGGTAAGAATATACAAGATTTTACATATACAGGTGCTTCAACAGCAACAGTAGCATTAGAAGATGATATAAACATAGAAAACTTAACTATATCAAGTTCAGTATTTAACAAGGTGGTAATAAGTGAATCAGGCTCTACTAATTTTGGTAATGATATAAATGATTTACATACAATCACAGGTTCGGTTAAATTACAGAATAGTATAGAGTATGATACTGCATCAGGAACAGCATTATCTATAACAGGATTGGTAGCGGCAGGTAAATTATCAGGTGCTATTTCAGGATCAGATATATTACCGAATACGAGTATTAATTTAGGTGATATAGGCCAAGTATCAGCATCCAAGTTCTCAGGTTCATTTTCGGGTGATGGTACTTATTTAACAGGTATAACTGCATCAGCATCACCTGGAGGCCCACTTACAGCGGTTCAGTTTAGAGATGCTGGGGCAACATCAGGTTCAAGTGATTTTACATTTAATAAAACAACTGGTGATGTAACAATTAAATCAGGTGACCTATATACTAATGGTATATCTGGTAGTGGAGATTTATTTGTGCATAAAGCTGGAGAAGTTAGCCGCTCATTATACTTTAAGTCCGAAACTGGCCAACTAATCCTAAATGGTAGTGGTTCAGCTGACGATATGGGACATTTACCATTGGCCAATGGGACAAATCAGGCAGCAGTATTTACTGTTGTTAATCACCCAGACGATACTGGTAATTCACTTACATCTTCTGCGATGTTTAGGATTCACGATGACGAGAATAGTACTGGAGATATTTCATTCTTTCGTTCAAAAGGAACAGCAAAAGTTCCACTTACCGTAGATGGATTTGATAGAGCAATGAGTCTCACCTCATATGGATATAATGGTAGTAAGTATTATACTATGGGTTTACAAGAAATATTCTCGGAGTTTGCCGCTGATCACATCGGTGAAGGTGGAGTAGCAGGTGCATATCAACTTAAATTAGCAGCAAGTGGTTCGGAAGATACTCTAACTACAAGATTTATTGTTAGATCAGATGGAAATATTGGTTTAGGTGAGAATAATTACTATCCTGATGAAGTGTTAGATGTAGATGGTAATCAAACAACATCTGGAACCATACATGCGGGAGGTAATATAACTACTGATGGGAATATTACAGCAGCAGGTGATGTAACAGTTGAAGGTAATTTAACTGCACAGCAATATATCGTTAGTTCATCTGTAACTTATTTATCACAAAGCTTCTCAAGTGGTTCAACTATGTTTGGTGATACTTCTGATGATAAACACGAATTTACTGGTTCGGTAGAGATGAGTGCATCGTTAGATGTAGGAACTAATATTACAGTAGGGGGAACGGTAGATGGAGTAGATATAATAGCTCATAGTTCTTCATTATCAACCAGAATAACTAATAATGAAGCATCTGCATCAGACCATAGTTTATTAGGTGGATTATCAGATGACGACCATACACAATATATTTTAGCAGATGGAACAAGACCTTTTACTGGCAATATAAGTGGTAGTGGTGATTTATTCGTTCATAAGGCAGGTGAAGTTAGCCGTTCTATGTTCTTTAAGTCAGCTACTGGTCAGTTAATTCTTAATGGTAGCGGTTCAGCCGATGATATGGGACATTTAACATTCACTGGTGGCACAACACAGGCAGCAGTATTTACTGTTGTTAATCATCCAGATCAAACTGAAAATTCTGTAACATCGTCAGCTATGTTTAGAATACACGATGAACTAGATAATAGTGGGGATGTGTCGTTCTGGCGTTCTAAAGGAACAGCAAAGACACCAACTATTGTTGATTCATTTACTCGTGTTATGCAATTAAACTCATACGGGTATAATGGTAGTAATTACAACTCTATGGGTACTTTGGAAGTTGTAGCAGATACATCAGATATTGGTGCAGGAGGCGTAAAATCGTATTTCGCACTTAAATTAGCAGATAGTGGTTCAGGAGATGGCTTAACAGCAAAATTGGTAGCTAGAGGTGGTGGTGTTGGAATTGGTGATGACCATTACAGTCCTTCAGAAGTATTAGATGTTGCAGGTAACATAACATCATCAGGCACTATACAGGCAGACGGAAATATAACGGCGGGAGATAATTTAGTTGCTAATGGATTATCCATTACAGGTAATTCTATTTTTGGTGATGGTGCAGGTGATAGAATTGAGACGACGGGATCCTTGCATACGCACGATATATATGTTAGTAGTGGTTCATATCTATATGGTTCAGCAACTAACGCAGTATCTTCATCTCAATCTATTAGAGCTGATGTGGCTGATAGTTTAAATGGTAGTTTAAGTGATGGAACAGGTATAGGTTCATTTACCTATAATGGTAATGCAAGTGCTACTGTAGCGGTTGATGGAACGGTGGTTAGAACTGGAACAGAATTTACAGGTGTTAGTGGTTCGTTTAGTGGTTCATATTCAGGACATACAAGTGCTCAAGGACTATCTGGTTCGTTTAGTGGTTCATATGAAGGTGATGGTAGTAATTTAACAAATATTCCATCATCTTCAACAGCAATATCAGCATCCACTGCAGCTTCAGCATCATATAATACCTTAATGGGATTTAGAGAAACTATAAGTGGTATGATAGAATCACCTTCTATAACTCATCCAGGTAGTTTCTATACCTTGATTAGAAGTGGTAGTATAGCAAGAAAGATTATATCATCTTCTATGAGTTTAGTCACGGGAGCTGTAACGGCATCCTTTGCAATAGGCCCGAGTGGTTCTCAAGTTAATTTGGGTGGTGGTCTACATATAATAAGTGCTAGTGTTGAAACAGGACCCTTAGTAGAAAACTTATTTCACGCAAGTGCAAGCACCTTTACAGATGAGACATTATCCCTACATATAACGGGTAGTGAATCGGTTACTGATTTGGATTGGACATTAGTGATGGAAAGAATCTAATATGAGTTATTGGAACTATATACCAGGAGCGGCAGCAGGTGGAGCTGAAGCGAATATATTTTGTTTATTTGGATTTTTAGAAGATGCCGCTTCACCAGGTTTTGTGGCAAATATAGACAAATATGATCCCGATGCAAACACTTGGACAGCAAAAACAGCTGCGAGTATAACTGCATGTAATTTAGGCACAGCAGTAGGTATTGCAGGAGTAGTGTATGCACAAGGTGGTAGGGATAGTGACGGACATAAGCATCATGCCGGATATACTATAAGCAGTGATTCTTGGGGAAATTTAACACAATTTGCAGATGAAAACTATAAGAGGTCTCACGGAAAAATGAATGGTGATTATTATATGACTGGTGGAAAAGCCTATGGGGCCATCGATGGTGCGAGGTCAACACACAAGACTTATGATATTCATAAATATTCAGTTTCAGGAGATAGTTGGAGTGATACTGGCATAAATGCTTCACATCTTATGGCGGCCATGCCCTCCGGAGTAATAGATAGAGATTCAACCTCTGCTAAGTGGTTTATGGTTAATGATAATGTTGATGGTGGTGGTGGTGCAAATAATGGGGCAACAGATAAATATACTTTAGCAACTAATACTATAACTGTTATGACTTCACTTTATTCATTACGATATTGGGTGGGTGGTGATGGAAGGAGTGCCGGATTTACTGCCGGGGGTAATTTATATATGCATAATGGTTGGGATGCTCCGGAACATTCCCTCAGCATGAGTAATCAAGTTCGGGGATATAGTGTGAGTGGTGATAGTTGGAGTGTTAAAACAGATACTAATAATGAAAAAGTAGATATTGGGGGTGCATCGCTAGACGCCGATGGAGATACTGGATATAGTATTGCTGGAGATAATAACGATTATTCTGGCCCCAAGGTTGAGAAATATAGTGTGAGTGGTAATACTTGGACTAATGTAACTGATTTGACTTATGAACCACAACATTCACTTGGGGCATCTGCATAATGAATAAATTACAAGAATTATTCAAAGACCATACTTCACATCATACCAAGTTCCAACAGGACAATTTTATTACTGTTAGGTCAGGTGGAACTTTATATGGGCAATATAAACAATCTTTAAGAGAATTGCATGGTAGATATACGAGCATTAAGAGTAGTATGTTTGGTATGGAAGAATGCTTTGTAGATATAGAAGAACAGAAATATATTGCTGAAACATCTAATAATATTTTTAAGAAGAAACGGGCAGAGATAAAGACACGGAAATTAGAGAGTGGATTAGAAGATAAAATAAGAGGTACAGAAGAACAGAAGAAAGAGTTTTGTAACTTTTACCAACAGGCATGTTATTTGAAAGACCAACTTGGAGAACTAACAGAAGAAGACCACGATAGATTAGATAAGGAAATGTGGATTTACAAGATTAAAGAAATGATTGCATTAGATTTTGCTTGTGGGAGTTCATTACAGAGAGCCACTTATGGTATTATAGCCTCATTACCAAAAGGTATGAAACAATTAGTATTAAAAGAATTAAAGAACCCATTACAAGTAATAGAGTGGTATGAGAAAACTGATGTGAGTTATTTACCAAAAGAGTTTCCAAAATTAAAGTTTAATGAAGAATTGTTATTATTAAAGGAGTTTGAGAATGAATAGCACTGATTTTTCACCACCACCTATGCCGATTAAGTTAAGTACTTATAGAGAAAAGACTTGGTATTCTTTACAATGGTTGGTGAAACAAAATGAAATACAGAATGGTAAGTTAGCAGAACACGAAAAAAGATTAAATTGGATACAGAAACTATTTTATGTTGGAATTGGTGGTAGTGGAATGATGGTAATAGCATATAAAATAGTAGGAATTATTTAACAGGGAGAATACAAATGATAGATTATATTATATCAAATTGGGAATATGTTTTAATTGGTATTATGGTAATAGATAAGATAGTTGCCTTATCGCCGAGTAAAGCAGATGATCTTATTTGGGCATCAGTTAAGAAAGTATTAACTGGCTTAAAAGTAATGAAGAAATAATGAAGGAGAGTTAAGGTGAGCATATTTAATAGCAGTTTTTGCAATACTACAAGTGACTTAAAAGCTATTGTAAATAATATAGATGATTATGATAGAAAGACAGAGATTACACGTTGGATATCAACGGGTAGTAAATATGTTGCTCATAATTCAGGCTATACTGAAGTTCTATACATAAATGGTAAAGATTTAGGTTCAGCCACCACAACTGAAAATGCTGTTGATACTATAAATGAATGGTATTACAATAGTGATGAAGATTATATAATAGTATCAGCTTCATCTCACCCATCAGCATCTATTGTAAAGGGTGGACAAGATTGGACTACATTAAAAGAAACTGTGGTTAAAGAACAGGCAGAATATGTAGTTGCATCATTAGGTAATTTCTCTCTATTTGAACGTGAGAACTCAGCCACAGGTAGAAACTATGATTATGTGTTAATAAAGGCTAACTCACTATTGGCGTGTGCAGAATTGGTTAGAGGTAGAGATGAAGCAAGAGCAGATGCACTAACGGTTAAAGCACAAGAGATTATTACTGGTATTAAGAAAGGTGATATATCTTTATACAGCCAGATACAGAGAGGAACTCAAACAGGAACCATTACAGAATCACATTTAGCAGATGCTTCTAATTGGAAGATATTAGATTTGATTGGAACTTTTGCTGGTAATTATGGATACTTAAAAGTAGAGTGTAGTACGGGTGGAACATATACTACTGGTAGTGATAGTCCTATTAGGGTTAAAACTACTACTGGTGACGACGATGGTGTGTTTAACGTAGATGTGTCTACCGGCATTATACCTGGCAGTAATTATGAAAGTATCGGTGAAGGATTAAGTGCATTATTCTCACATAGTTCGGGTAGTAGTGATATATACACCGCTGGAGATTATTATATAATAAAAGGTTCATCTATGGAAGTAGATATGGGTGAAATAGGAGTTATGGAACTCCACGCAAGATAATAAAAGTGAATATGATTTATTTATTGATATTTATTAGTAAGGAATAATAGATGGCGAATCAGACAAAAACGATATATGATAAACTTGGTTCTGTCCTCAATGGATTATTTGGAGGAGCAGTTCCAGTACATTATGATATGCTATTTAGAGAACGAGAGTTCCCATATTTTAATATTAGACCTGTGAATAATGAGTTTATGCAAGCCAGAATAGGTAGTGGTGAAACACGACAGCAGACATTTGAGGTTAAGTATTACAAGATAGATAGTGGTGGTACAGGAAAACAAGTATTAGATGACGTTACTGAAAAGGCAGAACAGGTTAAAGCAACTATAAATACTAATAGAGGATTTGATCCATCAGCCAACCAGGCATGGACTCAGGCACTCGTAACAAATATAGAGTATTTAACTGGTGAGCTTTTACCTGAAGAAGAACAACAAGTTACAGATTTAGTAACTGCTACTATGTCGGTACAAATAATAGGAGATGTATAGGAATGAAATATAAAGCATTTAAGGAAAAGTTTGAGAAGCTAGGCACTGATAGTAAATATCAGGGTTTAGGTAAAGAAAAGTATTACGCATTACTTGCAGGAAAAGAGGTGGACATTGATAAAGATGTTGCTGATAACATAAGTGATTGTGTAGAAAAAGTTTCCAAAAAACGGAAAAAGAAGAAAGAACCAATGCCAGATGAAATGACGAGAGAAGAAATCTTATCATCTGACCTTGAGTTCATGTATGATCGTAAAGATCGTGGACATTAATAATAAACAAGGAGCATAAATATGGCTATAACAGGACAAGTTAATAGTCCTCATCAATATCAGGTAATTTTATTGGCTCAAACGGGCAGTATGGGTGAAGCTGAAACAAGCGAACGCCAAGCTGCTATTTTGGACTTGAATGAGCCCATAGATATTAGTTGGGATAATATAACTCAAGATAGAACCAAACGAATTGGTCAGCAAATGAAACGCGGTAGTGATCATTTTGCAACACAATCTGGGTCTTTTTATACTGCTGACTTTGAATGGGTGGTTAATGACGGAACAGCATTAAAATATCTAATGCAAGGCATTAGTGAAGATGCTAGTTCCCCTTATACTGCAGCAGGCGATTTTACACCTTCCACTTATGTAAGTGCAAGTGCAAACGCTAACCTATTTACGGTAGTGGTAGCAGACCCCATAGCAGCTAATGCAAGAACATTACATAGTTGCATGCTAACAAACTTAAATCTTACTTGGGATATAGCTGGTGATGGTGGCAGATTACGAGTTGGTGGAACATTTTATAGTGGGTATAAACCTACTATTGGTGCTCACGGACTTACAATTAGCGAAATTGCCACTACGAGTTCATTTCAACCAGTATTTACAGCACAACCTACCAAAACTGTTGGTGGAAATGATGTAGTTATTCGTTCTATGGAATTAAGCTTAGGCTATCCAGGAAGTAGACACGGATTTAATGGTGTTGATGGTGGAGCGGAAGTATATTCCAGAGCAGGTGAATACACGTGTGGTGGTTCAGTTAGCGTTAAGTATGATAATAATTCTGATGAAGCAACCGCTGGTGTGTTAAGTTCATTTTTTAATGGAACTAGTAAAGCTATAGCATTTGGGGGACAAGATGTAACAATCAGTATTCCTCAAGCAATCTATACTGGATATGCAAAATCTTTTGATGAAGAAGGCGTATTCGTGGATATACCATTTGAAGGTACGGCAGACGGATCAGGACAAAACTTATACAGCATAACTGTTAGTTAGGAGATATATAATGGCTGAGAAAACCATAGATGTTAAAACTCTACATGGTGATTTCTATGTTAAGCCTATTAACTTTTCTGATAAACAAAGGCTAAAAGGAATCTGGGAAGATTTAATTTTAGAAATTGGTAAAGAGGGTAATAGAGCTAATGAGAAAACTAGACAGATGTTGGGATTTGCTGCAGATGTAGCATTTGATAATCCTGATAAAGTGTTTAATGAGTTTGAAGATGTTGATGCCTTAGATATTCTAAATGAAATAACATTAGAGTATTTGGATATACCAACTTTTACACCTGGGGATTAGCTCTCGCGGTGTGGTGTTTATATTTTGGATTTCCAAAGACACCTTATCCCGAGAAAGTATTATACACCTATGAAGCTCAATCCCCTACCTTAAACAGGGTGGTTAAATACACTAAACGAGAAATTAGAGATGAGGTGGTGCGCATTGTAAATGAATCACAAGGTACTAAAACTACTGTTGGTGAAGCTTTATATATGCAACTTCCTTTCTTTGCTAACCCTAAAGCATTATGGAGTGAATCGTATAATGATTGGGCCAACTTATGGTCGGCCGTAACCAAGTATGGGAAACCTTTTAATGGAGATGATAGAGAATTGAGATATTTACAATATATAGATAGAGAAATGTCCGCATGTGACCAATATTCTCATAAGAGAGCTATAAGTAATGCTCGTATGAAGGCCACAATAGCTAGGAGCTAATAATGCCAAGAGAAGTATTTGAGATATTATATAAGACCAAGGGAACTGATAAAACTATCCGTGATACGGATAAAGTTGATAAGAAACTTGGCGGTATTGCACAAACAGCTAAACGATTAGCAGGGCCTGCAGCATTAGGTGCTGTAGCCGTTGGTCTATTTAAGGTTGCTCAAAGTGCAGTAAAAACAGCAGCAGAGTTTGAGACATTAAAAACTCGGTTGGTTGCTATTCGTGGTAGTGTTAAAGAAGGAACAAAGTTATTTAAAGAATTGAATAAGATTGCAGCAACAACTCCATTTGCATTAAAGGCAGTAGTGGAGGCTGGTGCAACATTAGAAGCATTTGGAGCAGATGCCTCAAAAACTACTAAATCTATTGCTGATTTGGCTGCTTTTATGGGGATTGGTATAGTTGAAGCATCAGCAGCCTTTGGTAGAGCTTTTGCAGCGGGTGCAGGTGCAGCCGATGTGTTAAGAGAACGAGGTGTATTATCTCTTATCCAAATGAAAACTGGTATAGATGATTTAACAAAACTATCATTACCAGAGTTTAGAAAGGCTATGATAGATAGTATAGAAGACCCAGCAGGAAAGATTGCTGGTTCTACTGCGTTATTAGCTAAAACCTTTGATGGGCAGTTGTCTAATATGGGTGATAGTGTTAGTAGATTGACGGCAGCACTTGGTGATAGATTACTACCTATGATGAAAAATGTTGTAAGTGGTATAGGTGAATGGGCAGATAAATTACGAGAGTTCATAAAGATAGATGATGTAAAGAAAATAAAACAAGAACGCCACGAATTTACTATGTTGATGAAAGTATTACAGAAAACAAATACTGAACAAAGTACAAGAAATAACGTTATTGCAACATTACAAAATAAATATGGTGAGTATTTATCCAATTTAGACCTTGAGAAGGCTACATTTGAAGATATAGAAAATGCTCTTAAAGAAGCTAACAAAGCTTTTAGTATTAAAATAAAGTTGGCAGCGGCAGAAGATGTATTATTAAAGAAAAGATTAGAGTTTGCTGATATTACTACCGAGTTAGTTGAGAAAGAAATTGAATTAGCTTCAGCTGAATCATTATTAGAGAAAACGCGTAAAGATAACTGGATTACTGCAGTTGATGCGTTAAATAATACAGTTAAATTATCTGGAGAGATAAGTGGATTACGAGAAGAAGTAGACAAGGCAGAAAAGTCGTTCCTTGAGTTTGAAGCAAGGATGTTAGGTATTGGAGTGGTTATTACTACTACAAGAGACGGGGTACAATCTTTGGCCGAAGCGGTCTCGGTAGATTTACCTGAACCAGATATTATTAGAGCAAAATTAGGTACACCGATGGAAGAACTTGGTGAGGTAGCAGAGGTAGTTGTTCCTAAAGTTGATCAAGTTAGTAATGCATCTGTTTCTCTTGGAGAAGTTATAGGTGCTTCTGTGATAAATTCTAAATCAGCATTGAATGAACTTGGTAGTACATTTATGCAAGTTGCTCAAATAGGGGGGAAACAGAAAAGAGTATTATTTAATATTGGTAAAGCAGCGGCTATCGCATCAGGTTTAATAAACTCTTATCAGGCTTATACTAAAGCATTAGCCAGTTTACCATATCCTGCTAATCTGGTTGCGGCTGGAGTAACATTAGCCTCTGGTTTAGCAAATGTAGCATTGATTTCTTCACAAAAACTACCAGGGAAACAATTTGGGGGAGTGGTAGAAGGAAATATGTTAGGTGATACACAACCAACTATGTTAGAACCAGGAGAGTTTGTCTTAAATAGACACGCCGTATCTTCTATTGGGGTAGAAACAGCCAGAAGAATTAATGAAACAGGACAAGTCACCCCACAAGGAGCACAGACGGTAAATAATAACTTTTTAGTTTCCTTTGATGAGTTCTTTGATAGAATGGAGAATCACAGAACTCGGAAATTCCGATATGAGGAGGCATAACCTGTGTCTCTTACACTACCTGGCAATTATGCATCAGCATCCAAAATATCAGCAATAACAGAAGATTATTTAATACAATTATACAAATCTGGTTCTGATGATGTTTCTATTGGGTTAGCATTTAACGATAAGACAGTAAGTAGTCAATTCTATCACGGAGCTATATTAAACACTCCTACGATTAGAGAATCTATTGATTTAGCAAAATCTTCAGCAAAACAATCATCTTTATCATTATCCGTTGCTAACTTTCCTATTTCTTCAAGTGATTTCTCACTTTCATCCGAGTTATTTGGTAGTGGTAATTATTATTTAAATCAAAGTGCTAAAATATATTCTTGTCTATCTAATGCTTCTGATATAGAGGATTGCTTGCATTTAGATGATTATAGATTGATTGATGTAAAACACGATGCAAATAAAGTTACTTTATTATTAGTGCAACAACGGCCGTGGGACTTTATTGATTTTCCAACGAATAAATCTATTGGAACAAATAGATATTTCCCAGTTACATATGGTGAATTTACAAGGGAAGTATCTGAACCTATTGACTCTGGTTCAGGCCCTCAATTCTGTAATTCTGCAAGTGTATTTCCTGTCCCCGTTAGTGAGATAGTTGGGGATAATATTAAAGGGTTATTACATTATGGAACGGGATTTAGTACAGCTAGTAATCAAAGAGACGATACTAACCCTATTGAAGCCAACTTACACTTTTACGAGAAGAATATTGATGTATTTGTTCCTTTATATCCCGTTAATGAAACCACAACCCCATATGAGAGTGGACAGGCTATAAATGTATCTTCATCATTAGAACGAGGATTTAGATGGAACGATTTAGAAGAACACGATACAAATGAGTTTAATACTCCATTGTATTCTAATTACATAGATACAGATTTTTCACATTATAGTTCAAGCACAGGATTGATGAATGTAGATGCATCTGGTGATCCTGGTGACCCTGACGAACAACAGGTAAATAAAAGATTTATGGTTAATATGAAACAACCTGACGGGTTTGTTTCCAAAGTTAAAGCTCATATAAGATATAAATTACAAGTAACCGAAGCGAATAACTATGAAAGTGTTGCTGCCAGAATTACAGATAAGTTTGGTTTATCATATGTGGAGATAACAGCTGTTACATCTTCTATTGGAACATTAGAAATAAACTGGACTGGTTCGGCTGGTGGTATTGACCCAATAGAGTTAATTGGTGAGGTGGAAGTATCAAGTGAACAAACTGGAGATGCAAGTGGTCAAATTGCAATAAATGAATTATATGTATATGCTACAGTTAAACCAAATGCTAGTGAGCCTGATTCACATAATAAAAGAATAAATGACTTAAAGTTATTATATAGTGGAGCTGACGGTATGTTACAATCTTATTCAGGCTCAAGTGCAATATCAGCATCCAGAGTAACGGAGATACATAGAGATATGTTAAATAGATTTGCTGGATATGATAAGGCTGATAATCAAATATTAGATTGGAGTGGTAGTAATAGTGCAAGAAGGAATTGGAAAGCTAGATACTTTGCATTAGAACCGAAGCCATTAAAGAAAACATTAGATAAACTACAATATGAAGGTGGATTTATCTTTAAGTTAAGGCCTAATGGGGCTAGATATATAACAGTAAAAGATAGTTATAGTGCATCTGATGCTGATGCTACATTGACTAAAAATGATATATCAAAGTTTAAGTTGAATAATAGTAAGTTCGGCGATCTACTTACTAAAAGAGTTGTTAGATTTAGAAAACATCCTGCTAGACGGTCATATTTAGGTAATGTAACGGCTACGAACGCCTCTACACGAGATACTTGGAATATAAAGGCCAAAGAAGGTATTAAAGAAATAAAGTTAGAAATGTTAGTAGATGGGGCAGCCTCTATAACGAGTGGTAGTGTGGATGCATCTGCGGGGAATCCAAATGATAATTTCATTAGATATTACGACCAACTATTCGGTGATATTAAATTAGAAGTGAGTGGTGAGATAGTTAATAAGAGATACTACGGATTAGAAACGGGTGATATTCTTTTGTTTGATAATGATAATATGCACCTAAAACCATTTGGAACGAACTGGGCTAACAGATATTTTATGATTACGACAATCCAACGTAGTCCTGGAGTTCTTAATTTTGAAGCCCAGGAGGTAAGTTAAATGTGTATAAACAAAATATGTATAAAATATAAACAAAATATAAACAAAATGTTTATGATTAAGCTGTCGTTAGATACTTGGCATTCTTCCTATAAGTATGCCGTGACTTTTCTGCCATTAAGTTCTCGATTTCTGACGGCAGCT
>Ga0098044_1000286_pt1 | contig 27008 bp, 25 predicted proteins | sample 10_taG_FD_75053 | JGI IMG/M metagenome (GOLD analysis project Ga0098044, IMG submission 75053) | Marine viral communities from the Subarctic Pacific Ocean - 10_ETSP_OMZ_AT15264 metaG | ecosystem: Environmental > Aquatic > Marine > Oceanic | place: Pacific Ocean | collected 2015-01-16 | reverse complement strand
TGTTATCGTTGCGACATCTTTCTTGATCCGCGCATCTGACGTATTAGTCCACGCTGTACCAGTGGATAGTCCTGCGGTGCCAGACACGTCTATTGCATGAGCGGGCGAGGACGTGCCGATGCCAACATTACCGTATGACGGGTTCAAAATCAAATCGAACGAAGAGTGATTGCCTCCAATAATTAGATCACCCGCATCTACGTCTGCTGTAAAATCCCAATAATAATTTGCGTCACCACCTTGATATATGCGCATCGCGGTATAGTCAGCGGCTGTGGAATCGTAAATAGAGAGTTTGCCTCCGGGCGAGGACGTACCAATGCCGACATTACCATCGGGTTTTATGATCATGTGGCGAGTCAATGCAGAATTATCAGCAGATGTATGAAACGAAAGTGCGCCTCCCGAACCATCCGCATTTCCATTTATGGCACTATGGATTTTTCGGCTACCGCTGTAATCACTTTCAAACCGTATTGCAGGGCCATTCCCGTCTGTTGCCGTATTGTATACAACAAGCCCACTGGTCATGTCTGATGCACTGAAAGCAACTGATAACGCATCTGTTGGTGCCGTAGTTCCAATGCCGACATTACCCGATGAGTCAATCCGCATCCTCTCCGTTGCTGCCGCTGAAGTATTCGTACCAAAGACCAGCGCAGTAGAATTTACAGTACTCGAAAACGTAGCTTCGGCCTCTGCCCATATAGCCCCACCAGCCAGTATCGCATCTGTTCCGCCATCCTCCAGCGGAGCAGCAAAGTCGATACGCCCCAGCACATCGTTGTCGTTGATGTCAGTTAGTGCAGTGGTTAGCTTCAGCTTGCCCGTTGATGTAGTCGCATCAGCAGATGGACCGCGTACTTCCAGTGTGTCCGCAGACTCATCATAGAGCATGAACGCTCCAGCAGATGCGCCAAAGAACTTTACATCCTTCCCAGTATCATCCACGCCTACAGTAACCGTTCCCGTAAAGGTCTTATCGCCAGTAAACGTCTGAGTAGTTGAAAGATGTGCGGTATCTGCATCGAGGTAGGCACTTGCCACTGCGATACCTTGCCATGTTCCAGTGCCTATGGTGCCTACGGTAACAATCGAACTACTGCCAGCAATGGGCGAGTAGAGCGATCCAAGAGCGGTGCCTCCGAGCGTTATCGCGTCAGCTTCAAGCGTTCCGTTTACGTCTATATCACCATCCAGGTCAATATTCCCAGGTATTGTTACGACACTTGCGCTGCCTGCACCTATCGTAGCATCAATACGTCCATCAGCAGACGCAGACCCTGTAACGCTCAAACCCAACGTATTCGTAGCATCATTCTCCGCGACATAGACACGTAATCCAGCAGCTTCTGACCCATGATCGGCTTCCACTACGTAGGCATCTATATAAGCTAACTTCTCCGCAGCATTATTGCTCGCATCTGTACCGAAGAACTCAATCGTCCCCATAACATCATTATCAGCACCTTGACCAGAACCGGGATCTTTTGTAAAGACAAATTTACCAGCAGTAGCATCGGCATGGGTATTCTTGAGCTCTATCTTGGGAAGATCCGCAGAAGTCGAGGTGGCAGTAAGAGCATCACTTGCAAAAGTCAATGTTGACTCTACAATAGCTGAAGAACTACTACCGTAAGTAACCATACCATCCGCAGTAGATCCACTAAAGGATATACCTCCTCCAGGAACTGATTCCCATGCAGGTACTGTCCCCGCCCCTCCAGTAGTTAAAACATAACCATCAGTAGATGCCCCTAGCCGCTCTAAGAAACCGCTTGCGTCACGATAGTAGATATCTCCAGTAGCATCAGATCCTAGAGTCATAGTAGCAGAGCCATCTATAACTCCAGACCAAGTTCCACTAGTGATTGTACCTACCGTGGCTAAAGATGATGCTGAGGTAATACTATTCTGCGCAGCGGTAGATATCGTCCCTGCCAGGGTCGAACCAGTAACAGCCCCACTACTAGTAATAGCTCCATCTGCTTGAATAACACCAGCCGTGGAAATCGTTGCTCCTGTGGACCCATAACCTCCACCAAATGTTGCCCCTGCAGTACACACTAAGCTAGCTAGAGTAGCAGCTCCGGTAGTTCCTAAAGTTCCTCCAATACTTGTATTTCCACTACTGTCTATTTCAAGCGCTGGCTGCGCCCCAAGAGATCCAGTCCCATAATTAATAACAAACTTATCACTATCCCCATCTTCCACACCTAAGGAGTACTGAACAGTTCCACTAAGAGCAAACTGAATAACAGAGTCTCCGTCGCTAGCTGTATTATTAATTTGAAGATTAGTTCCGTTAGCGTGAGCTCCAGCCATCGTCAGCCCTGTATCAGCGACATGAGTTAAGCTAATATCACTATCTGCCCCAAAGTTTAGAACCGCTGAGTCGGAACTAAGACTAACATCATCAGATACTGTCATATCTCCAGTTATTGCAACTCTTCCAACACCAGCAGCCGTGGCTCCTGCAGTGAGAAATTCCGTCATAGTTCCAGCAACAAGAGCTCTTATCCTAAACTCAGAGTCCTTACTACCTGTAGAAGCATCTGTCAGGACCCAGTCAAGATTTACTAAGTCAGAGGCTGTACCCGCATCATCGTCTGCATAAAGAACAAGCCTGCCTCCATCATTATCCGCAGCAGTTCCACTAGAAGGATTCAGACCAAATTCTGCAACTTCCACTATTCCTGCAGCTGCCGCATTAGTCGATTCAAATGACTTTTTGCCTGTCATAGTCTGGGCTGTCGACTTGCCCATTATGCCATCTGTGCTAGTTAGGTCTACATTCGCCTCATCTATATTTGTAGACTCTAAGAAGGTAAGTACATTGTTTAACCAATCTCTTACCTGTTCGGCATCCATCTCATCGCCAGGATCTGGCAGAGGAGTTGATGGACGAGTTACTGTTGCCATACGATCATCTCCCTAACAAATTGTTACAGAGTTTAGTTTTCTAAAGGTACGTACTCGACAATATATCCTACTATACTCGCAGGGGAACTAGCTGTCCACTCTGGAGCTAAAGTCTCGCACATCATATTAACAAAAGTGTTTGCCCTTCTGCTCTCTGCCCCTGGCCACTGCTTTCCAGTATTCCAGCTAACTCCAGTGTTCCAAGAATACTCAGCGCCTACATTAAAAGAATCAGTTACTGTAGCTCCCCTTCCTTGATCTATATTAACCCGCATTGTAACATCACTAGCTTCTTGGCGTTTATTAAAGATAGTCTGGATATTAAGTATATGCTTTACCTTTCCTGGAAGGCCCAGATCATTAGGAGCCATCTTTATGCGCCAAGTGTAACCAGTCCCATCATCCGTTATAAAATCACTGCTATTCGCCTTATACAAATAACCGTTGACTCCTCCAAACCAATCAAGTTCTGTAGAGCTAAGAGTTATCTCTCTGGCATAATTTATAGGATTAGATATCAGATCAAACCATATATCCCCTGTCTCCCAATCCCAAACCATAACTTTGTCATGCCCTGAAGTATTACCAGAACTTGATACTAAGACTCTAACCTGATGATCTTTTTCTCTAACAAACAACCTTGCGTATTGCATCCTTTCTTGGTTAAGACTAAACCATCCATTCTTAGATCCAAGATCATCTAAGTTAACAATACGAAAATTAAGATCAGGAGTAATAACAAATAAGCCTTCCCTTGCAACACCAGCAACAAACTCAGGCCGCACTACAAGACTTTTAGAAATAGGAGTAAAGCCTCGCCTAGGCTGTCCAAGTTGGAAATCAAAGTGTCCTAGCTGATCATATACTATCTCCCCTGGATAAAGCCCGTCTTCTTTAAATATCAGAGCTATTCCCCAGTTATCACAAGCTGCCACAATCTTAGGGCCACCGTCATAGATCTCGTATCTGTTGTCAGCCCTCCAAGTTGTTATATCGACTACGTAATCCCTTCTATTAATATCACACCATCTAATCCTAGTAGGAAAATACGTAGCAGAGTCATCTACAGTTTCAGTAGTACCCCAAGCCATCAAAAGATTCTTATGAGTAAGGATTCCCTGACACTTACTCCAAGGCATACCTGTAAGATTAGTAGTATTAGAACTAGTAGACCCTGTCCAAGTACGAACTTGGTCTACAGCATTATTCATAATCAATTTATCTTTAAGAAACACAAACTCAAAGATATCATCGTTGCCGCCAGTAAAATCGCTGCCAGTTATATCAGTTCTGGATACTGCTCCTCCAGGATCTGAGTAAGCCTTACCAGGAGTAGTAACTACTTGCCTAGTAGTACCATCAGCGAAAGTTCCTTGCCACAAACCTGTAGGCATCTCTCCACCAGGAAGTATAGTCGTACTATACTTATTATACCCAAACCGACTCTTTGCTACACCCTCTTCTGATATATTAACATTGGTAAGAACTTCGCAGTTCTCAGGACTCAAGTTAGGATTAGGATACCGCCACCTTGACTTTTGCCCTTTAATAAGGAATATACCAGACGTTACTGCTTCTGGTGCAACTCTAAATACTTCAGTCATTAGCTAGCCAATCCTACGTCTACGCCCTGGATATAAGGAGCCAAAGGCCTATTTCTCATCTGGACTCTATTCTGCACATTGCCAAAGACATATAAGGACGCTGGCTGAGAATTATTATCCCCAGTGAACTCAAGCATCCTAGCCTCAAAAGTCGCTCGATGCCTGTCAGCCACTCCTGCTTTTCCAAGAGTAGGCAGCAGATCCGCTGTAACTCCCCAAATTAAAAGATCATGAAAGTCCTGATTAAACTCAGGCCAATCAGTATCATTCACAAGAGGAGGCTTACGCATCTCACAGCGAATAGTGTAAGTAATTGCGGCAGCTGGAATAGGATCAAACTCTATCCACTGATAGTCTGGAGAGTCCCACCATACAGGGATAACAGCAATAGTATTAGCGTCATCATCCTTTACTGTTACATTACCAGCAAAAGTAGATCCTGTAGCAGGAACTTTAGTAACTCTTTCTACTCCTAGTTCCGAGTCGTAACTATTAGAGGTATTAACAGAAGTAGTCCCATTCATTTGAACCTCTTCTGTTACCAAAACACCGCTAGTGTTAAAACCTGTTACTCTGACTTTAAATTTCTCTCCTGCATCATCGCCGCTATCACTAGTAAGCGCCAGAGTTCCATCACTATTAGGATATTTCTGAACTCCTCTAACACCAAAAGGATAAGCGCTCGCTGGAGTCGAGCTATCTGTAGATCCTGGATTTCTCTTATCAAAGTCCCTAGCCGTGCTCATAAATACAAAGCGCGGAGTAGTGGGATCTTCTATATTAAGAACTTTTCGTACATAAAGCGGAAGTCCGTACTTACTAGTTGAAGCAACTGAAGTAAGAGAAAACTCCCTGTGCTCATGAGGCACCTTGCCACTATCAAGAACCCTGCGGTAAGCAAAGTTTACTTGATCCTTAACAAGAGCCTCAAATGCCCCTCCTTGTGCCTGCCCAGAATAAGCGAGAATATCAGTAATGATTTCCCGAAAGGTGGACATTCTACTTCTCCTTACTGGCCCCTTTAGCCGAGTTGATTACTTGTTCCATAGAAGGAGATCCGTCATCCCCAGCATTCTTCTTAAAGAACTCCATCATCTGCCCAAAGAGCTCTGCTTGTTGCTCTGTTCCAGCCTGATACATATCAGAAAACGCAGAGTACATATCGGCCTGGCTTGAGGCTCTCTTTTGATCTTCGCTACGGGCCAAGTTCGCTCTGGCTTCAGGACCGTTAGTTATGAAAGCTTCCTTTACGCGAAAGTTCCATTGCTGAAACACAGGAACATTCTCGCCTGTTTGGTCTGCATAAGCATCTACTTCAGCCTCATTCATGGGAGGGCGGCCTGGAAGAATACCCATAAGCCCGTCCATAGTCCCAACAAGAGTTGCATATATTCCATCATCTATTTGCAGTCCTCGAGGCTCTCCTTCTGTGCCGACTAAAAGCCTTTCCCTCCGATTACCTCCACCTACGTCAGAAGTAACCTGAAAGACCCACTCACCTTCCGGCTGAAAATCCGCCACCAGGTTATTAGTACTGACATACTTAGTCATCACTACTTCGCCCTTTTGTTCAGGCGTCAGTTGAAGAGGAACACCCTTTTCATAATCCTTAGTCTCAACTTCAACTTCCTTATTGATATCTAGTAAAACTGGCATAGCCCTGTTCTCCCTTTAGAGTTTTATATACTAAAACCTGCAATGTTTACTTGACAATCAGAAGTACTGCTTGAAATAACTGCACTTACAGTATTCCCTGGAGTACCTATCCAAAGACCACTTTGAGAAGTTTCAGATGCTGAGTGCTTAGATGTTGAGTAGCCTATAGATACATCTTGAGCCGCTCCTGTCTCTCCATCTGTAGCTGTAACAGACACGTAAACAACTCCTAATGTAAAGAAAAGAGGCACAGAAAAACTTCTCCCGACTGTAGCATTAGCGGTAGCTGGAATTACATAATTCCTAGCAGTTGCACTACCCCCATTAGCAACCAAGTTCACATCCCCTGTAGCAGCCGCATCAAAAAGCAAAAGAAACGCATCTGCTGCTGTAGTATTGTGCATATCTATAGAATTTATTAATGTATCTCCAGACCTAAGAAGAACTTTCGTCCCAGCTACATCATCATCAAAATGTAAGAATGAAAAAGGCGGAGACAGTGCCCATTCTCCTATAACAGTACTTCCATCTTTTAACTGAAGAGTAGCATCCTTATCTGAGTGCCCAGAGATATGAGTAATAACATGAGACACTCCACTTTCCGCGGCGTGAGTAGCTGTTGCCCCAGACCCAGTACCAGCTGTAGTCTCACTCCACGCTTTATTTAGATCAATCTGCGTAGTCATACTTAAACTCCCACTATGTTTAACATCTCGTTAATTCTATGCTCATAAGTATGAGCGCTTCTTACCTTCTCATGCCCTGCTTTTGCTATCTTCTCTCGCTCCATAGGATTATCTAAAGCCCACTGAATCTTATCTACCATTTCCTCCTCCCCCTCGTAACCGAGGAAATGTTCACCTTCTGAAAAGCCCAGATCATCCCAGCCAACTACATCTCTATTAGTAACAAGACAATTACCATAACTAAGAACCTCAAAGAATCTCATGTTAAGATCATCTCTAATAGAGATATTAAAGCCAACTCTGGCCCTAGCATATCTCAAAGCAGCTTGCTCAAAGAATACATTATAAGCAAACCAACTGTTAGGAAAGTTCTTAAATATTACATCTAAATAATCTATTCTATTGTTTGATCCTTCTATCTGATTATTACTAGTAGGTAGATGACCAACAAAAGCTACATCATGGAGCTTCTGAAGTCCATAGGATCCGAAAAATTCTTTAGGTATATCAGCTCTATTATTTTGAAACTCTGCATAGCTAGGATCTACAGGAGGATAACAAGCTAATGGAAGCCAGTGAACATTCTGTATTCCATCTAACTTCATCTTTGCAACATCAGACTTCTGACATAAGAAAACATGATCAAAGTGCATAGCCCACTTTAACCTAGTTTCATATCCAAGATGAGTATCCACTAGCCAGCAAGCATTAGGACTAGGAAGATCAGGCATATCAATCTCATCTCTTCCATCATCTATATAAAGCCAAAAGTCGTGCTTACTAAAATCAGGCTGTACATACCAAGGCCTGTTATAGCGGTCCATACCTGTTTCTTTATACCCCATTCTATATAAAGTATCTGTTACTCTTCTAGCTGTGCCATTATTTCTAACTTCAGCGTTATAGAGAAGTCCTGGACTTTTCATGCCAAAACCTCCGATACTTTATGACAAACTAACCTAATATTATTAAGAGTTTCACTTTCTATAGAATCTATATCAAAACCACTAACTTTTACTAGCCGCTCTAAACTATCTTTATTAAAAGCATGAAGATGTGTATAGTCTAATATTATAGTATTAGATGTTTCATGGTTAGGAATAGTTAAAAATAACTTTCCTTTGGGAACTAACAATCTATTCCACTCAATCAAAGCAGCAAAAGGGTCTATTAAATGCTCTAATATATGAGCTGCTACTATATATTCTTGACTCTCATCATCAAGAGGAACACTTGTAGCGTCTGCCTTTATGTCAGTTAATGCCTCTCCTAATCTTTCACCTCCCTCACCTAACTCTCCAGCATCTCTTATATCTACTCCTATAGGCCCTTCTAACTTTCTCCCTCCACAACCTATATTAAGACCAGAAGCCCCATTATAAGGTTTAAGAAGCTCCTTATACCAATCTTCTTCTGTAAGAAGAGGTTTATCCAGATCCCATTCTTTAGGATATTTCCAATGTGCCAAGATACATTCTTGCCAAGCTCTCACACCATGCTTAGAAATAAGAGCATTATTAGTAACTTCTTGACTCCAATTAGAATCCCAATCATCTCCATGAACCCTTAATCCAGTCTGTTGCCCATGATGATGAAGATATGCTCTTCTATCTATTCTTATACTATAACCAGCCTTTATTAAACGAATACTAAGATCTAAATCATCACCTCCAGGTAACTCAGCATCAAGGCCTCCAATTTCCTTAAATATATCTGTTCTAATAACCATACAAAAGCCTATCAAAAAACTACTATCACAGACTAAAGGAACATCAGTACGTTGAATACTTTGATTACCTGCAACAAAGTTACTTCCTGGCCCAACAGCTACCACATTATCTTTTAAGTGCGAAATAAGCTTTGTCCAAAAATCCCACTGTGCAGGAATAAAAATAACATCATCATTTAGCAAACAATAGTAAGGAGTCTCAACTGTTTCAAGAGCTAAATTATGTGCCTTCATCCATCCTAAATTTTCTTCAGGCTCTATAACTTTTACATACTCTTTAGCTGAGTCAGGCAAAGACTTAGCCACTTCACTTTTTCCTCCATTATCAATTACAATAACTTCAAAAGGATACTTAGTACTAAGAAAAAGTGACTCTATACATATCTTAAGCATATCAAGATTATTCCAAGTTGGTATAACTATAGTAAGAAGGTTCTTCATACAGCAACCCCCTTTTCATTAGTCACTACAACTTGTCCATTCCTCATATCTTTTAGCGTATCTCCAAATTCCTTAACATAGTCATCATGATTATGCTGTCTATTAGCCCAGTACGCGTCTTCATTACACCACCTAGGTGCATGGTGTAGATGTTCAGTCTTAACTCCAGTATCCATCCATCTCTCTATACTAAACTCTTTGCACCTATAACTAAAGAAATAATCTTCTCCACATCCAGTACTGGCAAACCATGGCTTAGGAATTTCTTTAAATATATTCATATTATAAAGACATACAGCTGCTCCTAATGCAAGCTCCCCTCCTATACTAGAACTTCCAATTAACTGATCTCTAGGATAGTCTAGTAATATCTCATTCTTTTCAACAACCTTAGCATTATTCGTAATATCCCACTTTTCTGTTAACCGAAAAATAACAGGAAAAATAGGATCTCTAGCACTAAAGGCTAATGCACTTACTACGGGCTTTTGATGCCTCCATAGGCGAAGAAAAGCATCTTTTTCAAACCTCATATCATCATCCCACCAAAAGAGATAATCAGCATCTATCCCTATAGCTACATCTACTATTCTCTCTCTTGCCACCCCAACTAACGAAGTACGACTGTAATTTACTATATAGATCTCTAATTTTTCTATATCCTGCCACTCTTCTATTGTAGGATCAGCCAAGCCTTTATCATACCCAGTTTCTTCTAAACTAGGAAGAAAATCTAAGTTTTCAATTTTAGGCATCATCTCGTGTACCCATAAACTTCTCTCACGAAGCGCACCAAAGTACATCATCATATCAAAATAAAGTGGAAAAGTATTATCATCAGGCCCTGTATACCAAGGCATACCTAACACTAATTTCATTATTTGTCCCTTCTCTCCATTAAGTCTTTAAGCCGCTCACTTAAAGTTCTATACCTAATAAGCCCTGTTCTCATCTTAAAAAATTCCCACATAGTGCCAGTTTCTACAACCTTAAATTGATGTCCTATATGATGACGCTTAATATTATTATCTGAACTTAACAGCCACATAATTCGATTACAGGAACATCTAACTAGTTTATCCTTAGTATCTCTTCCATCATGGGGTTTAAGCCATCCAAACATTTCCAGCCCCTTTTAATAAATGCAGGAGAGGGTCTTAACCAAAGGAGGCAGTGACCCTCCCCCACAGCTCCGTAACAATATGTTACAGAGTTTTACATAGCCCTAATAAATACATGATCAGCATAAGCCTGACCAGCAGTAGCAATATTAGCACTCAAAAGAGATCCATTACCAGAAGTTGCTCCACCTCCAATAGTATCCAGAGCAACAATAGGACCATTGAAATCGGCACCAACACTATTCAATCCAAGAGTTGTTAGGTCATAAGTCATTCCATAACCAGGACGGATTGTAACAGCTGCAGCAAGAGGAGCAATTAAAGCACTCTCATGGTACCCATACACCTGAGCAATTCCGACATCGTTATTAGCGACATCCTCATAAGCCAGGCCAATAATATTCCCGCCTCCAAGACCAGCATAACCAAAGGTTGCAGCTTTTGTTGCAGCCTCATTAGTACTTATGCTAGCGGTATTACCGAGAATTTTAACAACCGGATAATGAGCTGTAATAGTTAAACCATCACTGTTAGTGAAGTTCACCCAAACACGCTCAGTATCCGAACGATTTACAGTCTGCATAAACATGAGTATTTTTTCCTCCTAAACAAAATCTATTGCAAAACGAAGAGTAGCTGCAGCACCAGTGTCTATAGCTACACTTCCGTTTGTTGCAGTAGTATCTGCAATTTGATTAATACGAGCTTGAACAGTCGTACCACCAGAAGGAAGATCGCAAGTGAACTGAGCATTCATTATACGGCTTCCAGTACCTAAGACTGCAAAAGTCCTTAAAGTAGTGTCAGCCTCTAAAGTCCCAGTTACAACATTACGATTGCCTCTCCTAGTCACAGGACTGGTATCGTAGGTAATATCTCCCGCTGCCATTTCTCAGCTCCTTTTCTAGGTAATCCCCTGAAGGACGCCGTGGGCACTGCGAAGATTAGTACCCAGATTACCCTGATACAAGATCGGAGCAATAAAGGCATCCTGGTTCACCGGGTTCTGCAAGCCACCATCAGCCATAGCGAAATCAGCGTCACGATGGACAAAACCGAAGATATGCTTCGAGTTAAGGACATACAGATAACCCGAGTCAACCTTCGACTCCCAGTTAATGCTAGCGCCACGGAAAGTCGGGCGGCTAGACAGATCACTCGTGCCACCGCCAGTATAGCGAATAGCAGGAACAACCAAGGATTCCAGGGTCTCAGCAACAGACTGAGTGGTAAAGATACCATCAGGCTCGCCCTCTACACCGGCAACTTCCGTGCAATCGTTATAGATCGTACGCAAGTTCGGAAGCAAGTTGACAGCGCCATTACCAACACCAGTAGTAGCGTTATTCCGCCAAGCACTGTTATTAGCGGAGTTAATATCTCCGTAAGTGCCAGTGGCAGGAGTCCCGTCAACCATAGCCTTAAGGCCCGTAATCTGCTTCGAGCCGTTGGAAGTGCCATCGCTGTAAGCATCCGAAGCCAAGTTATCCGCCAACGTGGACTCAGCCTGAAAGATTTTGTCTTTCGTCAAGTCACGAATACGGCTTTCACCCTGGTTCGAACGTTTGTCAAGACCAGAAATCACGACACTAGTCGCTGCCTGTTTCCAGTTGAAAAAGGCATTCGTGATTCCTTCGTACCCGGTAGGATCAAGAGCCTCAAGCCCTGAATAGCGCTTGAAGTTCCCACTACCTTCATACATAACCGGGACTTTGATACGCTCACCACCGGTGAGTCGTTTGATACGGTTGCCTTCCCTGATCCACGACCAGAAAGGGCTACGCTTATGTACCTGATCTCGAAGCATGCCCGAGTCCAGGTAATTCATAATTGTCGAGGAAAGTAACGGTCCCCAGACAATCGTAGGTGCGCCATCTCCGACAGCCATTTTAAATTACCTCTTAAGATTAAGTTAACTCGCGGCGAGCTAAAGCCCACGCACGATCCATAACATCATCAGGGCTAGCCTCACCAGCCCTTATATCAACCGCAGCTCCTGGAGTAGAAGCCCCAGTCCTACGAACTACATTAGGAGAAGGTCTGCTACTACTTCCAGTATTGACCCCGTTATTCAGAGTGGTCCTGCCTCTCGCTCCACCAGCTTCAGGGAACTCCATACGGAACAAGTCCAAAGGCGTAACGCCCCTAGATGGATCTTGCAACATCTGCATACGATTGTCAAGTCTCCGCTGAATAGCTGGATTCAAGACAAAGCTTCCAGACTCATCCATAGATCCGAACTGCTCTCCATACATATCAACGCCAGCCCTTAGATCCGCATTGACAGCAGTTTCCGCAGTTTGTTCCTGGGCTTTAGCTTCCTCCCTTTGGTCTAATTCCTGTCGAGGAATATAACCAAGGCGATCAGCCATAGCCTTAAAGACTTCCATGTTCCTCTCTGTAACACCCTCAGGAAGAGGCTCCTCCTGGGGAGGTGCTTCCGGCTGTTGAACAGCTTGTTCTCTTTGCGACATCATCTGTTCCCGCAGGCCCAGAACTTCTGTGCGAAGGTCATGCCATTCGTTGTTGTTTTGGCTCATACGCCGCTGCATACCTCTCAGGGCTTCAGCGGCCGCAGGATCTGAATTATCTAAACGAGCAAGAACCACATCAGTTCCCTCTCGGGAAGCCTGACCAGGATCTTGCACCTGAGTTCCTTCCAACACTGCATCAATATCAAGATCGTCTTCACCAAACTCTTGAGCTTGATCATCAAGGTAAGCGTTAACGCTGCCTTCTTCCATCTGTCCAGTGTCGCCCCGAACTACTTCACTCATCTTTTCATCCTCCGCTATTTAGTAGGAAGACAATTCTTCCAGCCCTTTTTCTTCTCCATAACAATTTGTTACAGAGTTCCTAATCATACCCTGGAATCTCTCCAGAAATCTCTCTGGAAACAGTACGCCCTTCCGCGTCTGAAACCTCTATAACAGCATCATCAAAGGCCTTAGGCATCTTTTTTCGCTTGCCAATCGGCGGCTGCTTCTTTATCAGGTTAGGATTCTTATCATCGAAAATCCTAGATCCTCCAACTTGGTCTCCAGCCTCAACCACTCCCAGTTGGTTCATAATAGCCTTTTTATCACGGGCAGAATAGACATCGCTCCCAAGACCTTCGTCATAGTAAGGCTCAAACGTATCTGCAGTGAAGCGTTCGGGCACTCGGTTCATCCTCTTTCCGCACGGACATTCGACCGGATTGCCTCTGTCATCCACTTTTCTATATACGTCATCTTTCTTTCCACAATCTAAACATTCAAAACTATAAACAGGCATCAGAAATCATTCCCTCCCAGTTGCCTTCTGCGCCACTCATTGATAACTGACACAGCCTTAGCTCTATTTTTTACTTGTTCTTCTCCTTCTCCCCAAGTCTCAGACAAGTCTCCAAAGCCAAGACCATAACCTTCTTCATCCGCACCGAGTAGCTTACTATCCCAATCCTGATTATTCTTAATAAAATCTTGGTTAACTTTTGCATAGGCTCTACTATCTGTAGGATAGTTAGGAGCCATATCAGTAACACCAGGAAAATCAATGAAAGTACTAACATACTGCATTAGATTATTTAAAGCTATATCATTCCATCGAGGCATTGCAGCATCAAGGTTCTCTACTTCAGGTATTTGATCCCAAAAAGACACATACTCCCTCTGCGTAGTTGCTCCACTTGCCCAGTCTATTTCCTGTAGAGGACCTTCCACAGGGTGTCTACCAAACTCATGTATGCCAGCATCAGTTATAGTAGGCCCTACTAAATCAACATGCTCGTCTGATGCCATCCAATCAGACACGAGGCTAGCGTTTCTTCGAGCGTCTCGTTGGTACATGTCATCAAGGGTTGTTTGGCTCTGTGCAACTGGATCTTCACCAATGTCCCTTTGCCCTATCGATCCTTGCGCCTCCAAATCAAAAAGAATCGCAGATAATTCCTGAGGAGTTACGGGCGCTCCAGTAGTATTCCCCTGAAGATAAGCATCTATTAATCTATCCTGCTCTTCCAAAGAAAAATCTTCAAGGTAAGACCTTATCTCATCTGAAGTCATATGAGCTGAAATGCCCAAGTTGGCAGAGCTTGTCCCAGCAGAAGGATGTTCTGACAACCTCTCAGCTACTTCATTAAGCCTAAGATCTCTTATCTCTTCCTCCGTCATTTCAGATAACGGTCTACCAAGCTCCTCAGGAGGCTCTATATCGGCCTGTCCCATAGATTCATGAGACCTACTCATACCAGCTCTCCACCAATAGTCTCTAGACCGGTAAGCATCATTAAGAATATCAAAAAGCTCTTGTGGGGTAGTTTGCTGCCCAGTATCTGCCCCTCTGGCTAGGGCGTCTATTAGCCTGTCCTGGGCCTCCACAGAAATACTAATAAGACCGTTTTGTGCATCTCTGATAGACATGGTCCCATGTTCTGATAATCTTTGTGCTACAGCGTCAAGCCAGTCGCGCCTTATATCAGCACTTTCGGTTACTCCAAGAGCGGCTGAACTTTGTAGGCCTTCCGCATCTTCGCCAGCACGATCTCGCTCTAGTTCATCTATCATATCAGATAAGACATCTACAGTGATAGGCTCTCCATCTCTTACCCTTAATCTAATGTTATCAAGGGCATTATTGATCGGATTGTCTGAAGGCATAAAAACAGCCCACAGCCTATCTATAAGAGTAGAAGGAATCTCACTACTGACATAATCTGATATAACGTCTGCCATTCTCTGCAGATTAGTAGCAGAAGGACTAGGAGAGCTTGATCCTTCTTCAGATGATATACGCCCAGCATAATACTGTCTTAGTATCTCCAGATTCTCTGGGTCTACTATCTCCCACCTATCTTCCCAATCAGGATGAGATAGTATAGCATTACCAGCTTGCTCAGCAGTATCAAAACCAAGGACATCCTCAGCCTCTAAAGCACCCATAACATCTATCATAGTATAATTCTGAGGAGGCGTTCCAGAAGCTCTTTGTAGTGTCTCTTCTGGACTTTCAGCAGGTAAGCGAGTCGATGGCTCTTCTTGTCTATAATCACTCCCTGATAGTACCGCTCTAGGCCCTTCATCATTATACTTATCTACCTGCCTTCTTACACTATCAGCGAATCGCCGAAGGGCTCCACCATCTAAATTACTAATTATTTCCCTTTGCAGTCTTATTGGATCTCTTATCTCTCTTATAATACCATCTTTAAAGTCTTCAACTGCAGAGCCTATTAAGAAATCAAGAGCCTCTCCTACATGCCCTGGATTGTTCATACCCCCACTAACCTTCGTAAGAACATCAAAGGAGTTATCAAGAGTCAACCCAAGATGCTCTCCGATAGCAGGATAATCAATTAAAAGTAACTCTCTTAATCTCTGCCTTTTATCGCTAAGCATCCTACCCACAGGATCATAAGGATTTTGCTTAGAAGCTATATCTTCAGCTCTTGCCTGGTCTAGCTCGTCTAAAATTCTAAGATAGTCTTCTTTGTACTCTTCAAGAAAATCGTCTCGGATTCCTGGCTCCAGATCAGGATTTAATATAGTTCTTAGGTCTAAAGCCTCTATAGGCCATTCAACATCACTAACTATATTAGGCCCTGTGCTAGTACCTTCCCCTTGTATATACTCCCCCAACAGCGATGATCTCCCCCCAACGGAAAGATTCCCTCTACCTGACGTTCCTCCACGACCGCCTGCCGCTATACTGGCGTGTGCCCATCCGCTAACAGGAAATCCTCGAGCCGCTCTTTCGAAGTCCCTATTATACCTAGGTTCTAGGTCTGGGCTAGAAGTACCTGGAATAGCAGTAATAGGAAGCTCCCCACCAGCGCTAGGCCTGGAAGGCATACGAGAAGCTACAAAGTCTACCTCTTCTTGATGTGTCCTAGTGTTACTACCAAATTCTAGGCTCCTTATAAGCCCAGACACATCGCTTTGATCTCTTCTTATCAAAGACCTAGGAGGCTTAGGCTCGCTAGTACCAGGATATGAATACTCAAAATCATCTAAAAAAGCACTAATAGCATTAAAGTTATTCCCATCATAAACTAGCGTCCCCCCAAACAAAGTAGTATTAGGGGCCTTTGAAAGAAGATCCTCTCTTATAAACTCATCTTTAAACAATCTATCAAAAAAGGCAAACTCTTGATCCCCCAACCTTTTATACATCCTGTCTTGTCTTGGAATACCTATAGTGTCAAGGGCGTCATATCCCAAGTAATCCTTGTATTCCATTCTCTCAAGAGGATTAGCATCTGGATCAAGGTACCCATTCTCTATCTGCCATAAGATAGAACTCCTGTTATATTCCCAAGTCTCTTCTCTAGTAGGACTGACAGTCGTTACCCCAGGATGCTCTCCTATAGCTGCTACCATAGCAGAGTACTTCGCACTATTTTTTCTCTTATCCCTCTCCCCTTTTTGCCTAAGCCACTTATCCCTCTTTACTACATAACCCTGCCAGTCAGCTGGATCTTTTGGAGGCTCTCCAACAGCCTCATCAAAAGACCTATTATCTTCTTCTATAGCCTCTTTAACTCTTTCTTCTCTAGTCTTTCTAATATCCTTGGTTTTTTTAAGAAGGTCTTTAATGTCGTCACTGGGACCTGTAGGTCCTTCATCTCCTTCACCGGGGCCAGGAGCTCCCCCGCGTCTTTCTGGAAGAACTGGATAATCTCCCAACAACCCTTCTACATCCCTAGCACTAGAAAGCCCTGCCGCTGAAATATCAGGATCTGGAACCCCTGCTCTAACATCCCCGATAATAGTCTTAGCTGCCCTTGACATCTTCGGAACAAAAGGTCCAACCGCTATCTCTGCAGGATGAACTAGACCAAAAGCTCCTCTTTCCCCTACTTCCTCTCTCAATCCCTCAGCCAAGGCCCCTGCAATCTGCGACCTCTCTTCTTTCGCCCCAGAATAATATTGCTGCCTCTCCGCTAAACTCTTTGTTCCTGGAAAAGCAACACCCGGAGCCCAAGCCTCCATCTTCATCTGCCTAGCCACAACAGGAGCCAACTGCACAACTGCATCTATAGCTGGCTGAGTGTATTTATCCTGCCACTGTTTTCCTTCAGGCCCATATCTTTGACTAGTACTCATCCCTATCCAGTCTACAGCAATTCCCACTAAGCTCGCTATATCCTGTAATCCCATTTTCAGGCCTTGAGGACTCTTATAGAAAAAGTCATGGACTATATTAGACTTAGGACTCTCCTTGCTTTTTTGGGAAGACCCAGAAAAAACAGGCGTAATACTACCTTTTGATAAATCACTTACAAGCATCTCCAGAGCTTTATACTTATCAGGATTCTCAGTCTCTAACTTCGCAAGAAAAGACCCTTTGTCTCCTGTCATGGCTCTGGAAGTAGCGGAGCTAACATTCACTTGTGTCATTTATAAGTTCCTGAGACAATATTATTAGTCATTGGAGGAACCACAATACCCTTAATTTTATTCTTCCTTCTCCTACGCCTTTTCTTCTTCTTAGGAGGAGGGTACATCTCAGTAGCGCTCATCGCTGAGTCCCACTGCAAGTCCGGCTGTGCATAGCCTGGCATCTTAAGGCTCCCAGTCTCCCAGCCGCCCACGCCTTCTTATTTCATCTTCTACCAATCGTCTCCACAAAGCAATATCTTTAGGTGATGTACCCATATCAGCTAGAAGAGCATCATGGCCTGGAGAAAGAGAATCTAATAATTCATCCTCACTCATAGTCTTAAGATTCTCAACCTCTGCTGCTAGTCCTTCTACCATCTCCTGATCAACTCTATTCTTCCCAGAAGGAGAAGGCATATCCCTAGCCTTCATCCTGGTCTCTGAAGGAAGATCCTTAGTAGCCATAATGTCTGTAGTTTTCTTTGGAACAGAAGGCTTTGGAACATAAGGCTTTCTTCCTTCTCTTTTCATTTTTCTAATAGCAGCTTTATGCTCATCAGCTTTGGACTTTCTACCAAGATCAAAAGTTAAATCCATTACTGCTTCTATAGATTTTTTGGCCTTATCATAAACCTCGTCCGCGTCTGGTTGCTTAGCTATTCTCGCTTTAATAGCAGCTTTATCTAAATGCTTCCATGCCTCCTTTAAGGTACTTTGGTCAGCTCTAGCCGCAATCTTCATAGCATCTTGTACACTACCAGACTGCACAACCTCCAAAATAGTTTCTGCTATTTTTCTACTGCCTTCAACCGCCATAGCTCCAGCAGGGAGCATATCAGCGGCAAGGCCGATCTGATCCCAAGTGTCAAATTTCCTCTTTTTCTGAGCATCGAACTCTTCTCTCGCCGCAGGATCTTCTGGGCCAAGAACCCTTTTCGCTGCAGGAGAAACCACGGCTGTCTTATCTTTAGTCTCTGGTAAATAAGCCATTATCGTAAATTCCAAATATCAGCTAAAAAGTTTTTTTCTTCACCCTCTATCATAGAGTCAAAGATACTCTTTCTTCTTTCAGGAGACTTAACCTTTTCCCACTTCTGAGTCCATCTGTCTATCTTATCGAAGTTAGACCATTTATCTTTCGGTTCTTCTATTATAGCTGGTTTCTTATCTTCCTCAGGCCTAGATAGCCTAGCAGGATCTTGTTGCAAAGATTCTCGCTTAGGCTCTTTAGGAAATTCATCAGCCTCAGCAGAGTAAAATTTTCTTTTAGCTGGAGTATATCCAGCCTGTTGTCCCCCTGCAGGAGGAGCTTTTGCTCCCTCAAACTTAATAGGATCTGGTCTGGTATCTTCTTCTTTTCCAAAGCCTAACTTTCGCCCTAAGCTCTTAACCCCTTCTACAGCTTTACCGCCTAAATTTTCAGGCACTTTAGCAGCTTTAGCAAAAGAGCTCATATATCCTTGTTTTGGTTGCTCCAAAGTTCTAAGATCAAAGTCCCTTAAGGACTCTCCTTTATGCCCTCTCTCTTCTAAACCTTGAGCCCCTAAAACCCTTCTAAATCTACGCTCAGAATCAGTAAGATCAGGAAGTTTATTAGCGCCCTTTATAACCTCTTCCACGTACCCATCTTCTCCTCCTACTACTCGTAGCGTACGCTCAGAAATAACCGTATCCTTACCATTATACTTTTTAGTAAGTTTAGCTTCTATAAGACCATCTTTATCCTCATTTATGTTCCAAGTACTATCTTTTGGAGCACGTTGACTTTCAAGTTCAGCTTTTGCAAGCTCCTTACGAAAAGCTTCTACACCTTTAGCAAAATTAAATTTAGCCATTATGCACTCAATACTTTCTTTGTCTTACGAGAAACTTTTGGAAGCTTTCCACCCTGATCTTCGTCAAGAAACCTCTTAATTACACTAAGCTTCAGTCCTAGTTTCTTCCTAAGCTTGGGATCATTCTTAGCGGCATGAAACATCGCCCGCTGATTTTGGCTCTTAAAAGGCATCAGTCTTCTTTATTCTTTATAACTTTAAGTCCAGAAGCTTTTATAAGATCCTTAGTATCTTCAAAAGTCTCAGGATCTATTCCTAAGTGTATAGCTTGAGCATCTGATAATTCTAGCTGCTCTTCTGTTATAGCTTTAGGATGATTAGGCTCAGACCATAGGTCAAGCCAAGTTTCCTTAGCCTCTTTCCTTTTCCCTTCTCTAATAAGATCATTAACAATATTTATATTATCTACTGCTTTAGCGTGCTCAACATCTATGTCTAAACCTTCTTTCAGCCTAACATCAGTCCCTTTAGAGATCTCTCTGCCTTTTAGAGTACTCTTTTTTCCTCCCTTAACAACTTTTAATGCAGCTTTTGAAAGAAATCCTAAAGGCATCAGACTGTCACCGTCTCTCCAGCCTGCTGACCCTCACTAGGCATATCTCTGTTAAAGCTATCTGCGTCTAAAGGTCCTACCCCCGCGTTCGCCGCTCTCCCATCCTGTAAGGCCTGCTGAAGCGCTTGGGCCTCTGGGTTGGCGAACTCCGAAGTGCCGCCTTCCCCCTGCGTGGCGGCTGCCTGTGCTTGTGCTTGCATCTCTTGAGTCTGCTTCTCAAGCATCGGCAAAATCTCTTCAACGTCTTTCTCATTAAATCCCCTCACTAGCAGTCTACGCGCAAGCTCCGGTATGTTCGGAGGAATACCGTAGGTTTGAGTGAGAAGAGGAGTAAGCCCTGCGAATAAGTTTAGCAAGTCCATCCACTGACTTCTCTCAACAGCCAATGCAGTGGACTGACTCGAAACATCCATGGTGAATAAGTACTCGCCTTCAGCAAGCTCCTTACTCAGACTAATAAACTCATTCGCGTTTTTATCCAAGAGAAATAACTTCTCCGGCCTAAATTGCGAATCAAGTTGGAACATCTTCCTGGCCTTGCGAACCTGAAACTCCGAAAGCAACGCCGAGCGCCGATTCTCCCTTGACGTATTCTTCTTCTCCATGATCGAAGCTTCTGTTGCCGTTTCAGCAGTCGGAAGCTGCACCGGCTGAGGAGTACCTGCGCTCCTATCGAACATCTGTTGAAGGAGATTCAACATTCCACCTTTGTCTGAAGGAACAGACAAGAAAGGAAGAGGGATAATAGCATTAGATCCTTGCTCACTAAGACCAGGAACCTCTACAATAGATCCATCTGGAGCATCCAAGATATCCTGAAGGATGTCTCTGTCAATACCCGCCGCTGGATCAACAAGCCACAAGTTCTTCTGTTTCCGTATAGTATAAAGGAACGAGTCCATGATCTCATTAGTCAAAGCCTGGACAGTGTCCCCACCAGCCATAAGCAACGGCGGCTTGTGAAACCATTGCCTAACACCAGTCTGGAAACTCAAAGTCTCTACCGGATAGTTATCAACTCTGTCGTAAGGCCACTCCTCTTCATATTGTAAGAACTTCTCACTGCCCTCGGCAATCGTAAAGAACAAATTCCTAAACTTGTTCTTGCCTACAGGAAAGTTCCTCGCCCACACTTCCCAACCTCTTACGACATCAAAACCATCAGAGTCAAGATCCGCTTCTTTCTCTGGAGCATCCTTATAACGACTTGGCTCAAGAGTCTCTATATTCTGATAAGCTGGATTCGCTCTAACTTCATCTATAGGCAACTCCCAACCAAAGGCTATCCACCTTGCATCCATCGGCCCTTCCAGACTAAAAGCATCTGTTAAGAATAAGTCTGGCTGCCAACGAACAGCATAAGGAGAACCTCTATGAATATTAGTATTCGCACTAGGAGCTGGCCTATCTTGAAAAAGCTTATGAAGTCTTATATGATCCATGAAAGACTCTTTGATAAGGGCCTTAAGATCATTATTAACATCTTCTTGTAAAAGAAGTCTCAGTTCATTCTGATGTATCTGTATGTGGAAAAGATGATCCTGGCCATCTGCCACCCTCACAGGAATCCCACCCTTAAGGAACGTATTCTCCTCAGATGGATCTTCCATATCCAAGACTGTCATCTCCTGCAACAGCTCTTGCTCTGCTGCATCCACATCCAACTCAAAGCCAATCTTAGCCACACCATAAGGGAATAAGAAAGCGTCAAGCGCCACACGCTCGTCCACCCTTAACTGATTAGTCTCCCTATAGCGGTAATTAGTTATCTTTGCAACACCATTAGCCAAAGACGGGCTATGCGGATCTTCAGGATTTATAGTCCTCGCAGCCTCTCGAGTCTCTGGGTAACACTGAAAAGTCGGAGCTCTGTCTAACATATTAGCCAGGCTCTGGTCTATAAAACCATGAATCAAGCCACTCTTAACACGCCTTACGTGTTCCTCTTCCGCATCTCCCACATCCTGTTCCCGCTCAGTGGTCGCTTCATTATAAAACTGATTTACGAGCACATTACAGGCATCGAACAACGGCTTCACTTTCTTCTGCACAAAGCCAATCTGCCCTTGCCAGTACTGTACTCTCAGGTCCTGCGCTGTAGGATATGACATTATCTTCTCTATAACAATTTGTTATGGAGCGTCAAGGCCCCAGTTATCATCTAACGGACTGGCCTCTGGAAAAGGAACTACAATACCTTCGTTCCGTCTTGGCATCCCTCTTCTCGCCCTGGTGTTTTTCATAACGTACTCATCGAAGGTACTACTACTTGGAACAATCTTTGTAGGTCCAGTTAACACCTCAGCCGCGCCTATCGCGCTGCGGAGCTTTGAGAGCTGCATACCTAACAAAGCCAAGCAATCAATCTGATCGTCATACCTAGCATTGGGAAATCTACTTATCTCGTGCTCAAGCTCTCCCAGCCAAGTAGCATTCTCAGGGACATGAAAGATTCCCATCTGCATTGCCCCTGCTATAGCTCCAGCTCTATTAACTGAATCTTTAGAACCTCTCCCTATAACACTAACATCCTCTAAGACCGTCCAGCAACCAAGTTCCGCTTTACGCTTCCTAAGAAGAGGCCCAACAACCTTACCCATCATAACACGCTCATGTAGCCATTTCAAAGGCTTATACTTAAGCATCAACTCACAAGCACTCTCCACCCCATCAAATATCTCCACTTGGTCCCTAAACACCTCAACAAGGTATATCATACCTCGCTCATCTATGCCGAAGACCATATGAACAGTGTAGTCTCCAGAACCCTTGGTCAGTGCATAATCACTGGTTCCGTAATAAGTCATATTTTCAGGAATCTTACTATCAGGAACCTTCTTCATCCAACCAGGCTGAAAAACATCCCCCTCATCGCTGACCGGTTTCTGCTGATGCAAAGCCATAAAAAGGGACGGATTGCGCGCACGAATAGCGTGGAGCTCCTCAGTTGAGCGCATGTTAGGGCCTTCCGGCAAGAGCGCTTCGCCTGGCGCTCGGCCCAAAGGATCATCCGCTTCTGCGAGGGAGGGAAGCCTTATAATGTCCCAATACTCTTCGCCTGCTTCGTTGAGCTTTTCAATCCGTCCCCCCAAGTCATCGTCATGCCACCTCTGCATGATTAGTATAACAGCACCTGGACCATCCTTATAAGGACGCAGACGGTTGAGCAAAACGCTCGCGTACCAATCCCAAACAGCTCTACGATTATTTAGACTGAGGGCACTTTCGTAACTCTTGAAAGGGTCATCTATGACAGCTATGTGTGCGTGGAAGCCTATCAGCCCGCCTAGTACACCCTCAGCCTTATACTCTCCACCCTGATGCGTCTTCCATTCATTCATGCTCTGAGCATCATCGGCGATCTTAATCCCAGGAAACACTAAACGAAAGCGGTCATCTTTTATTATATTCCTAACATTCCTTCCAAACCCAAAGGCCAGATCTGCTGAATAGCTTGCCTGGATGAACTCCAATGTCGGGTTTCTGCCGAAGAACCAAGAAGGAAATATCTCACTAGAAATCCTGGATTTACCAATAGCAGGAGGGACAAATATCGCCAGCCGCCGAAGTTTCCCTTGCTCGACAGCTTGCAGCTTCTCGGCTATATGATAATGAACCTGGTAAGGATCATAACCATCATCCATGAACTGAGCGTACTTTACCAGACTACCAGCCGCCTGTTTGCGCCTGATAAGCTCTCTGGCAACCTCAGCTGGATCCTGGGCCTCAGGTGTTAGGGCCACAGGAGTATTGGCGATCAATTCATTCACTGCGTTGCAGCTTCCTCTTTCTTATGATCACTAAGGGCTTCCCCAAGCACCTTACGCTCTTCATCATCTAAGACAGCAAAATCAGCCTCAATGGCTTCCGGATTAGAAGTCGCCAAACGATCAAGAACTCCCACAAGGGCCTCTGTAGAAGTCTGATCCACCGAGTGTATAACGTGCTGATCTACTTCCCGCCTCTCTGTATACCCACGATCCTTACCGAGAGTCTGAAGAACTTTCCAGCTGTAAGCCTTGTCTCCACTCTCAACAGCCCTGAATATGTTGTCCTCAGCTGTGTCGATGATCCTCTCACGTGAATCAGCCATCACTTGCTGCAGTGCCGGACTGCGAGTGATGTGGTAACGGACTGCTTGAGCAGACCCCATGCCGACCGTGTCAGCGACTTTGCTGAGGACTCCTTTGTTAGCGATGATGGCCTCTGCAAGGATATTCTCCCGAGCCTTACTCTGACCTTGGAGAGCCACCTTCACATCAACTTCCTCCTTCGCCCTGTTCCGCAAACTCGGCGCTGTGCATCCAATCTTATCAGCCGCCTCTTCAACTGTCATAGTCTGCTCGAGGGCCTGAATCATCAACGCGGAGTCTATCTCCCTTTTACGTGCCATGTTACTTCTTCCTAGTCCCAGCCTTCTTCACCTTCTGGCCGGTCTTCTTCGCATAAGTCTTTGCGGCCTTCTGGCCAGACTTTGAATACGAGAATTTCTTTCCTCCAACTTTAGGCATTTTCAACCTCCTGAGAGAAGGGTACGAGGGAGCTCAATAGTGCGGAGCAGGGCTGGAAGGGACAGTACACACCACCTCGCTCCCCCGGCCCTAAGCTTCTACAGTTTCTTCAATCCCTCTTTTCCGCAAACCCATTCTGCTCCTAACGATTCTCTGCACCACATCCAGGTCCCAGCCCAACTCTTCAGCGATGCCCAATTCGGACAGGCCGCTGTCAAGAAGCGCGAAGACCTTCCTATGCTCACTCCACAAATCGTCTACTCTTATCATCTCGTCCCTAAAACCTTTCTACCATAAATGTATATAAGAGAGTGCCACTATGCAAACCATATTTGCACATTCTTTCCCGCCAAGCAAACCCTCCAACTCTGTAACAATTTGTTACGGAGTTCACAACGCGCCATGAGGAGACTCAACCCCCTCCCCCTTGACGTTTTGAAAATTAGCTCAGAAATTTTTAGGAGCTGAAATATAATAAACGTGTGCACGCGCGGGATGCCGCGACAACTAGTTTGGCATACCTAGCATCCGTTCTGTTGGCAATACTTTTTTCGCCACTATAATGTATATATTCATTATAGTGATAAAAAACATAACAACTATTTTATTAGTACTTTCATAAGTATAATAAAAACAACTATTTAGATGTTTTGTCAGTGTCAATATGACATATTTTTCTATGCTATTTTGACACTAGTTTACATAACAATTACACTAGGTTGTGTACTTTCATGACATTTTTTGACATTTCTATGCCAAGTTGTCAATAATATTATCATAACTCGTTTAAAAACAACTAGATACGTCCACTAGTTTAATTCCGATACATGAACTAGGCATTTAATTGTATGTAAATATATGTAAATAAACGAGTTGCACCCAATACTTTTTGTTTGGCACGGGATTTGCATTGTTTTTTTTTCCAGCGTTTTTTGTTACACTCGAAAAATAAATTTATTCACATTTTTACGGGAGTATATATATCGACAGGTCCGCATACTAGAAATACCATAGTATATCCGTACTCAAATGAAATTCGCCGTCTAGGGCATACGCCTAGACAAATACCGCACAGGTAGGAATGCGCGCGGGGCGCATGGACACGGATACACCAGTACCACGAATCTAGCGATAAAGTAATGGGGGCGAGCGTTTGCGCCAGGACCCCCCGAGGATTATTACTCGCGACAACAATTCTGTGGTGCAATAATAAAAACAGGAATGGACACTAGACAAATAGTTTTCGGAACTAGGATCTAGTGGGATTCTTGTTGGGGCCATCTAGTTTCCCACAACAAAATCTAGGGGAACAAAGAATCATGGCTAAAAAATTCCAGAACTTTCTACTTGAGGATATGAGCAAGAAAGTGGTCCACGGTGGACACAATCATGAATTACGGATAGCGTTCACTGACGACCTTTCTGCTGAGATGATCAAGAAAGGTTTCCATGATTACATGTTAAGAATGGCCGCCGAAAAGTACAAGAGAATCTCTGGGCAGAAGGATGATTACCGAACTAGTATCGAGGATCGCCAGATGGCAAAAGAGATCCATGATACTGGGGTATGGAAGACCACGGACAGGTTCATCCTGGGAACGCTACGCACATCGGTAGTTGTCGAAAAAGTACCAATGACTGCTCAGGAAACGGTTGCCGTCATGACGCTCGAGGAACTCAAGGCCGCAGTGGCTTTGGCCGAACAGGTGGAACAGGAAAACGAGGACTCGGCTGAGGATACAAACGAGGACTCGAATGATATGGAACTCGCTGCTGGATAAATTAGTACACATATGAGACTAGGTGGCCCCAACTAGGATCCTGCTAGGTCCGACAATCCTTTCATAAAACTAGGGGATTCTAATGCCTGAAAGAATTGAGACTGCGGCGGATTCACTTTGGATGGCAGTACTCGAGAGTCTTAGTGGGTCGATCATCTCCGATCCAACAAGCGGAGAAAGGCCCGGTGTTGAGCTAAAGACCGTAACAGTGCGGCCCTTTAGCACAAGGGACTGGGATCATGCAAGAACGAACGATGAGGATTACAAACAGGGCTTGCATGTAGATGCTACTGCGAGCGTAAAGATACGGAGACAAGTATGAAAGACTCTGGCCGCAAGCGCCGGAGACTGTCGCGGAAACTTTCGTTCAAGGCCCGTAAAAAGGCCCGCGCGAAGGTTCGAGACAGTAGGCGAAAGAACCGCCGATAGGCGGAACATAGGCTCGGGGGTGAGGATTCCCTCGGGCCTATTTTTTTGCTTGGTTGGGAGAGAAAAAAGCTTTTAGAAAAGCTCGCACACAAGATCGTGTGTGGGCTTTTTTTGTGCTTATTCCCGAGGGTGGAAAACTATTTAATATATTTTAAAAAGTTCGCGCATATTGGCACGGGTCTTGCTATATATAGAACGCGTGTTCATTATATAATACGGAGACAGGAACAAACAAAAAAGTATTGGGGAGAAAGATACTAGGATACTTTTGTAATTTCCACTCATTCATTTTACATTTTCCTACCGTTCTACTATCCTACCGTACCCCCCATTCGACACAATCGAAAAAGGTCCAGGTGAGGTGGTGGTATATCTTTTA